>JGI24159J19872_10002435_pt1 | contig 22153 bp, 11 predicted proteins | sample Ectturendosymbi4_FD_19872 | JGI IMG/M metagenome (IMG submission 19872) | reverse complement strand
CGGAGGGTTGCAGTGAAACTAGAAATTAACTAAACTGACCAAATCAGACACTTTCACAGCAAATTAAAACGAGCCGAATGGCGTAAAAACATTTTGCTAAAGCAAAAAAGTGTTGCATATGAAATCTTAATCTTCTTCAGCAAAGCAAACACGGTTTTAGCCATAAACGCAAGCAAACCATAATTGACCATATTTCTACCTCTAGCGCAGCGAAGAGTCGCATTTGAAAAATNTGAAATGTTGTGAAAAATAACCGTAGAAAGAATGAGCTAGTTACTAAAGCACTGGGCAAGAGACATCGGGAAAATTGGAAAGTTAAACTCTAACCGCATTACTTTACTTGCATCATCTAACCTCCATGAACAGTATTGGCCTTATGGGGAAAATGAACTGAAGGACAAATTCTTCCAAGTGCGAAGTTAAAAATTCTAAGAACAACTGAGCAACAATTGCTCAATCTTCGAGCAAATCATACACCGTTTTAAAAATATCACGCTTTTCACCGAGAGTGCACAATATTATTGATTACGTGATTCAATAACTGTTAGTGAGTCGCAATACGCTGATTTTTGTCTCATTTCTTACAAGTATTTTTCCAGATCCAACATTGCTTCCAAAAGTGCTTCGATTTTTCCCAACAAGATTTCAAAAACGAAGTGAATTTGAAAACGTTTGAAATCGCAAACAGAAAAATCAGTCGGAAACCTATGATTCAGTACAAAGGAAATCAAGCAGAATTTCACCTTCAACTTCAAAAGTGCAATGTTAGAGACAACGTAAAACGTCTTCGCAATAAAAGAAAATGAATTGTGGGTAGTACAAACATGACTTCCTGTGAGTTTATGATGGGTTTGTTAATTCAATTTATAAGATCCAACCGCCTTGGGCACTGAGCTCTGCACGTATTTTCACAACTTGCTCGTTTAAGTGAATAGAAAAGAAAGCTGGGAAAGGCCTGTCAGTCGTACCACAAGTCGTATCATATACCACATGTTTTCAAATGACGCAACTACACTCAGCAAGGCGTTATGATTTTATGATTTTGAACATATTTTGTCGAATCTGAGTGTTCAAGGATTGTTGTCGTTGGGTTTTTATACATTCTTCAGAAGCAACTGCTATTTCCAAACATTTCATGCAAATAAAAGTTGGCTTTCATAAACACAGAGCCCGAAATACAATTAAAGTTCATTCTGTAATTGTTCTTTTATTTGACCGAAGTTTATGAACAATTGGTCACAAGATTGCCTTAAGTGTGCCAAAGCGTTGTGGTTGTTGCCCATACAAAGAAAAGCTGACTTTTGTCAAAGATGGAAACACTATGTCCTGCAACCAATCTTAAAAACTAGTCTGAACATTACGACCAGGGGGCATATGAGGCGTCGAATTTGCAATTGCATCTATTATTTTTTCCAAGTGTGGATCCTCTGTGGACGTCGCAGGTTTTGTGCAACAGGCAAGTTAAGCAGTTGTAGCGAACTGGCTTGAACCACCTTGAACCGGCTTGAACCACACAGATGTCTTAATGAGGTTTGTATATGTCCTCCCATGAGAGCTTGAGGGCTGTGCGACTATCTCCAGGTCAGGGATCAAGAGCGCTGAAAACAGGCCTGCTAGCCAGTTAAGTTTGTCTTTCCATGTTGTTTTGAATCACAGCGTGTAGCGCGCTTGGACCCAGAATATTAACTTCGTGTGGTTCAGTCTGCGTCCACATATCCACGTATGTTTTTTGTTGTTCGTTGTTTTCTTCCTGGGTGAAAGAGTAAAATTCGTCACTTCTGTTGTTTCTCTCTTCGTCGTGTGTTGGCTTCTGCGAAAGTAATTGCGCATTTCGTCACAGAATTAATTCACCAGCAAAAACGTCGTTGAAAAGATTAATATACAAATATTGCAGCAAAAAAGAGAACGTTTTTGAATAACAGGTAAACGAACTGATCGAATCGCAAGCGTAAAATGTCAAATGGATGAATAAAAATGCAGTATTGACCTCATTAGACAAGGTTGCAGTTTTAGCAATATGCGCGATAGCTTCATAATTGCAAAACAAAATTTTACCTACATTTATGTGTCTTTATAAATCCAGCTGTGAGATAGCGAATCGATGATTTCTGTCTGGGGCTTTGCCTTAAAACCTCAACAATCCGTTCATTCAGTTGAACACAATCTCGATTGTACAGTTGAAAGCCTTATCAACTGATTTTTTCCTAGTGTAGTTTTTCACACCGCGTTGCCAGGGTTTTGCAACGTCAATGTGCGCCACCAAAAGCTCAGCCTCTATTTTTAGTACAAGTGGCCAGCTCCGCCGAGAATCATGCAAGTTACAGAAACCACATCTCCATAGAACTCAAAAACAAATCGCAAGCAGTAAGTTTGCGTTATTTTAATTTTTGTCCATGGGCGTCGGAAGGATTTTCCATGGGACCAACAGTGGATTTTCCATGGGGCAGCCAAAAAGATTTTTTCCAGGGGAAGCAACAGTGGTGAAATTTCATTTTACCAACTTCGAAACTAAGAGAGAAATATTTATCTACTAATAAGTTAATAGAAAAATATCACATTTCAAAATCCTGGGGGGAAACGCCCTCTCAAACGCCCTTCCGACGCCCATGTTTTTACCTACTTTCGTCTTAGCTAATGATTTCCAAGGTAGGGGAAACATTAAGACAAGTTATCTCAGTTGATCAGTGATGGATCGACATTGTAGCATGACCAGCTGATATATTCAGAAAAACGAAATGTGCAAGCCACAAATCTGCTACCAAAACGTTTTTTTTTCCTGCATAAAAATGACCACTTAACCATAGCGCATTTACACCCACCTCTTCTTGCTTGTTCTGTTTCGTTGCCAAAAGCTTCCGCTGCTTGACTGCGCAAAAATAAAAGATGAACGTAACGAAGCTGTTTGTGACGCGCTGCAACGTAACAAACCAGACATAGGCTTACGCAACGGCATACCGCGGGTTTTTGCGATAATCTTGGCTTTCCTGCTGATGGTGTGTGCGTGTTTTGTCATGGTTGTGGCAATGATGTTGACTATGCTCGCCAGCCACGCCAAGCCTGCCACAACCCATACCAGCACCGCTACTGACACCATCATTCCTCCTTGAGCACTTGGGTCTGCAATACACGCACGGTCAACATCCTGATTAAATGCTTGCCTCGCGCAAGCTGCTCGTGCAGCAAATGTACGAAACCTAAAATAACTGCTTAAGATTTAACGCTCGTGTGTATGTTGGTCTTGCAATAACTCGGTCTATCATGTCTCAGGTTTGCTTATGAACGATTCACTGACGCAATCGACCCGGGAGGAAGTGGATCGCGTCAGGACGAGTCAGTGGCGTCTCACTACGCGCATGAAGCTTTTCCTTGTGCCCACCCATTGACGCCGAGCACGAGGCAGCAGGTAGGCCGGAAATATCGTTTCTCAAGCCTTCCCGACCGGGAATCGAAAATGCACTACAAGCTTTGGTGGCGCGTGCTCAATCCACTGTACCACCCGACCGGTCACATGCTGGGGTTTAACTCATCAAAACTCCTCACAGGTAACAGATCAGTACGACCTAATGTTTAACATCGCAGTGTTAGCCGAATTTAGATGTGATCGGCAAACTTTCTTGAAGCGCTCCCGAAATGGGAAGATCCATTCTATTCGTCCAGGTAATGTAGGATGGCGACAGAAAATTAGGCGTAATTTTAATAATGCTATGTTCCCACTCTGCTTCAACAGACTATATTCGCACTGGATGAGAGGATGAAGCTACAACTGAACCTTGGTAAAAGCCCCCCAAACCCAAATCGGGGGCGCCTCGCGCGTTTGGGACGATGTGTGATTTTGTACATCACTGTGTCAATGCAAACTAAAAATACAAGTGAAACAAATTGTCGAAAAACTGTAACTGAGGAATGGAACTCGATACCCAAGCGACGGCACTGCACAATTGCGCGCAGTGATTACACTTAGCGCGCTAAGAGGCTCGTCATTGCTCGCCGGTCTATTAACACGTCATATTAATGATATTGCTTGCTCACAACGTCGGTTGCTCAGGTTTTTACCTGTCTCCTCTTGCACACTGTGCGCCGATTCAGTTCGGCAGAAATCGCATAAGGGTAATAGCCCATCACTGAAAGGCTAAGCATTATAGTTTGAATTTCTGGCATTATAGTTTGAATGCCAGAATGAAACCTGTGTATAAGTGCAAGAGCATGGATTTGCAGAGTCGTCCATTCACAATGGTACTGCATTGTCCCACATTGTTGTTGTATGTGGTTTGAAATCAAAGTCATTTCTAATTCATCGCATAAGGCAGTAAACAACAGCGTTCTTGACTTTATATTTGTTTCTATCCACATGTTGTTTGTATATGTTGCCTCAGTTATTGTGTTCAAATGATTTGAGTAAACATTTCCGCAAACGTGGCTTTAAAGATACTGCGCGTCGCACTTGATAGAAGGTCATTCCGCTCCCTTCCGGGTTTGCTATCCTATGTTTTATGAACATACAACCATCGTGTTGATGTTGTATTTCATTACAATTTCGTTCATTAGTATGCAAGTATTGTTAGTTAGCGTTAGTTTTATTTGCAATAGCAGGAGTTGCGAAAACGACGCGGCTAACGCTAATGGAAATGTAGAGCTAATACGTTTTTCAATACATCATTAACAATACGTTTTCAAAATGTTATCAAATCTTACAGCAATATTGCTATGAGTTCGTCACTGGGCATCGCAAATTATAATATTCTTCTGCAGGATGCTGCGAGCCTGAAAAGATGAGAAACACTGGCATGGTCACACTAATGAAACTGTGCAAAGTTAACGTGGTTTTTCAGAGGCAGTGAACTTCTCGTAAAGTTCTTCATTTATTCACCAGTCTGTAGAGGCAAAATTGTTAAGCCCTCGGATTGTCAGCTCACGAAGTAGACTATTGGTAACCTAAATATAATATCTNATTTTGAAAGGGGCTGCTACAGGTAGTGACTGGTCACGCCAGCTATTTTTATCTTTTGCCGCCGTTGCAATAACGTGTTAGAATATTTTGGGAAGTTATTTTACAGTAACTTCGAGATTGCGTGTCATGCAGAGAATTTAGCTAATTCTTTCTTGGTTTCCTAAATCATTAAAATTTATATTTAAATGCCAAGTCTAAACAAATAAATCAACTAAGAAAATCTGCATCAGTTTTGAGATGTTGGCTGCACCCCAATAAAGCAACCCATTTTATTGATTTATACCATCGTGCCCGTGCAATGTTAGAACAAGACCAGAAAGCCACGTCCCAAACTTTTTCTTCGTTATATACTGCTTTTACAGGATTATTTAAAAAAATATGTGCTGACAGTTTTGCAGAGAAAAGATCAGTTTGTTTAACTCCAGCTGCGTGTGCTTGCAACAGCAAAATGGGTGGAGAGTGTAGGTAGACCCTATATAAAGCAAAAGTACTCTATATCTGTTGGTAGCGCAACCACCACAAGCAGTATTGAAACGTTTGTAAGCTACAGTACAACATTCGATAATATGCAACACCGCATGTTATAAATAGATTTCTTAAGCGCAATCTAAATTCATTACAAAGAATAGTCTATAATTTACTTTTATGAAATGTACAACGTTAAACTATTTCACTCAATGCTTGCAAGATAATATCGTAACAAACAACATCATTCCACAAATTTCAAACACACGTAATTGTTCGTGTGTTGCCAAGCAAGCTTTTGGGATTCAGTGTTTCAACAAACGTAACGGGTTTGTTAATTCAAAAATACTATTGCCAATTCATAATAAAATTTTTCCTGCAATTAGCAGCAGCTTCAGTGGTAAAAGAACTCTTACGCTGTCGCAGTTGGAGAAAGTAGTTCAACTTCTAGAAATGACGAAGTGACGTTGAAACATGTGTATGCTTTTAGTTTTAGTCAAGTGAACCTATACAGCTCTGTACTTGAAAGGCAGCTGCAATTGTAGGCGTGTAGATAAGCATAGTTGACAAAATTCACCTCAACCTATGTTGACGAACCAACACTATAATGACGTATCAACGGGGCACTAACCAAAAACTTTGGGGAGCCTCGCACTAACACGTCACACCACTGAGCTACAAGGCACTTCTTGGTTTGCATGTGGAGTATATTTATGTGTATGTTTTAGTAACTCTTCATCATGGCCTGTCTCGCCGAAAGCAGGTGGAAGCAACGCCATTCATAATAATCAACATAATTTTGGAAATACTTGTTTTTCCCGCTTGAAAGAGCTGCACGCCAGTTATCGAGATTGCATGCAATTGACTGCCATTTGTCAGGCGAAATAATGAAGCTCTCCTTGTCGCGTTTGAGCACTTCCTAAAAGTGGGTTTGAGCTTCAGTGGAATGATCGACAACTGCCAAAGCACTGTAGAGGAGATTTTCTGGTAGGCGGTCATCTTTTTGCTTTTGTATGTGATCCGCCCAACACAGTCGGGCACTGGTGTGCAAATGTCATTAACGCCTTTCTAATATATACAGAAAAGCAAATACACTTACGTAAGAAGGACATTTAAGATTTGCGAATGCAGACAATTTGAGGAGAGTTTTGGGCCGGATTTCAGACTCTTCAACAATGCTTACTTTCCTCAAATTCAGCATTCAGATACATCAAGGGAGAGCATATAGCTCCAAGTTCGTTTATTTCTTAAATTGTTTATAAAGATCTAACTGCCTAATTGTATGCTCCAACTACATGAAACATGATTCATTTCAGGATCGGATGAAGCACATGGGACCCCATTCATTTTGATGCTTTGTCAAATCCAAAGCCCAAAAATAGCACAAAATACGGTTATGCTTCACGCATGGACTTTCATGTCAATGCAAATGATTCATTATCTAAAATGAAAAATTCCTAAACAGCCATATCACAGGCGTAGACAATCCTAGTAACATGCAATCAGGGATGGACAATTCACAATAGCGAATCCGAAGAATTCGGATCCTAAGTTTTCAGAAGTCGGAACGGCAATAAAAATTGAATGTTAGGGTTTGGTTTTTACCTTCCACATGAGCGTAAGTAACAAATCTGCGTGTAGCATGCGTTACATGTGCGTCACACACGCAAGTAATTATTACGCTTGTTTTGTTTATAACTCATAAAATGTGAGCGAGTGACAAAAATGGAGTACAAAGACCAACGTAATGTCGCATTTTCTTGCCTTTTCACCCTTTTTCTTCGTTTTTTTGTCACTCGCGCGCACTGCATGGTATGATGAGCAATCAACGAAAATAGAAATTGCAAGCTTCGTGGAGTTAAAAATTCAAACAAAAATGCTGACACGCTAGTCTGGTGGTGGCAAAGGACACAACGAAGGGTTGCTTTGTTAAAGCAATTGGTTTCAAAATGTCTCTTGCCACATCAGCATCTTATAGAGATTATTTTCAGGTACGGTGTTAACTGCCATCAGATTGCAATCTCGTTTAACGGACGGACACGGAGAAAGACTTGATATATTACACTGATTATGTTTTCGTTGTCGTTGTGAAAAATATATTGTCTTCATGCCGGTTTTGCTGCATCGATAGAAGCCAAAATATTCGGAATATTAACAGGTATTTTGGATTCGATTTAGATGTTCCGAAATAACTGTGGTTCAAATAATGATTTTGAGTCGCCCATCCTTACGCCTAATACGATATACATGATTGTTGCAATCGATAAATTCAGCCAACACAATATGATAAACATAGAGTAAGAATGTGCTCTAACATTCTTAATTTTTTTTTGCTTGCTGAGATAAGCTGCAGTACAGTTATAGGTATTGTTATGCAACTGAACCTTCGAGCGGCGATTTTCAACCGCGTTCCACTCTCTGACAAGCACAGCATGAGAGAACGTTTGGCGAACCATCAAAAGGTGAAAAATATTTCGCGGATCCACGAGTTGCGTAACAACTTTGCGGACTGGGGAGCGAGAAGCAAGAATACACACTTTACAAATTTTTGCGATAATTATCACGAAATGTCCGGCTACGACATGGCAACGTAACACCGAGCGCGAAGAAATTGATGAATGTGTTGACCCAGAGAACGGCAAAAACGCTTACTGACCAGTAGCGGTCGACTAACTAGCAGTTGGAATGGAGAATTATTTTGCCGGACTTAATGCCTGCACGGTCTCTGTTTATTTCACTGTAGTCTTGCTAATATGAGGCTTCACTTTCAGTTAAAAATATAGCTAGGTCATTCGGGTGATCTTATTTCAAAGTTAACCTCAGATAAGCTTAAACTTGGAAAAACGTCTTTCAGCTGATGCCACAGTAATGGTTGGCATTTTCCTAAGAGCTTTAAAAATTTTGGATTATCTGCGTTGCTATTCGTTTAGCTAATTTTGGAAAATTTACATAAATATTTCTTTTAGAAAAAAAACTTAACAATTCGGAGTTGAAAATCAATCTTGTCTGGAATAACATACTTTAGATTTACAGCATGCATTCTTCTGCTAACATGCATCCGGCGATAACTGAGGCACCGTTTGCGGCAAGCTTTGAAATTTGTGAAAAAAAAACAGAAGAATGCTTCTAGAGCTTAAATACATTGCATTAAGCAGAATTAGTAGGCCCTTGTTCCGACTGACTCGACCTGTTCATTGTGCAATGTACAATACAGACCTTGGTTGGAATCAGGGCTTCTCAAACTACTGTATGTAATTTTGGGTCGCGAAAAAATTGGCTTGACAAATCAGATACAAACTTTTTGTAAACTTTACAAGAAAATTAGAAGTAGGCTTGCAGTGAATTTATTTGTAGTTTCTACTGCATTTTTGAGGCAATATCTTGCTTTATGCTGTCAGTTGTTTACTAGGACGTCTGCCTGAGCTATCGAATGATAATAATAATCAACCAAGCACAATAAGTTATGCGTTGATACGTCGTGCCTGTTTTAACGTACTGACCAATATTGACCGTATTGCATTCATTCCGACACGAAAGCATGGTTCTGTTTAGAACTGTAGGTCTAGTCTTTTAGGAATTAGGCTAACTGCTTTGAAAACACACTGATTACTTTTAGACTAAAGTTAAACGTTTTCAGTTTATAGAACGCATCTTTGGAAGCACTTTAGACTTTTATTAAGGAAATGCTGGATCCACAAACCATGCACAATTGTAATTTCAAGAGGCCACACACCTGCCATGCCAGGATGAATTTGCGGAGTTATTAAAATTTGGGGAGTTATTTAAAAAAAGTTTGCAACTGGAATTTTCAAAACAGAGTTTATGTTATTTTTAGATAAGAACAAGAAATGAATGCTCAGTCATTTCTGATCTAGCCATTCATAAACTCTTAGGCTTTTGCACAAAATATTTGTGTGAAGCGGTATTCTAAAAATTGATAATCATCGAGTCCGAAAAGCGATCCTTTTTGAAAAATGCTAAGAATGTCCTTCGTCCTGGGTTGTTGGCATCAATCTTCGAATGGATGATCTGTGTAAAATTATCAAGTACATCAATCCCATTAGTTGTGCTTGATAACTTCTATAAACTGAATTGATTTTGTTAGATTTTTTTCGCCTTACTGTTTCCATGACATGGTAGTTTTCTTACTGTGTAGTTACTTTCGTGGAATGTGGTGGAATGTGTGTATTTTTATGATTTTTTAACTGGGCTGCAGAACAATCATTTTTTTAACTGGGCTGCAGAAAATCATTAATCATGTTTTTAACTGGGCTGCAGAAAAGCATAGAAAATCATTTTTTTAACTGGGCTGCAGAACAAAAAGTTTGAGAGGCCCTGGTTGCAATAACAGTATTGCACTAATTCGTAACAGGCACTACTTGCAGGCATGGTTTCGACCAAAAAAAACAGGAATGGCCAAATGCATATGAAACACCGTAGGATGGGGTAAGCACGTTTGACACGTTCGATACAATCGGATGAGGTTCACTGCTTTGTTCAGACTGGGTCATTGTCAGCGAACAATTCGAGATCTGAAAATTGATTTATTAAACAGGTTTCTACTGCGATTTTGGGTCGCTAGCTCACTCTGGTAATCCATTGAACAACCTGCCCAAACACAATAGTGGGGGATCCTTAAAGGCTGGGAACCCAAGAAGTTACATCTTTCTCATCGACGGAAGGTCGGCCCTGCTTCAGCTTGTGCATAAATTACTGTATAATAGGTTGTTTTTTTTAATTCCCTTTACCAAATTGACAAGCTGCGTTGAAGAACGACCGAGTTTGGCAACCTTGTTTGAAAGTACAGCAGTGTGTTCCAACCGCAGGTGCCGCGAAGCTTCAGGGTTACGCGAGTGACAGTCATGTCCTCTGAGAAAAATCTGCAAGGCTGGAACGGACAACAGGTTTTTGTCGGAGTTGCATCTTGCCCACAGCATTTAAGTCAAGTTTACAACTAGCCTTGGCGTTTGAGCCTCTAAGCCTGAAATTTAGGGTAGCCTACGTCTCATGCGTGACTCATGCTTTTCATCTGGGGCCCTTTTAGAGTGGAACCTCATGCTGTCAGGTGTTGAAGACCTGGCTAATCGCTACATCGCTACAGAACGTAGCAACTTCACACTTACTCGACCACAAGCATTAAGTCTTAAGGCTCACTGGTTTCGAAATAATTGCACTGAGGTATTTCGAAACCTCCAAGGGCTACTGAATACATAAATGAGGAAATAACCTATTGAACCCAACACTGAATTGAACGTTGTTATCTGGCTTTGATACACTGCCATCTCTACTGGGATGGAATCACTGATACGAAGCATATCTATGCTTTACTTGTTAGTCTGCTTGAGGGCGACTTCCTCCAGGCTTTTGAAATTTGATATTTTCCTATTAATGTTTTAGTAGAAAAATGATTTCCTCTTACTTTCCAGTTGGTAAAATTAAATTTAATCACTGCTGTTTCCCCTGGAAAAAATGCTTCTGGTCACCACCTGGAAAAATCTGCCATTGCCCCAGCCCTGGAAAAAAACTTTCCGACGCTCATTTCCAGCAGAATATCCCAGAAAGATTGATGAGGCAAATCCTACTGGTTATACCCACTTGAAAGCGTCCCAGAGGCCGCCCAAGGACCACGTTTCGTGACTACATCTTCGACTTTACTTGGTCCCATCTTGGCGTGGATCCAGCAGAACTACAGTATCTGAGATTTCTGCTGACCGTGAGGTATTTCGGGTCCTCCAAGGACTGCTGTCCCAGCAACCCTCCCTAGAGAAAAGGCGGATATAAGAATGAATGAGTGAATCGTCCTAATTGCGACTGTGGACCGATTTGCCAAGAAACGAAAGTCTGAAGATACCATAGCTGACAGTGAGACTTAGATTCCAAAACAGTCGATTGAAGCTGCGGGTGCTGCTCTCAGTACCTCATCCACTCAGGTGACAGTGCCGAAAATTAATGCCACCAACCCGCAGCTCAACCCTCGTCAGTATAGTGACAAACATACGCAGCTCTGGAATGCGAGGAGAAGCTTGCCAATAGTACCATGGCGCCAGCTAAACTGAAACGTCACTTACAGTAATACTGAAACAGTAGACATCCAGACGTATGGGACAAAAATAAACCGCATTTCCAGAGGGAATCGGCCATGTATAAGAGGCAAAGGGCTACGTTTGCATGAAAGTTAAGATAAATGACAAAGCTCAAGAAGCACGTTTTACTGTGGCAGAGATTTTTGCTTCAAAATAAAATCACATATCATCGCTGTAACAGTAATTTTACCTGCATGCCAAGAAATAGTGGAGTATGTTTGGACAGGGTCAGGGGCGTATCGATGGGGCGCAAGGGGGCACAATGTTCCGGAAGCCGAATCACTGGGGAAGGCCGAAAAGTCCCAAAGGTAGCGCAAGTGCTTTCTTCAATGCAGTACATTTGCTCCCGAATGACGTTAGATTCGAACATGGGGGAGCCGAGCTTGTTCCCCCTGGCGCTGTCTAACCTCGTTACGCCCCTGTCACAGCGTGCTGTATTAGACATAAATAAGATTCCGTTTTCAGGCAACACAATAAGCAGGCGTATCGCACATTTCTCCGGCGACATGGAATGCAATGTTCAATCTAAAATAAAGGGCTGTGAGCTCTCTGCACTTTTGATCGACGCGAGCACGGAGATCAGTGGTAAAACCACAGCTTTTGTATATTGTCGTTTTATTCAGTATGGAACTATTGTGGAAGACTTTCTGTTTTGCAGAAAGTTGCCAGGAACAGAAAAAGGACAAGATATATATGACGTTTTAAATTCGCGTTTGCTGATTTGCGAATTGACTTGGAGAAGCTGTGTTGGCGTTTCTACAGATGGCGAACCTGCAATGACAGAAGCCAAAGGCTTTGTTTCGCTGGCACAACAACGGAAATTCAGTATTATAGTTGCACATTGTTTTCTCAACAGAGAAGCATTAATTGCTAAAACAGTTAAACCTGAAGTGAAGTTTGTGGTGGATGTGGTGGTGGAAATCGTTGATTACATGAAACTGAGACCAAAGAAATGTCGTCAGTTTGAGAAACTTTGATAGAGTATGAAAGCATACCACCACGTTCACCCAGCATGCAAATGTGCCATTGTTAATTGTCATGGAGGAAAGTTTTGCGTTGTTTTTATGAACTGAGAGAAAAGATGTTATGCCTTTGGTTTGCAAGACAATCTAAAAAACTAAGCACAAGTCTTGAGCAATGAATCTTGGTGTTACAAGTTAGCATACCTGACCCGTATATTTCAGGAGCCGAACTTCTTGAGTAGTGATACTGTACAATGCGGGAACGAAAAGATCTTGATGTCGACAAATAAAATAAACGCGTTTCAAAACAAATTGTCAATTTGGAAGAAACGCGCAGTTTCAGGAAGCTGCTTCCTATTGTTCTTAGAAGAAACTACCAGAACATTTTTCAGTCGATCTTGAATCAATTGGACACTATGTTGGCAGTTCTTGGCAAATATTTTTAGTCGAGTGGCCTAGTTGGTTGGTAGACTGGATTCGATTCCCAGTCGGGTCATACCGAAGACTGTAAAAAATGGCACTTGCGGGCTGTCCAGCTTCGTGCTCGGCGTTGATGGATGGATGCAAGGGAACAGTTGACGTGCGGTGCTGTAACTGACTCGACACCAGTGCAGCATTCACTGCCAAAGTAGCATCGTGGCCCATGGCGCAACCAGACGGAAAGGGCGCCGCAGACCACTCGTGACACTCCGAAAGGAATACAGAAACCGAGTATAAACGAAACTGAACTGAATGCATTATCCTTTACAACGTGGCTCGAAGCCTATTTTTAAAATGTGAGCCAGTTGACCAGAAGTACCTGGCAATTGTCCAAAAGTCTTTGCGACATTTGGTGCCGTTTTCAACTTTGTGTGAATTTGGATTTTCAGCCATCGCCATGACAACACTCAAACACAAGAAGCGAGAGCGTTTGTTGACTGTTGAGGAACTTAGGTGTGTTTGTGTTAAACACTGAACCAAGTTGAAGCGCTTTGCAGAAACCGCCCAGCACAAAATTCCGCACTGAACTTTTTACTGCCGCGATGTCATGGTAATAACAGAAAAAAAATTAATCAACTCGACCCATAGTATTTATTTCTGATTGAGCTTAAATTTACTTTGTGAATTTTGCGTCACTGTTTATTCATTCGCAGGGATTCCTGAGCGAAATCAAAAATGTTGTTAGGTTCATGAGTAGACGTGAATGCGACACTTTGCCCATCTGGTTAAGTAAATAAATAGGACAGATATTTGCATCATCATCACAGGGTTTCTTGAACAGTGTAAGCATTAGTGGAAGATCCCGCCCCAGCAGAAAAGTTGAAAAACACGGAAGTAAGGCAAAGGAAGAGTTTTTCATTGGTTAGACCAGGAGCGGCCAACCTATGGCGCACTGGATGATTTGAAGAGGCGCATTGCCTCCCTGTGATCGTACTAAAGTAAGATAGTAAACCCCCGCAATATTTTTATCGATTTTTCGTTTCGTACAAATGCCTTATCGAGTTACCAGTTATCATTGTGAAAAAAGCTGTTCATGATTTTCTGGAAGAGAAAAACGAACCACCTGATGTAAGAGCTCTTTTATGTGATAACAACTGGTTATTTGATCTGGAATTTTCAGTTGATGTTACTGACGGTCTTAATAATCTGAATATGTAACTGCAGGACAAGAACAAATTCTTTCCTAACTTTAGTAAATGATATCATTGCATTCAAGATGAAGTTGAAACTGTCCATCTCACAGTTAGAAAATGAGGTTATGAACCAGCTTCGTTATTTAAAGAAGTAGATTGAATGTGCTGCTGATAGGGGAACTTAAGGAAATGAACTGAAAAGAACAAGTTATTGCAAGACTCATTTCAGAGTCACTTTTGTGATTTTGCTGAAGAAGCAGACTACATTTCGCACTTTATAAACTCATTACCATTTAGTGAACAAACCATAATGAAAATGCCAAATAACATACAAATGGAACTCATTGACCTCAAAGCAAATTCAATATTAAAACCGAATTTTGATGAACTTTTTTCACTCCTTCGTGCTTCTGAAATTTCTGTTTCTTGCGATCCTTAGTTCTGGGAAAGAAGGAAATTCGCTCAGAGGTATATGCCATTTTGGAACAGGCATTTTCGCATTTTCGTCCATGAAATTGATTAAAAACAACTTTATTCCGATTACTTAAATACTTGTTAAAACTCGTTTCAGTTGTCCACACTTATCGAAAATACGGTTTCTGTATTTTACGGTTCTTATTTTATAACTTAGAAAAGCCTCAAAGAGATGCAAACGCAGAAAACCGAACCACATAGACTGCATCGCCATACCTGGAACATAGTCGCCAAAACCAATTGTTGTTAGCGAAATTATGACGCAATAAAGGCACTCAAAGAAAGTCCACTTTGCAGTGTTGTTGATGAATAGAAGAAGAATTGTTGGGAGAATAATGTAGATGCCGGCGCCGATGGACAACGTGAAGACAACGCTGATGGTTTTCGTTTCAGAAAAAGCGGCGCAGGTTTTCTCAACAAACTGAAAAGAAACAGTGCAGGTTGCAATGCTTGGGCCTTGGCAGAACAACGGTTTAGCATCGGACACAAAAGAAGAAGCGATGTCACGAAAGAAGTTTGGCGTAGCGTCCATACAGGGCCGGATTTGTCACTAGTCTATCGGGTCCATGGGTATGTGGGGACCCACTGAAGGTAACCTGTCAGATTGAAATGTTTGAAAAACATGAGGGTAATGCAATCATTGAAAAAATGTTGACGTCGACGTTTTTTGATATTTCCGTTTTGCAAACCATTCACCTTTGTTTGGTCCTCACCTGAAAATGTGATCCATGCACATCAGCGCGGCGTCGTGTGCGCGACGCACCACGAACGGGAAGTGCGCTAAGAATAGCAACACAGGTACGTGGCGCGAACAAGCAGTAATATTGTGACCCTAGAGGAAAAATCTCGATGAGTGACCTCTAATATTGTTTTGGACCTGGTGAATCGTTAAATGTGATTGTTGAAATTTGTCGAGCCTTATGTTGGCACAGAGATCTCGTTATTTGACCTCTTGTTGCTTGCTGACACAGTGTGAAGTTGCGCTTCCCATCGCAACAGTCCCTAGCAATAGCGAGATGGACCACATTCTGCAATTTTGAGGAACCATAAGTCTGGCCAAGGGCCCGCAAGTGCGTAAATCCTACACTGCTTGACAGGATGGGATGACGTGATAACGGTCGTCTTGTCAAGATGCGTGTTTACGTCACGTGGCGATGAGTTCGAGATTTGTTTGTTTTTTCGCAAACTTTTTTCGCAAAAGATGAATACACAAATATTTAAAGAAAATTTTAGAAACGTTTTCCGGCTGTTCGTATCATATCATCTCTCCCAAGAACCGTTTTGAGCAAACGTAAATGTAGCACCGCGGTTTCAAATAATGCAAGACTCAGTTGCATCCAATCGGATCGCTGCCACAGTTACGAGTGGATGAAGCGTGGGCAGCGAAGCGGAACTAATACTTGAAAAGAACGTCTGACTTCGGCGAAGCTCAAAGAAAACGTCATCACCCCGCGTTCTTGCCACGGTTACTTTCAAAATTGCTGTAGAGAAACATTTGCCATATTGTCAAGACAATGAATCGTTACAATCATTGGGGGGACCTTGCCAGTGCTGCCTTTCGTTTGCATTCCTGTGTATCCGGTTTTCTTTTACGAGATCAACTGAAACGACGCCACGCCATTCAGAATGTTTTCTTCATTTGCCTCAAATGGTGATGAAACAGTTAAAAGTGGTCTCGTTTGAAACTGTACCATTTTAGGCTGCCTGAACAAAACGCAGCTATCCATCTATAGACATCTTTGATGGGATTCTTAGTGGGTGTTTCCCTTTCTAAACTGAGATACTTCGAGTCAGTCTGTGTTTACGCCAACTTTGTAATTCACAAAGTCACTTATATCATCTGGCCTAATTTGTTTGAATAATACATTTTTATCATTATCATTGCCTGTAAACTTATGACTAGAACTCTAAGGGATGCTTTATTAATGCTTAGATTTTACGCGGCATATTCTGTGAGTCTGCTTGTTTGCTCTAACAATTTCATAATGATCCCTGTGCTTGCCTTCAGCAACAGCTCAGCAAATTAGTAAGTACTGCTTTGACGACCTCTTGAATTTTCACAAAACATCATAACCCAAAATGTTGCTGGCAAGGCCGGCTTTAAGGGGACGGGTGATAAAGAACATTTTCAGGGTCCCCAGATTCCACCAATTTACCCGAAAATTAAAAAATTAGCGTAAACGCAAAATGTTTACTTTAAACCTTTTTTGTGTATGGATAGGGAAAGCAACTCAAGCGTGACAGGCTAAAAAGTTCAAAAGGCTAGTGGGCAAAAAACACGAAGCTACTTTCTTATAAAAATTGCTAATTATATAATACATGTAAGTCTACGAGCACAGAAAAGTGCGTGCTTGCCTTCCAAGCAGTACAAAATTATTCTAGCATTTGTTTAGGTAACTGTGAAATGGTTTAGTAAAGTTAGCAATGACTGCACATCATGCATTCACACTATAAGGTACAGGGCATATACATCGGAGGGATCTCAGCGTAATCAGATTTAAATTGCACAAGCTGTTGCCAAGAATAAGCGCATGCATCTGGACGTTCCTGGTGCCTATGTTATTTTAAAAGCATCTCAAAATGTTTATGAGGTTTTCTAATGATTTATTTTTCTGGCATTGATCTTCTATACTGTGTAGTCAGCATCCGCATTACCAAGATAATCATGCATCACAAACTTGGAGCAACAAACCCGAAGTGTTTGAGTGGAACAGAATTTTTGCCCAATACACCATACGCTTGTCTGAAATGATGTGCTTTTTCTCTGCACGCATTTTGTTTGCCCAAAAGGCAACAAAACTCAAAAAGTGAAGTTTTCTTTACCGAATAACAATATATATTCTTGAAACTGCCACAATTGCTTATCACATTTCATCTCATTGCTAGCGTATAAATCTGAAAGCCAGTTGATTTCGGGTAACAAGCTAATAAGTAACCTTAACAACATTTCATTTTGAAGACTTGATAATACATCACGAACTTTCCATGATATTCCCAGAAAGTCTTGCTGGTGCTCAAAAAAAAAAAATTCAAACTCATTCTCTGCTTTGTTTTGTTGAAGACTTTGTTGGATAATCACGCCTTTGTTCCTTGTAAGTTCTCCCTTGGACCCAAACTTCGTTTTGTGCCAAAATCAATGTTTCAACTGGGAGATTATCAAATTGGAAAGATAAGGACAATGCCTCAAAACCTTTGGCAGTGCCAACATGCACTACTAAGTCAGTGAGAGTTCATAAAAATTTTCAAACACTGATATTTCTGCCAAACGTTTGTCGTGATATCATATACTGCAAACGTCTTTTGGGTTGTTTGCGTACTTGATGTTCCGAAACCAGATTATACGCTCTAGCGCAGCTTGGGCCTGAGCGGGAGCAATTGATCCAATCCATCAATGAGATTATCCGCCCGCTTGCGGAGTATTCTTTTCTATGATCTCGAAATGAAACTATCGTGCTCACTGTAGGTGAACCGCATTCTTCTTCAAGTTCCTCCAGCACAAGTTAAAAGTATACATTTTTACGACAAAGCAACCAGACAAGTGTTGCAAGTACGTTCAAGAATTTCGGAGCGTATCAATTGGGAAGGACAAACCGATTCTATCAACAAAATCTTGCGAAGGTTGGTTGGATTAAGGTTGCTACAGAGTGCTTGCTGGCATAGATAAAGCTTGTGAAGGCAAGAAGTACTGGGTAATCAGTTGTTTCCTGAACGTTTTTTATATGCATTCATTTTGTTTTTTATATGCATTCATTAGTATTTGGTCATCTGTCATCACATCAGTAGAAGTCACTTTCAACTTCAGCAATCTGGTTTCTCGAAATCAGTGGATTGCAGGAAATAAACTTTGCAATGGAACGTGCGAAGTTTTTGGTGGGACGATCGATTGTTTCGCCGTAAACATCCTCGGTTAGTACTGCGTTAAGAGTAGGCGGTGGGGGCACTGAACTGGAAAAACCTCTAGCAGGTCATACATTGTAGAGCACATATCTATCACCTGTATTTCACGCATGGGTAGTCAAGATAAATGAGCTGTTGTTAAGACTGACCTGCTTGATATAATACGCCATCACCCAGCCCATCTTGGCAGCAAGCAATCCTGTAAATGGAATTGAAATGAACGCAAAGAAAATACAGAAAAGTTGACCTCCCGGAGTAACCGGTGTCAGACTTCCATAACCTGCCAAAAAAAGGTACAATTATACGTGTTTGTTACCGCTTCTTTTCATTCATAATGTTTCATTTACGGATTTTGAATACGTTTCTTTTCAAAAGGACACTTTTCATTTCATGCTGATGTTTTTTGTTTGCACCTTGCGGCACAGATTGCAGTAGCAAATACTTTTAATATGTCTTGGCTGACGACAGTGGTGGCAAAGTTACGTTCGGTCAAATTTCTGACAAGTGCACAAAAAGAGTGCTGCATACACATACCAACTACTTCACCGAAACACTAGACCCCAAAATCATAATTCTGTCCCCATGCCCCAGTCCCTGCAACGGGTTCAACGACCAAGACGCAAGAATCGACGTTTTTATGGTGAACAGCACTCACTCTAACACAATGGCTTTCAACCGGGTGGTCGCGGCCTCAGAGGGGTAGTGAACCATTTTTGGAGGGGTCACCACTCGCGAGTAGGTACTGTGTGACTGCACACTGCTGCATTATATTTGCTTTATTCGAGTTTTAGATGGGGTCGTCCCGGTACAAAAATTGGAAACCATTGCCTAACAGAAAACACGCTTTATTATTCCGACGTTGGATGAAAAAAATCATTTTTGTTGTAGTGACTTTGCTGATTGTTATAAAAACCTGGAACAACTTCCTGAAGAGTTTATCATCAGAAAACGTGCTCTGGGGATGCATCAACCAGCACTTTGACCACATAATCCACATTGACTTTTTTCGATTCGTTGAGAGCTGTTTATACTTTGCGGGTCTAAATGAAATGCCTAACTCATGTCCGCTCAAACCTGGATTGTATCAATGGCGCAAAAGAGATAGTTTTGGATGGTCTTCAAGATGCTGCTGGCCTATTTTCTGGAAAATGAGCGCAATATCTACTTATGCATCCACGAAGTGTTAAAGCTACAAAGCATGGCCAAAATTTTACTTGTTTTAAGAAACACCGTTGTAACAACATATCATACTAGGATAGCTTTGCTTGTTTGTTCATTAGAAATTGCCAGTGTTGGCAGGTCAAGGCCTGAAATGATCACTGACAGATTTCAACCATAGTTGAAAAGAAATGAACACAAAATAAACCAAGAAAATTCGATGTTCAAATCGCAACTGACATGCAAAACAAGGAAACAAACGAATGATAACAACAACATACACTCCCCCCCCCTCCCACACACACACACACATACACACACACACATTCACGCACAAAGGCATACACACACGAAAAAAAAGCAAACAAATAGAGTGGTAATATCAAACTAAAATGGTGGTTGTTTAGAAAACAACAAGCAAGTCTAATGACTGGGAACCGTTTTGCGCAGAGTCAATCATAATTCCAAAGTCTTAACTGCCGGCACTTGCACAGCAAATGGACCAATTAGGTCAACCTTCAATAGAGAAACGCGCAGCAACAAGGAAGCAGAAAACCAACGCACCAATAGTACTTGCGATGGTGAAAGACAGAAGGAAAGCGTTATCCATCGTCCAATTATCTTGTATGTTTGGAGTTGTTTCATTGGGTCTCACAACGTTGATTCCTTGTTCCAAAGCTAGCTCCACGTCCTGGAAAATTGTTGACGTTCTTTTAAGTTACTTACGTTTATAACTTTACTATGTTTAGATTTTCGCTAATTTCCGCCAAGCTAGACGCAGCACTGTATCACATACGCCGTGTTTCCCCCTCAGCATTGTTGCAGTGGTTCATTTTAGGACAATTGTGATCTGAATGGGTGTAGTCTCCACATTGCTTACAAAGCAATTTTCTGATTTACTGCAGGTATATACAGTATTAAATTTCCAGTAACTTCAAATTCTGTGTTTGTTTCCTTGTTGAAGTCCACCGTGCCAATAAAAAGTAGTTGTGCAAGAAAAAAACGATAGAATTAGGTCACAATTTTCAAACGTTTCTTCGGTGAAGAATGCAACCTATAAGCAAAAATTCTCCAAGAACTTTAGAAAGCATCTCCAATGTATACATGACCAAGCCGGTAAACATTCGCTGTCTCAAGCGAATCTTAGAGTTTTCNTTTCTCTGAAAACTTTAGAGTTNACAAAGAACCTACGCGTATTGTTCACTGCCTGTGANAGCTTTAAGAGTACTTGTTTCCTTTAATAAAAACAGCACTAGGGTAANTGAAGTGAAGTCTCNCCAAATTTAAGATTATTTTCCAACACTGCTTCCTGATTTTCTCTGTACACCTCAAGAGAATAGTTTTAATGGACTTGTCACACAAAACAAAATGAAGTTTTCAGGGAATTCTACTGAAACAAAATCAGGCGTTTATGAAACGTTATGCATGATGTTAATGCCTGCTGCAGACCATGGGAGTCAAATTCATATGAAATCGGTTTGAAGATTCCGAAAATCTGTTTAATTTTATCCAATTTTGCAACAGGAAAACGCATTTGTTGTACGGGTGATTGAAAAGCAAAGGGGTACATTCCACTGTAACAGACTCCATGATTTGTCAGGCTCCGTAAAACCAAACTGTTCTCTTACTTGCACAAACAACGTGAGATCGCTGGTGGTGATGCACGCTTCTGTCAAAGACAGAAAATCATGGGTGGAGTTGACGAACCAGCCAGGATCGTGATAAGCGGAGAGTTGCAAGTTTATGTCGTTCTGCCGTTCGAGTGCGATGAAAATGTACGACGCAAGCAGATTGCAAAGTACATATGTCACCATCAGGCACGCAAGAATCGCGTTCCCTTTCAAAGTGGGAATCTCCTTCGTGCCATCTTGTTGTTGGTTTTCGCCGCCATAAGTGACGGCTTGCCTTGGTGCAGACATGCCCAGACGGTCCACAAAGACCCCTACGTTTTTGCATTAAAAACGCCAAGTTGTGCTAAAGCGCATGAATTAGGCATGAAAAAGGTTTCCTGTTCACTGCTGAAAGAAATAATGGAACAAAAACAGCTTGACATTAGAAAGGGTGTTTAATTGTTATACAGCATTCAAACATGCGTGGTTATTCTACTAAGTCTACCATCGGCTTGCAAGAGTTCTAAAAGGATTTTTCGAGCCTCTTGCCATAATGATAAACGTGGCTTTACCCGTTTCAAGGAATTCATAATCCGGAAGAAAACAAAATTATCTGCGTGTTTAGGGAAATCCCCTTCATTTTGGGGTTCCAATTTCGGACAAATCAAACGAAAATTTACCCGCATGGTCAAGTTCCATTGAATGCGAACACTAGAATGTCTGTTGCGTTCATATAACACAGTCAGTGACGTCCGTCTGTGGAAAAGATTTCTTGTATACCTCATTACAGTGACTGGCTACAAAACCATTCAATTTTAATTGGAAAATATTTCATGTCCTGTGTATTGTTGCGATCGGAAATCCCGAGCGGCATGTGCGCAAAGCTTCGCACCGTGGCAGCAAGCAACAATAGAGATTACCCGACGAGATCACTCTATTATTG
>JGI24159J19872_10002432_pt1 | contig 22168 bp, 12 predicted proteins | sample Ectturendosymbi4_FD_19872 | JGI IMG/M metagenome (IMG submission 19872) | reverse complement strand
AAAAAGGTTTACACTCCAGTTGCGGTACAATAAACTAAGTAGTATTTCCATGCTAAAAATTTTCCAAGCAACAATTCGTCAGTCATTCCTTGTTTCTCAAAGGTATACACTTTGGTTGATTTTTTGCTGAAATGGTTTAATCTAATCCTTCACTCTTAAAACATGCATAGATGCCAGGAGTATTATGATACAATTTGCAGTTGCCGTATTTATTTGATTGTACGCCGGAGCTTATAAAATTATTTTTTTATCATTTTGTGCAGATCGAGTGTGGTTTGCAAGGAAGGGCGGCTTGCATCTTTTATTTCTTTATTTTATCGAAAGGTACGGATGACGCTCATCTTTTTTAGGTGCGTTTTTTCGACCAACTCTTTTTTTGCATTCTATTCTCTTCAGCAACACGTGCACATCCGTCCCAAGTGGAATTATGTTTAATAGAAGGCAGTTGTAGTGGTGTGTAAGCATAATTACCAATTAAAGGCGAAACATGCTAGTACATGAAAGTATCTTAGAGGCTTAGGTCACCCATGTGCATGTGCGGCTTACAATCAAGTGTGGTTTACATTAATGTTTTAACCCCATTTCATGCAACGTATAATCAAGGACGGCTAACAACTGAATAAATACGGTATTGAGATATGGATGATAACGAGATTTTTTGCATTGATATTCTCAATATGTGTATTCAGCAAAAAATAAAGGCGTAATCTTTACTGAAATGGCTTAATCTTATTNTTTAAATCTTATTCTTTAACCCTCAAAACATTGGGATAGACACCAAAATTGTTTTGATACCATGTATTGTGTATGGGATATTGCCAAAAGAAGGATTTTCTGTAAAGGTGGTTGTAATTTGCATATTGGCGGGATTGCCCAATGATGACAGAGTTGGATCATTCAGACTTTTGAAGAGGACACCTCAGAGGTATAGAAACAGCAAAAAACCTTTGTATGGACAGCATTGCAAGGTTCTCCAAAAATCTGGGGTTTGGCAACTAGACTATATGATTTCTGTTGCTAAATGTTGATCAAAGTTTGGTAGGTAGTCATGCTGAAAAAAAAATGAGCAACTTTTTGAAAATGCAAATAAAATGAAAGCAGACAGAAAAGATTTTGGCTAATTTCTCAATGCAGTGAAAAATCATTTACTTGCACTTCAATCACATATCACAAACTAATTCAAATCTTTTATTGCAAAGTCATACTCTTGGAGTCAACAAAAAGTTAATATACTTTTTGGACCAGAACACTGTTCAGAATATTGTGTAAAAATTGGCCATAGACATTTCTCATAAAGTGCATTTTAGGGAAACCAACTCAAATCCCCATGTTGCATTTCAGATGACATGAAGAAGGTTGTGCTAGAAGCTTTTGAAAATGATGAAACGTTAAAAATCATGCTGAAGAGAAATAGTGTACTTTGGAAATAAAATCCATGCCCAAAAGCGACTTACTACCACTCATGAAAACAGCTGTGTAATATAATAAAAAAGCACCAGAAAAGTTGTGTTGAAAGNTTTTTTGTTGGAACATAACTACAAGGTAATGCAATTTCTTTAACTTTGCCAAACATTTGTTCATTTCATACTTGCAGGTGGCTTTACTGTATGCTTTACCAAGGGCTCGAACAGTCAAGGCTATAACAAACTGTGACTTGAATGTGTTGAGCAAGAGTGATCTAGATCATATCCTAGAAAAGTTCCCAAAGTTTTATGAAAGAATGGCCAGGATTGCTGCGGTAATAAAAACTCTTATTTGTTGACATTAACACCTTCATTTCAGAATTTTTGCTTTCCTGGATTGTTGCTTACTTTTGTAATTATATTTTATAAGAATTAGCAGTATTTAAATTTGGCTTTTTATCATAGCATTCTATGACATATAACACATGATTAGAAATGGCTAGCCTTTCATGCTTCAAAGCAGCACTGAATGGCTGATCGACAGGTAGGGCTTGTTGCTATGTAGTCTGCCACATTTGATGTCGCGCTTGACTGAAGTGCAATAAAGCCGGTAGAAGCGTGTGTGGTAGATGTATAGATCTGCCCTATGTCATTGATATAATGTGTTATATGTCATTGATCTGCCTTTTTGGTTAGTTTAACACTTTGAGAACCGGCCTACGATATATTCGCATGGCAGTTGAATGTATGAGTTTGGTTGGTCTTTGCCTTTAAACACATCATGTTTACTGTTGGCTATTAATTACATTGTTTTTGGTTCTGTTCTGCAAATAGCTACTGTATCTGTGAGCTTGACCTTGCATTATTTCATGTCAAGTTAATTTTGTCATGTTTTTTGTTTGAAGATTCACACCATTCACATATGCATTTTGTTCAGTGCTGTATTTGTGACATGGTTGGTTAAGACAAAAGTGGTGTGAATTTTTTGTGGAATAATATGTTTTTGCCTTTTCTTTCAGTGGGCCTAATTTTGCATTTAGACTGGTCCAGCTGCCTAAATGATTACGGTGTGTTTTGTAAAGACAATAACAATTCTTAAAATTATATTTTTTGCCTACATAACTTTATAAATAAAATTATTTCAAGTTTTGCTTTTTTGTCATTTGCATGGAAGTTGATTGTACTATATTCTGTTGTGAACATCTGGTATTTGTTGTTAAACAATAAGTCTTCAAGTGCACTTTTAGGTGGTGGTAGGCCTGTTACCGTTTAGTATTTCAAATGTGGCGGCCTGGAGATGGCGCCACATGTAAATAAATGGTCACCGCTAGATGGTGCCCATAAGTAACAAGTCACTGTGATAGTCACCACAAGTGAATAATCATAATTCACTTATCCCTATATAATGATAGTGCAGCCTAGTATCAGTAGAGTGATCTCGTCAGGTAAGCTCTTGCTGCTGGTTGCTTTCTTGTTAGTTTCATGCTCTGAGTTGTCATCTTTCGCTTGTGCTTGCCTAAGTAGTTCAAGCCGATACTGATACCTGTAACACAAGTCAGCTGTGGAGTCTTTTGTGCCTTGCTTTTTATTGACAGGATAGACAACAGCATGGAATTAACTCAGCAACGTTTAACCAGTTTTATTACAATGATGCAGCTATTCGTAGAGGTTCCAGACATACTAGTGATGGCTCAAGACGTGATAAGTATCACAAAGAAAGCTGTGCAAAGGTATTGATTGTTTGTGCATTACTGAACTTATTTGTTTGTCTGGTTGCAGATAGCAGTTCTGGAAGATTATGCAGTTACTAGTTGCAGATATCAAGATTTTGACAAAATTCTTGTTTGCTGACAATGAACTTCACATGAGATATATGCTTGATTTATTTAAAAAATGCACGTGGTCAATTTGTTACATAAGGAAAATGTTTTTTTTTTCAGTTGAAAATCGATAGGATGCTGCTTTTACGCACTGCTCCAACCTGTTTTTTTGCTAAGATATTTTGGTCATTTGTTTCATAATAATATTAAAACTTGCCGTAACAGTATTCACTGGCCTACCATTTTGGACATGCTGACCAAATTGACTTCGTTTTTTCTGGTCCTTTAAAACAATTTGGTCAATTACTGAAAAAAATAAGTGCAACCTATATTTGAAATAAACTTTCTTGACGTTCTTCCAGGACAACACAAGTCATGTTTTTCAGGTTATCAAGCACAGATCCAGATTTATTAATGGTTGGAACCATATTACTGTTATACTTGCTACCATTTCATCTTCAGCTGTCTTATATCAGCTGTGCTACTTCAACCACATGCTTTGGCTTCATGCNATTGGAGCAATAATAGATCTTTGGTATGTTTCTTGAAATGTATTTGTCGTGAAAGTGCATCTGCTAAAAATACAGTAAATCTTCTTGCAGACATTTTTTATGTTTTCAGGTTTCTTGCTGACATGGTTGTATCATTTCATAAGAGCTACTCAGATGATTTCGGATCAACCGTTGATATTGTTGCTTTAGTGCATGTTGCATATGCAAAGGATCCTCAGAATCTTTTGCTGGACGCAGTTATGAATGCCCCTTTAGAACTATTGGTTTTTGCAATTGCCCACACTCCTGGGCAAATGGCTGTGCTGATGTTCTACTATCGATTAAACAGAGTTCTTCGAATGATCAAAACGCTTCTACTATTTTATGGCTGGGAAACGGACATCAGACGCAAGTATTCAAACTCTGTTGAAGCTGTTTTTAGATTAAATGAACATATTTTGCCAGGACTTCATGCAACTGTATTAAGAATGATAGCACCAGAATTAGCACATACTGATATATTGAAAAGGCAAATCGATTTCACCGCTATGATCTTCAGTCCCAGTGAATTCAACAAGAAAAATAAAAATTTTCACCATTCAGTGCATGATTGTTTCTCATTTAATGAAAGTGTTGCCTGGAATTATTGTTTGCAATGATGTTGTTCGTACACAAAAAATGAAATTAATCATTTCTACTTTGTGAGTAGTCCTTATTTATGTTTTGGGTTACTACACAAAACTTTTGCAACAAAAACGAGTTAATTAGGAACTTCCAGATCTGGAGCTGGGAATGGGTTGCATTAGTTGCAGTGTCACAGGCGAGTCATAAAAATACCAAATTTAATCCTTGGTTGAAAAATCTAATATGTTTTTTACTAATTCAACAACTTTGAGTAACGAGAATTCTTACATAGATGACAGCTTCTCCGCCTCTGCTTTAGATCATATTTGCATTGAGAACAAAGTCATGCTTGCAATATTACTGGTAACAAGGCTTATCTCAGCAACCAATCACTCAAATATTTCGATGCTTTGTGGTGAAAGGTTACTTTGCATGTGCAGTAAATGGCTAAAATATGCGTATTGAAGTTTGATGGGCTTCAATTTGCTGAGTTTGGTGGAGTGCGTTTATTGTTTTTAAATATAGTGTGGGAGACATTTCATCCTATACTGTATTTGGAGGTCTCATGTATTGCAATCCAACAAGCCGCATGCTAATGTCTTTACGTGTATGAAATGTAAATTACTTGCAGACACGGAATGTGTTTGTTCATCCATCTTCTAACTCAAATATCTCTGGAGGGATGCAGGGCAGCAGCAACCTTTGCTGGCTGATCCTGCAAACAAAACTAAGCAAACTTGAATATTAGAGATGCACTCGTGCCTCTTGGACTTCACCAAGCTTTTGCAATCCGATGCATCTGCATCGGAAATGCATGAGAATTATATTATGTTTCTGAAAAACAAAAAGTACAGTAAACCTCGGTTAATTATGATCTTCGCCAAAACTGGTAGTACGAATGATTTTTAACATTATTCTTTGTAAACATCTTCGGTTTATGTGGATTTTTTAATCTGGATCTTCACCCATTCTGGATAAAATCTGCTCTTTTCACATCTTGTAATCAGGATTTTTCTGCACTTCCATGTTGCTGTGTTCTTAAGTGCACTGATTAGTCTCTGGGAAAAAATTGGTAGTTTTGATACGCAACGCTAGTGTGCTTACGATCAACAACGAACGCTTAAACAATGGGATTATTGTAGAAACGATTTTTACGTCATACGCGGGAATGCCATATCATGCTGCCGCACCACGGATTCAGTGCAATCTATTAATAAGTGTTGAGTATGCGTGTGTAGAACATTATCCCTAAGTGCTTGCACCCAATATAATGTCTGGCGGGCATTGGCAATACCTTCCAAATAGAAGAACTGTTCATGGACCAGTTGTAGAAATCTCTGCGTTTGTCAAATATCCCAGATTTCTTCGCAGCCAAGAAATCTTAATTTATGAACTTAAGATTGTTCATAACTCCTTGGAACCGGCTGTCACTAGTCTGATGTACCATTGTAAATACATCAATAAATTCGTGTTGCTTCAGCAAAAGTTTAATGTTGGGTCGTAATTGTGTTCAATTTCAGTGATTTTTCACCGATATCACAGTACTTGACGTCAGCTAAGAAACAACCATCTTCGGTTAATCCGGATCTCCTAAACCGTCGGTCAAATCGAATCTGGATTAACCAAGGTTTACTGTACAAACTGACTAAAAAGGCTTTCTCTAAATCAAAGCATCGTTATAGAAGTGAAACGATTTCCTGTACCTTGCTTCATGATACGTGATGTTAGCTATATGAAATTACTTCAAGCTGATAGGTTATCATACTAATTAAGTTCATTAAATTAATCAGTTTATATTTTCCCAGTGTCCTTTTCCATCGGATGTACAAGTTTTTCCTGGGTTTACTTTTTATTACAAATGCTACTGCTGGTGGGTGGTATGCAGTTTCCTGCCCAAACGGTCTATGCCGTTTAGATGGTTGGACTAGCCTCTTGTCAACAAGTAAGTTTCCCACTGCATGTTAACATCTTATGTGCCTTTGCATTTGTGCGATATTGAACGTTCTGATTTTAAAAGATTACAGATCAAAGATGATCTTGAGTACTTCCCTAATTCCCTATTTGGATTGCATATACTGGGTGACAGCAACTATGACTTCTACTGGATATGGTGACATTAAACCCTTGACACAATCAGAAATGATATATTCGTGCTTTGTTGCAATATTGGGAAAAATTGTTATTGGCTATATGCTAGGCACAGTTGCTGCGACATTGGCCAATGATGAAAGTTTAAAAGTGTGGTATGAGCAGAGAGTTGCGGTGAGTGTTTATAAAAGCAGGCTTTTCTTTTCCTAATTTATTTGTTGTTCATTTGGTTAGAACAGGGGTTCCCAACCTTTTTTTTGACCATCTAGTCCTTCACCATTACAAAAGATAAGCATGTGCCCCTTCAGCATTTCAAGAGATGAACATGAATCCTGAAAATTTTTTATGACAAAATATTTTATCATGATCAATCAAAGATATATTTAACAATAAGCATACAACGGTTTTCACAAATAATAATCACTGATGTATGTATATATATTTGCAAATAAAAGATACATAAATATATATTTCTCTTTTATTGGTTACCTTTAAATGTACCCCTTTGGATTGGCAAATGAACCTCACAATGTCCCTATTGTCTCACATCCAAAATGAAACACGCTTCTACTGCTTTTGTCTTCAGCATGTGCAACAGTATCAAGTAATTTACAAAGAAATATCTGTTCTAAGCCTAATTAACCTTTTTACTACCGGGATTTGTCCAACTTGGGCAAGCCATAACTCGCCCACAGTTTGAGCTAGGGAGCTGTTCAAACCCACAAAAGATGTGGAAAGTCCTGTAGTGTCCATTTTTTTAATTGCAAATTTTTGGATTTGTGTTTTTTTGTGGGTTATGTCACAATAGGAAGAAGTTAGGGCATTTTGGTGACCCTGGGTCCCAACCGCATGGGGTAATCTTTCTTTTTTTAATAAAAACTAGGCAAAAATCCGCATTTTTAAAGACCTTCGTTGGCCTTCTAGTGTTTGTGTCTTGCAAGTATGACTTTAAACCACAAAATAAATCAACAAAGAATTTATTAATCCGCTAGGGAATTAATAATACAAAGCGTTGGTTTCAGGCTCTAATTTTTTCACCACAAACGCTAGAAAGACAATCAAGGGCTCTGGACTCGGATTTTAGCCAAGTTTCCAATGAGTCAAAAAATTCCCTCTAGAGGTTGGGGGCGAGGGCCTGGTAACCGGAGCCAAAATTGCGTGGACCTACCCTGCTTACGACGTAACCCACAAACAACAAAATCCAAATGTTTCCAATTTTTTCAATGCAAACTTGAAGACTCCATCTTTTCAGGATTTGAATAGCTCTCTCGCTCAATTGGCTGGCGACTTGATCCAAAGTTCTCCAAAAAAGTGGTGCATATTAGATCTGGTAAGATATTTAGACGTGGGCATAAACATATTTGTTTCTACTCCAATTACTTAGTCGGGTAGATGTTATGGACATTGCAAAATAGCAATTAGCAACAGCTGCTATTTACACTAAATTCATGTGTATACCAACCTCTTCCTAAACATTGTTAACTTCACAGACGCATGGGTGACTTTAAAGAATCAGTCGAAACATCAATGTCTCTGTTTGAGAATATGTTTTAGATAGGACACAACAGTCTCAGATAGTTGTATTCAACTGCTCAAGCACACAGCGTATGTCGTGCACGCTACTGCAGTAGAATGGCGCAACGAGGTTAGATTCATTTATCAAATAATCGTATGCAGTTGTCTTGAGACAAGATTTGTTTGTTTTTCCTGCATGGCTCTGGTAATTTGAGTGTTGTCTGAATGAAAGCCGAATTTATGAAATCCATGTTTTCTTGTGCCTTGACCCAAAGTCCACATGTTTTCCACTGTTCGGTAAGGGGCCTGTTGTATAATGAATTGACTGATGTAGTGTTAAAGAAACGTAAGCAGTTGTTCTGTTCTGATTGATTGCAAGGGAACTGGGCATCTGTGTGCAAAACATGAGTCTGAAAACGATTACTTTTAGTGTGATTTCTGGGTAGCTATGTAATGATGATTTTGAGGTTGGAGCGTTTTGCTCGTAACCAGTAGGTCAATCTTCACTTCTCGATCAAGTCATTTACTGACTTTTAAAATTTGACGCTTGAGTAATCATACCTGATGCTCAGCGTACAGGAATGCTACAGGAAAATATCTCGAACCAGTAATGCAGTTATGGTTATGATGACAACAGATGCTGGTCATCTTTCCACTGCAAAAACCCTTCTTGTTGCACAAACTTTTCCCGCAAAGTGTGGAAATTGTTTTTCTACACCAAAAACAAATCACCTCGCAAACATGGACTATAACAGTGTTGCATAAATTGTGTCTATTCTATTCGTCTTCTGTGCTTAACATCTCTATCCACCGACCGGGCATCGTGTGTAATTTGTATCTTGCTCACTGCATACGTCGCTACGTGGATACAAATAGTAGCAAAACACTGAGAAATTGGAATACGCTATAAAAACGTGACAATTTTAGTAAACCAGAGTTGAGCTCGCTGACTATTAGTTCATATCTTTACGATTTCACTTAAACAAATATAAATTTGCGCTTAGCCCCTGCAAACTCAAAGCCTATTGGTTTACTCATAATGGAACTGTATGTAATTAAGAACTGCCATAAAGAGCCGGGGAAGTGCAATCTGCCTTGCCTCCGAAATGGTAATGAAGTGTAAGAGAGAGGAGCTCTCTCATCTGCGGCTGGGCAGGGTAACAATCAGCCATTGATAAAATGTCATTACTTTTGACAGATTTAGCATTCCAGAAAACTCATTTCAATTTTGTAAGTATTTTGGTAAGTCTACTAGTCTAAACTTTTCTTAATACAGTAAACCTTGGTTAATCTGGATTCGATTTGACCAATGATTTTGTCTGGTTTAGGCGAAGATCCGGATTAACCGAAGATGGTTGTTTCTGTAGCCTGACGTCATCAAAGTACTGCTATATCGGTGAAAAATCACGAAAGTGAACACATTTACGACCCAACAGCAAACAGTTGCTGAAGCAACACGAATTTATTGATGTATTTACAACGGTACATCAGACTAGTGACAGCCTGTTCCAAGCAGTTATGAACAATCTAAAGTTAATAATTTAAGATTACTTGGCTGCAAAGAAATCTGGGATTTTTGATAAAGGCACAGAGATTTCTGCGACTGGTCCATGAACAGTTCTTCTATTTGGAAGGTAATGCTTATTCCCTCCAGACTTTATACCGGGTACAATACACTCAGGGATAATGCTCCACACGCATACTCAACACTGATCAATAGACTGAAACCGTAGTGCGCCAGCAACTTGATATGCTTGTATTTGACGTGATAACCTTTTCTACGATAACGAATGTTGCGCGCAGTTGCGGCCATTGTTATAATTCTAAACGTTCGTTGGTGATCGTGAGCACGCTTGTGTTGCATCTGAAAGCTGCCGAATCGTTCCTAGCGACCAGTCAGTGCACTTAAGAACACAACAGCGTGGAAATGCAGAAAATCCGGATGAGGAGATGTGAAAAGAGTAGATTTTATCCGGTATTGGTAAAGATCGGGATAAACCAAAGATTTATATAAAGAACAACGTTAGAAATCATTCGTACCACCAGTTTTATCCGATTTCGGCGAAGATCCGGATTAACCGAGGTTTACTGGACTACATTTAGGTACTTGTAATTTTTGTTGAAACCATTAAGCGCAAAAATACGGTATACAAAATATTTACATAAAATTGTGTTTGGTAGCAGTGATTGTAAGTGTAAAAGTGGTAACAATGATTTAGGTCTACGTCAAAATCGCCTGGAAGTTGTAATTTCTGCTTCATGTCTACATCAATTGATGAGTTCCTCTGCTGTCGTGTTCTACCAATTCGCCACCCCAATCTGCTGGCCCAATAATTCACTGATAAGCAAAGATTTTTAGCAACACTAATGGATGATCAAATCAAAAACAATTTTGTGACTCAACAAAACGTAATAGTGTGAACTTCGCAAGCAGTTCATGTATGCTTCTCTCGTGCAGCTTCTGCCTTTTTGTTGAGTGTGCTTGTTTAGAGTGTAATCATTTTGCTTGTGTTTACAGAGTGTGAAAACATACATGTTAGACTTGCATTTTGTCAAGGAACTCTTCAGTCGTGTGGTACAGTACTATGACTACATGTGGATGAAGAACCACGGTGTTAATGTTATGAGTTTGTTTCCCGATTTGTCCTTCAGGTACAGAATGTTTGGCTGACGTTTATTCTATTTTCACACTTATATCTTCATTTGCTTTGAATATGTGCTAAACTGGGATGGTTAGAAGGAATAAAGTGCTTTTGCATCCCATATGACAATAAGTTTTACCCTTAAACGTTTTGGTACCTACTAGCACAAGTGTGTTCCAGTGGCAAGATGATCAAAAATATTTTAGGGCTTCTTTAACTTAGCAGGTAACCATAATTTATCTATAAATGTTTATTGAACAAAGCTTGCATGCAGTGATGGTCTTAGTAATTTGGGGCCCTGAGTTCTGTTGACGTCTCCATGTTCATTCAACTGTGGTACGACCTTTTTGCAAAATAGGAGTCAAAAAATTATGTTACACGCTATGGACGTCATGACACAAATCAGAAATCGACTGATATGACTTTTTTTAAGCCGACATGGATATATCGGCCATTTATGATCCGATAGCCGATATTTCCAAAATTTTTGAATCTTGTTTTCTGCATCATTATAAAAAATGTGATGTATTTTATGCCACACCTTTTTTTCAAAAACTTAAAAAAGCAGTATTTATGAGCTAAATTAATGAAGTTGCGGCAGCAATTTCAATGTTTCGTAACTTGTTAGCATTGTATACACTGTTTGCAATGAATACACACAGTGCCATGAATTAAAAAAGGAATGTTAAAATAACAAAACGATAAGAACAGAACACAATGTAAGAGAACTGCCTATCGTGCTTAAACCAAAAAAAGCAAAAACAATGCTTGAAAGTTGAAAGATGGTGAACAATCTTCTTCATCTTTTGAGCGAGTTATTGAAACCACTGCTTGGCCGCACTAGATCTTGGGGCAGGTGTTGAGCAGCTATTCAATTGTCTCATCGTCCAGAACCGTCAGGCCATGAAATCGATGGATTGGACAGTGGAGGACAACGTGGTCGACGGTTTGTTTTTCTACGCCACACTCACAGGCCGCAGAGGAGGCCATACCCCATTTCTACAAGCAGGAGCAGAAACGTTGGACACCGTTGCGGAGGCGGTTAAGCTGGACCTACGCTCTTCTTGAGAGGGTCATTCCAGGTGGGTGGGTGCCGGTGTCGGGGATGAGAATGCGGAGTCTTGTGGTTCTATCCGTCTACTCCGCATTCCACTGGTAATCTGCCCACTGTGCCCCACGTATGTTGTCAGATAAACTGAGGAGATGTTGTGCGGTGGGTACAAATGGGTGTCTAGCTTTTAGGCGCCGTGCGTTTGCATTCGATGGGTGGGTGAGCGCTAAGTGGAGCAGATGTCCAGGCTCCGTGGCACAGCGCACTAGGGGCAGTGTGGCTCCAATGTGATGAAGCTCAGGACGTTGGATGCCTGCAACGGTTGGAAGGTTGTCCGCTGGCGTAGGACACAGGCATCCTGTCACAATTCGCAAGGCGTCATTGATGGCAGGGTTGATGAGGCGGGTATGACCACTGCAGCACCAAACAGGCGCACATTACTCTGCAGTTGAGTGCACCAAGGCTAGGGTGGCTATTCACAGAGTTGTTGCTCCAGCACCTCAGTCAGAGCCAGCAAGACTCCTCAGGAGCGTGATGCATGATGTCAGCTTCTTGCAAAGTGACTCAAGGTGTCGGCAGTACGTGAGCAACCTGTCTAACGTTACTCCGAGATATTTAGGCTCGGAGCAGAAGGGCAGGGTTTTGTTGTTGTATTTGACTTTCAGCTCACGTTTAGCTTCCTTGTTGAGGTGGAAGGCTGCCGACACCATTTTTGTAGTGCTGAGCTTTACCTTTCAAGTCTGGAGGTATACACTTACAGTTGCCATGTCCTTGGTCAGCACCGCTTCCACTGCCTGCCAGTCTCCATCAGCCTGTATGATTGCTACGTTGTCAGCATAATCATACTTTCTGGAGACGGTGGTTGGCAGGCCAGAGGTAGATGTTGAAGAGAAGAGGTGCCAGGACAGATCCCTGTGGGACGCCGTTCGTGAGGCGTTGCAACCTGCTTCTTTTGCTGTTTTCGGTGGTGAGGGTGAAGCTGCGATCGCCAACCATCTCCATGATCATGTGAACCATGTGTCTATCAGGCAGCAATAACAGCAGCTTGCAGGTGAGGCCACGGTGCCATACAGTGTGGCAGGCTGAGGTCAACAAACACAGCTCTGGCCTTCTTATCAGCCGAAAAGCTATCCTCGATGTCCTGTGTCAGCAGGATGAACTGGTCTACTGTCGACCTCTCATGTCGAAAGCCTGCCTGCTCCCGAGGGAGTAATGAGTCGATGATTGAGTCGACACGAGCGTAGATGAGTCTCTCGAGGATTTTGAAGGGGACACAGCAGGGATATGGGACGGTAACTCTGGGTCCCCCAATGGCTTTTACTATTAGTGCTCTTCTCCAGATCTTTGGAATTTTGAGTTGGCGCGTGCATGAACTGAGGAAGTCGCAAAACCAAGGTTTGAGAGCCGACCCGGCAGGGAGTTTGAACTCCAGGAAGATGGAGTCCAATCCCGGAGACTTTTCTGGCTTCGGGCATCTAAGGACAGCAGCAAGCTCCTTCGGTCTAAAGGGTTCAGAGATACTGTGACCCTCAGGTGTTGGGATTTTCCATAGGTCGGACAGCTGCTTGTTGACCAGCCTGGTGGACTTGCAATCCCTGGTCTCCTCTGCTCCGTTCTTCACAAGTTGCGGGGCGATGGAGTTTGCCGAGATGGGGCACTGGTGGTGAAAGAAGCGTCCAAACCTGCCAGTTAGTTTGTTAACAGTTCTCCACACCTTGCGGCTAGAGTGCAAGAAGTCGATGGAATTTACTGCTTCCTCCCATCTCCCCTGCTTCTGCCCGAGCTGAGAAAGTAGGGACGAAGCGGCTCTGTTAAAGTCAGTCCCCACTTGGGCTCGGGTAAAGGAGTGAGAAGTGGTCACGCACTCTTTGTCCCAGCATGGCACATAGTTCTTCCAGCGGCCACATGAGATACATTGTTTGGCTGCAGAAAGTGGGCTCTTGCAAAAGTCCTGGTATGCCCTCTCAATATTTGATGTGTCCAGATATGGCAATCTCTCAACGGATTCATCTGTGAGATGGCAAAAGCGCTTCCAATCAGCCTTACGAAAGTTCCAACGCTTCACTGGGTCGCTGTGGTCAGGAACCCTGAGCATCGTGGCATTATGAGAGAAGGCCGATGTTGTGACCTCGGCAACTTTCCTAGAACACGTCTGTCCGACAGTCGGCTGTCTTGGCCGAAACTCGCGAAGGCCAGGTCTGGGTTGGTGCCAACGTTCCATCTATGAGAGAAAAAGCTGGTTGTTTCCTTTGGGTTATACAACAGACCAAGATTGCTGGATGTTGCCCAGGCGTCCAGGCTCTCACCGTCAGATGTTTTGTTGTAACTCCAGTTGATATGTTGGCAATTGAAGTCACCAACATAAAAATTGGGGTGTGGGAACGTCGGGATGGCCGTTGGTGTGAATCGCGAGCGTGGTGGTTTGTAGACGTTAATGATCTTGTATCCTGCAACGTCTCCGCACAACCACTCAATCTCTGTGACCATTCCAACCGCTCATGGACAAACGTGGCAAGGCTATACTTCCTGCTCAGGACTGACCCAGCTATTGAAATGTTGGGAATCACTAGCTTATCTGCAGTTGTACAGTGGGTCTCCTGTAGGGCGATGATGAAGGCCTTGTTCTTATAGGATAGCTGCTCAATGACAGAGATTTTGTCTGCGGTAAGCCGCTCGTGTTCAGCTGGTGTATGTTGAGTTGTGGGTCTTCAGCAGCATTTCTGNTGCCGCGCCCTGAGAAGTCAACGTTTCGATATAGTCATACAAGTTTTTAAGGAAACGTTTGCAAGTTTTTAACGTGTTAACATGTTTTTAGCGCTAGTAGAGCCTGATTATGTTTATCGAAGTCCTGGCGTCTCCAAAGCTGAAAGAAAATCAACATTTATGTTGCCAAGTGCCTTGAGAAACGATGCCACGAAATAATTGAATCAAAGCTGAATGATACCCAATGCGGTTTTCGTCCCGCCCGTGACACTACAGACTAGAGTCCTGCACGGTTTGAAACTTTGTGTCCGCACCCGCAAAATTTAAACCCGCCCCGCACCTGTGCACTTCTAACCCGCACCCGCCCTGCCCCGCAGACCATCCCAACCCGCACCTGTCCGTAAACTACTAAAAACTCATAACCAGAGCAAGTTTTTGTTGCAATAAAATCGTGAAAAATATCCATTTATTTGTAAGAAAAGTTGCATTTATGCACAAGCATTTTAAACGACAGTGATTTGCTCAAGCGATCTTTTTACATATAGGCCTAATCCTAAATATTTCCAAACATTATCTGGTGAGAAATGGCGATCATTTGCCAACAGTTTGCGTAGCATTCTAAAACGTCGCTCCACAGTGCATGCAGTTGCTTGGCAATTTTAGAATTTGGCCTACAGTTCTGGACTGATGTTTGTTTGGCCGGGTCATTTCTACAATTGCTTTTAGGTCATTATTCAGTTCGAATCGGTTATCAAAGAGCACAGAACTGTACTGAAATAGTTCTCAAGCATGAATTTTAAATCACACTTTTACATTTTACACAATAGGCCTACTTGATAAAAGTTACATGTGAAAAAGGAAAAAGTTGCAATATAAAATTCCTGCAACCAGCTCATCGTACAATATAAATTCTGAGTATTTCAGAAGCTGTTGGAAGCTGTAAAAAAAGTTGAAAAACTTGCCCTACTCATATCGTCTGAAGACAAGTCTAACAAGCAGCAAAATCAAGCTACTCAATTCTTTTCATTGACAACCAAACCAAAACTTTCCACAGATCTGATCTTTCGCAGTCAACAGATTTGAGTGATAAAAAACACGTTTCAGTTCGTTTGTGACTAGCTGTGCGTTAAGCGTTGTTTTATCCATTTAGAAGTGCTGCTAGACTGAAGTATTCCTCACCAAGTATGACGATAGCATTGGAAAATGTTCACTTGCCCACCACATGGCAAGAGTCTGAGCTAATGCTTCGTAACAATGGGTTGTTACATCGTGGTGTAATAATTGCTGCAGGTCTACTGTCCTATGAGCGCAATGCTGGCAAACAACTCTAGTACTGCACATTCACGTGTTTTGCGATTTTTGAGCTGATTAAGTTCAGGTGCTTTGGCTCAACACTTAGTTACCCGCACAAAGAATTTCTTAACTCGCGCCCGCCCCGCACCCGCACACAAAGCAATGCGGGTTCCCGCCCCGCAAACGCGGGTACCCGCAACTCGCGCGGGTTAACCCGCCCCGCGCAGGACTCTACTACAAACCACATTTCACTCTTCAGCAAAATTTTGAGAATTCTTTTGAGCATCGTAAAGGCGTCTTCACGTGCTTTGTCAACCTCGAGAAAACATACGACCGGGTTCCTCGTGAAAAGCTTCGTGTAGTGTTGCCTGAGTACGGTGTTGACGGCTGCCTGTTACTGGCCGTCAAATCACTGTATTCCTGCTCAAAAGTTTGTGTCCGTGTCGGGAGAGTTAAATCAGGATCTTTGGTGTTGGACTCTGACAAGGGTGTGTGCTGTCACCGCTGCTTTTCATAGTCAACATCAGCAGTTCTCAACATTTTCGCTGAAGGGAGCCAAATCCAGACCTATGAGTTTGATTTTGTTGAAGAGCCTAACTAAAAATTGTTAACACAATTCAGTTGACACGTTTTGTTTTACAACAGAATGAAGTGTGTTATACAAAATATTAGACGTTATATTGAAAAACTGCTGAGGGCCGCACAAAGGGTGCCTGGCATCCGAATGCGGCCCTCAGAACCGGGGTTGAGAACCACTGGTCTACATAAATTGGATAGACAGTCAAAGCCGAATCGACGAGAGTGTCACAGTGGGGAGCTGCAGGATCAATAATTTACTTTTTGCAGACGATGTAGCACTGCTAGAATCTTCTCAACGGTCTTCAGCATGCACTCGATCGGTTTTCTGCTACGTGCGACCGAGCCGAAATGAAAATCCGCACTAAAATACCGAGACTATGTCTCTACAAACCCAAGGCAGTGTATGCGGCAAGTGAGCGGCACTATATACTGCAGAACGCGGAGAAGTTCAAGTACCTAGGGGTGGTATTTTCCGGTGGAAGGCGGAGCGCCAGGAGATTGATACACGGATTGGATTGGTAAAGCTAACACAGTTCTACGTGAGTTTTATTGCTCTGTGGCCACAAAACGTGTTTCCATGTGCACTCTCACAAATATACAGACAGTTGAAAATTACCAGTTCCAAACCTAGAGAATGGGGATAGTCAATGACACATAATGATCATTGTTATGCCATCAATCGATGGAACTTGTAGGCCTAATTTGCAGTTCATTTCCTCAACGCGCTAACTGCCTGGCTGAAGTTCGCGCTGATTCCGCTGAGCAGTATGGTAAATTGATGGAGGGTCGGTGGGTACGGTGAGATCTTTCGACTGGTTGGTCTCCAGTATATTTAAATTAAACCGGATACTGACGATGGCTTTGTGGAATTGTTGCAGGGAAAATATTTGTTCATAAAAATAGATTGAAACAACGTTTAGCTTTAAGCACAAAGCTTTCGACGTTTATGAGAGTTTGCTTGCCACTGCGTTGATGAAGTGTCTACCAACCCTGCTTTAGCACATCCACCTTCATTCGTTCGTGTCGCACACAAACCTGGAACCAAGCAATACGTCTACTAACTACTGTAGTCTGATAAATCAAAAAACACTTTGAAGTACTACTACATCAATACGGTGGAGTGGTAACTTTTACCTTTCGCAAAAACTTAACACATCCATCCTGTTGTAAGTATAATCGAATAATGCATGAAGAAAATGTACTAATACAGTGTTACGAATATTTATTTTCTAAATCTCTGCAGGTTTAGGGCAAAGGAAAACATGATAGTTCAAGAAAGTAAGGAAAGCTTTCCTAAAATTATTTAAACGTTTAGTTCTAACTCCAAAAGAAACTGAAAGCAGTTGAGGTAACATTACATTAGCAGCTGTTGAAGCATACAGCCGACAATGCAAGTACACACATATACATTGGTGTTTGCAATATGATTCTCCCAAGCGAAACCAGTTTCTTACATAACTGTTTGAACAATGGAGTCACTCTAGGGCCACGTTGAGCTTTGTAAGAACTTACTGTTTTTAGATTTTCATTGTCCAGAAGTACAGGTAAACATGCCTTTCATCTCAAGTAAATACTTTGGGATATAACAAACCAACCATAATGTTTATGATGAGACTGGAATTAATAAAATATGCTGTATTGACTCACACATTCAGAATTCAATGTAGGTTTGACTTTCACAAGCTACAAACACTACACTTTTGGCAGTAAAACTTAAACAATATCACAAAACTGCAAATTTTTGGTAGGTCACTTGCATGAAAAATAGGTTTANTGCAATGGTTTTCTGNAGATCATATTTTGCTTAGGGATATGTAAATTGGGCAATTAGTAGATTTATAAACAAGAATTGTAAGCTACCAGTTAAACCTTGCAACTAATAGCAACACAATTGATAAAAGTAAGGACTCTGTTATTGATTTGAAACCTCTTAAATTTTGATTGAGGGACCCATATCTTTTTGAAGAGTATTGGGCACCTTATCCATGTTACCTTTTGTATAGGGCCCATTGTCCTGTGAATGTACAGTTGAGCCTGATAGACCTCCTTATCCTTTGATTACGGGACCTGAACATCTTGGTTGAGGACCTTCTGCGTTTCGACTGGGACCCCTTGTCCTTTGATCATAGAGAAAATTATTTACGGTTCATCATTTCTGTTTGGCTTCTTATCTTCAGGTTGAAAATCCAAATGACTAAAACATATTATTAAAAACAACATAGAGCAAACCAAATTAGTTTTATTGTGTAATCATTGTAATACAAATACAATCATAAAGAAAATCTCAAATTTTTGAAAGCACATAAACTAAAAATGGGGGCCCACAAAGTGCGTAAATTGAAAATCGAGGCTCGTATTTTGCACATCTTCCACACTCATTAAGACCACTACTGCTTGCATATTCGAGTTAATTTCTGATGTCATATAATGCTTTTTTGAATTAATTCCTAAGAAAGTTTGTATACGTCTGACGTATAAAAAACAAAGTTTGAAACCTGAAAGTCGTGCTGCTGCTGAGAAAAGGAAAGTGCTTCCTGGTCAAAGAAAAGCGGCATTCCACAAAAAATATACACTGTGTTTTGACAACTGCCATGCTGAAGCAAACAAAAAGGTAACATAACCTTATGCCAACAAGAAGTTAAGTGAAATTGATAACGGATGCTTAAAGGCAGCAGTGGTTCACGAATTAGTTTGACCAAGGCGTTCGCAGTTGTCACAGCAATTTTACAGAGGAATTTGGATGTTGGAGAAAACTTGAAGAGATCCATTCAAATGAAATACTGATGCACAAGTTACATGCCGGCGTAGATGGTTTTATTGTGTGATTCGTTTGTTTCGTTTAGCTTCCGCATTAGCAAGGATGATTAGCAACATTTTTGTTCCAACAAATAATTTTTCAAAATGTATTGTCCAACAATTTGGTTTCGAGTGTGCAAGCAACTACAAATGCGTTGCATATGAACTGTGAAGTGTTTGTACAATAATTAACGTGAATTTGTGTTGCAAGATTATAATCAATGTGAATTTGTGTTTGCAACATTATAATCAATGTGAATTTGTGTTTGCAACATTATAATTAATGTGTATTTGCATAAACTCAACAGAAACAAATCGTAGGTAATTTTTCACAGGATTGGTTGCAGACATGGGGGTAATCGTCAATCGTAATCGACTATTACTTTCGCGATTAAGCTTGGAAATCTTCACCCTACATCACTGTGCGATGAACCGCGATTGTGGTGGCTGGGTTTCCTCTTTTTTCATCGTTTGTTATGGTTCAGGGGAGGCTATTTGCTTGTCTATGTGGTTTAAATCCAGACAGTCCAGGGGCAAGCACAGCGTTTCTAGCTAATTCTCGCTTTGTTCCAGATAGCCTTCCTGTCGGACGCCAGAAGTAACGTAGTGACTCTAGTGAGACGTAGCAACAAAATAGGAGCTCACCTTGAAAACGTTTTACACTTCATAAACAGAATAGCGGGACATCATGAGGAGAGGTGTTCGTTTCACTTATATATATTCAGAGTGAACTTATGGATGTAAGTGCTGTAGTAGGCTATGTTTATAATTAGTGCAGTAATTTATACACAGCAAATTAACTTTCTTTCAGAGGAGTAAGGTACTTTGATCCAAGTCGAAAGTACCTTTCCACAACACTGACAACTATCATGTCAACCGTGATCCACCAGATGCTGGTAAAAAAAAACTCAACGAAACCTGTAAGGTTTTGTTAACAATTGACTGTTGGTCCAATAGACAGATGCCCAGCTATATTGTCATCACTGTTCATTTCAAATCAAAAGCTCCACAATGCTATGTTGCCTTGCAGACGATCGTAACCAGCAGTTAGAAGAAATAGTCAGCAATTTTGAAATTACGAACAAACGAATTTTCAGCGTTGCTGGATGAATGTTCATTGTTCGAGCCTGATAGATATCGTTTGCCTGATGAAATATTTGAAACGTTGATGTTCATCAACTGTAACAAAGATTTCAAATATTGATTATTTTTGTTTAATCAATATTTTAAAGTGTTTGTTGCAATTGAGTAATTGACGGGTGGCCAGCCAAATGTAAAAACCGCCCGCAACACTTAGCTTATATTTTGGTTTTAGTATCCTTTTAATAGCTTTTTGGTACGGTATTGTCTTTTTGTGTTTTTCAGAGTGTTTTCTGTTGTTTTGGGGTTTTAGTATAGCCATCCATACCCGGAATCACCATCATTTCTCAAGTTTTCTGTTCTAGTCTTGCTTAGCAGGTCCCTTACACAGGCCAGTGGGCCTCTTTCAGCTACGTTTCATCTCTAGCTCAAACGTCTAGTTTCGCCACTGGTTTGTTGACTGCACGAACGTCTCAGTAAACAATCACTGTTTTTTCTTTTATCAGGTGCTTGATCCTTACAGATTAGTAATTTCGTTTATTACATTGATTTATACCATATGTTGTCTGAAAATATACTTACACAAAACTATGTAAATGGGTTTTGTTTTCTTTCTGAGGATGTTTCAAGACAAATGTAAGCGCGATTGTAATCGTGATTAGTTTCAATGTAATCGTAATCAAGCAGATGGCAAGTAATTGTAATCGATTACATTTGTGCTGTATTCGCTCCATGTCTGGTTAGTTGTAATTGCTGTGGAAAAACCGTTCTTTTGACAATACTTTAGCTGAGAGTAACTAACATTTTGCTTACAGCTTGCGTGCTGATATCTACAGCCATATATGCAAAAGTATGATCAAAAATATTGAGATATTTGATGAGTGTCCCGGTAGTTTTATGCGACATTTATGCATGGAAATGAAGCCAGTATCATTTATGCCTGGAGACTACATCTGTTTGCAGGTTTGGCACTGCAATCTAGTTGAAAATTGCGTCGAAGTTTACATGTTTTCATATCTCATTTCATATATTTCGCTTGATGCCTATTGAAGGCTGGCCAAAGCTTAAAAGTGTCAATAACCCATATCTTAACAGCCTGGAAACGGATACATCGAGGCGGTGGTGTCTAAACGACCGTATCCTGTTTTGCCTTCCAACGGTCTGAAAAAAATGTGTCTCGTATCCGTTTTTGGGCCACAGAAAACTGAGTTGGAGACCAGAGATGAGCACGGATCAGGACTGAAGCCGATTTTTCCTGGATCGGACTAGAATTTTTTTGAAAATTGGCAGATCGGGACTGGATCGGACTGTTGCGATCGGAAATCCCGAGTAGCATGCGCGCAAAGCTTCGCACCGTGGCAGCAAGCAACAATAGAGATCATGCTCGCAATCTCTCTCACTGTTGCTTGCTCGCGCTACACATATGATGGTGTTATTCTTCACGCACATCCCGTTCGTGGTGAATCACACAATCAACGCAACGCCACCGGAGAGGTTGCAACAAGACTGAGAAAATTTTTGTTGCTTTAATGTGATTATTCTGAAAATATCATAAATTTTAGTTGTTATCCGATTTCACAGGTTTGCTAAATGGTAGTGTATATTTTGCTATTAAATGCAAAAACTCTGCTGGGAATATGTTGCAATGCCATCTGCATCCACCTATGTTCACATATAACGTTGAGTTCTAGTAGCAGTGTGAACATAGTTGAATGGTTAGTGTCTGTGCCTGCTGTGCGATTGTTCGTTGGTTGTGCTCTCGCCATTTCCTTTGGCTTAGCCTGTGAATGTTACACCTTTGATAAGAGTGCTTTTGATGTACTCTTTCAAAAAGTTGAGGGTTTACGTTTAGGGTTTGGGTTTAGGTTTGAATTTTGGGTTTAGCTTTTAGTTTTGGGTTTAGCTTTTAGGTTTTGGGTTTAAGTTTTGGTTTTGGGTTTAGCTTTTAGGTTTTGTGTTTAAGTTTTGGGTTGAGGTTTTTGGATTAGGTTTTGGGTTTAGTACACGAAAAGCGGAAGTGCTAAATAGCCTTATAATAAATACTACGGCCAAAGCAAACGATACAACTGACATCTTGCAAACG
>JGI24159J19872_10002430_pt1 | contig 22170 bp, 21 predicted proteins | sample Ectturendosymbi4_FD_19872 | JGI IMG/M metagenome (IMG submission 19872) | reverse complement strand
GGGGTACTGTGGATTTTTCCAGAGGTGGCTAAAAAGATTTTTTCAGGGGGGGGGGAGGCGAAAGTAGTGAAAGTTCATCTTTCCGTCTCGAAACTAAGAAAACAACCTTTTTGCTAAAATTGTAACAGGAAAATGTCAAATTTCAAAATCTAGGGGGCATCAGCCTCCCTGCTCCCTTTCCGATGCCCATGCTTCCAGGTACAGGTTTGCTTCAACATGCCTCAAGAAAGAGACAATCAAATAAAGATATAGATGCGTCGTCGGACAATGTTATGACCAACCACAACCACACAGCTCCAGATCTATTGCACCATTTTAAGTATTGACACGTTGCGCTGTATTGCGTACGCAAGTTTCAGTGACTCCGTAAGCACCAGGCTCGTTCCAGCAAGCATAATCTTACCGTGATCATCAACGGCATTAACGTCCGCTTGTGCGTTGATCAACTCCTCCACCATACCCTCGACTGCCAACCTCGCCGCTAAAATCATCGGCGTGGTGCCATCGTTTGTTCTGAGCAAGAAGTACAAATAAACGGATTCGCAAAAAAGCAAACACCACCGGCTCAGACAAACTGAATTGTAAATTCCTGACGGTTTGTGGCCAGCACCTCGTTTATACACGGTTGCGACAAGACTGCAAATTACAGGACTATTACCCAAAAATCTTATGCCACGATTTCTACGCCTGAGATGGTGATGACGACTGCTGAGACGACCCTTTGATGACATGACAGGAGAAACATGCTTGGCGGTCATGGTTCAGTGAAAGCAGCGTGTCGCGTGAATCACAACGTGAGCAGGTCTGGGCAGGACTGTGAAGCTGTCAAGATTCAAGGCCGCAAGTGTTTTCAAAAAACACTTGAACTTAACGCAGGTTTGAGGATTGTTAGTGGAATTTGAGCAAAAGTTGGTGTTTTTTAATGTTGAAGTGTGTGCCTGTTTAGTACCTTGCGCTATTTGTTTGCGACGAATAAAATGCAGAAAACTTCCTAAATAGTCATGTTACTGCTTTCGGGGTTCGCCGTTGGAAAGTACTTTAGACGAGGCAGCTTGTCGGTCGATTTTAGATCGCAAGAGATATTTATGCTCTGAATTCACAAATGCGTCCTTAAAGAGCGTCAACCGAACGTTGAAATATCTTAAGGAAAAAAGCATTCCGACAACCTCTAGTTATGCGGTTACATCCTCGTGCACAAGACATGGATAGAATAACCCCCACCTCGATTGGGCTTGCCGTTTTTTCAGTTATTGTTACATCACAATATGGTTAAGTTAAATGGTATGCAGCGCTTACTTCGCATCCAATTCAGTCGCTCTGTTACGCAACAATATCTGGAAGACTCCTTGCGCGTCCGCAGCCACTGCGGCATGCAGCGGCGTCCTGCCGGTCAGGTCCTTCATGTTGGCGTCCGCGCCGGCGTCCAGAAGGCGTTTGGCCGCGTCTGCTCGCGCGTACCTCGCCGCTAAGTGTAAGGCTGTTTCACCTGCGAGAGCGTATTATGTGCTTAGCAGGACGTCGACTGAAGAGGTTGCATGGCTAATAAATAGCAACACAAAAGTTCAAGCAAAAATAATACGAATCGCAATACGAACAAATAGGGAGTAGTAAACCAATACTGAAAATGCTGAATCGGGCATTAAGCGCCAAACGATAAGGTCAAAGTTGATGAACTAACCTGTCCTGTCAGTTTGAGCGCTCAGTGATGCGCCTTGGAGCAACAAGCTGGCTATCATGCTGTCGCTTCCTTCATTGGGGGAAGTACCATCCGCCCCACTCTCGGCCGACTCCTCGTCACTGAGGCCGGTTTCGACGCCGGTACCGCGCGACGAAGCCAGCATGAGCGGGGTGACGCCATCTGAAGCGACAACAAGTTATTTTGAAGTACTTTGATATGCACTGCACACTGAGCACCAAATTTCACCAAACTGCGTAGTAATTGCAACCTTTGAGCAGGGTTCTCAAACTCACATTGCTCTGAGGGCCAAATGAGGACTTATGAAGTAACCGGAGGGCCACATTATGATGCTGACGCAACAATGGCGGTCCCTGAACCTTACCAGGAACAGTATCGTGAGTTATAGGGAACTCATTTCTACCCTTCTCTACGTTCATTTAAAAGAAAGTTGTTCGCTCGCTATCCGGGCACTTTGAAACATCGATGTTTAGTAAATATTGATTATTTAAAAGTTCCCAAAATACATGGCGTGTTTGAGATCCCTGCTTTCAAGCACAAAATCCGAAACCCTTTCAGGATAATCCGATGTGCAGCACTCGCATCACGAACAAGGAACTCACCAGGACCCTGCGCATTCACGTCGGCGTTCTCATCCAGCTGAGGCGGCGGCGTCAGTTCAGTTATTGCGCCAGATGCCGATCCGACTCTCGGCACATCGGCTGCTTCCAAGTGCTGCGGGGTCCAGTGACGCGTATCCGCGATTGTGCCGTCGTCATCGCGGCTGGACGGCTTGAGCAGTCCTTCCGAACTATTGCCAGTGGTGTCGGTCTGACGAACAAACAACGCACCGCCTCGTTTATTCAGTAGTTCAAACTGAGCGCCATTTCCTTTGAATGGTTCGACCAACAGTGTTGCTCTCAAAATTTTAATCGGCTTATCTTCCAGAAAGCAAAAGCTCAGCGTTTTAAGCAGGTTTTGAGTACACATCCACAACCGAACCATTGAGACCGCGGCAAAGGCGCCCTAACCTCGGTGCGACCAGAAACGTAGCTTTGTGATTGAAACAGAAATACCAGCGAACCGGCGCCAAAGAAAACACGAGCACTTCTCAACAGTCGCGGACTAGCCAAGCATTTTGGAAGATCCAAGAGATGATTCCGAAGGGGGTTTAATGGCAATGCTAAACATGCCACAGCAAAAAAGTCTTACTTGAATGTGCATCACCAGGTTGTAACTTGGTGAAAAATAACACTTGTAACACGATTCACCCTTCACCATGAAGCTGGATATCTGAAGAGTTTACCAGGAACGATTCACACCTAATTACCCGAACTTTCTGCATAAAATCAAGTCTTAACACCCAATACAAAGGTTCGAGCGCATAGTGCCACAGGCCAGACAAGTACCGGTTCTTAACTTCTGTCATCAACAATTAGTGCGGTAGTTTGAAAAATACCTGAAGAAAGCCATCCGTGTCGTGGCTCTCACTTAGACAATACTTGGCAGCTTTGTGTCCCACTTGCTGGTTGCTTAGAAACGGCACCGATGGCTCCAAGCGACTCAGCTCGGGGAAGGTGCCACCGTTCACTGCCTGCGATAAAAAAATGCAAGTTGATCCCAAAAGGCCTCACCAACAACCAACCAGTGAGCGCTACGTGGATGCTTTGTTGCGACGTCAGAAGCAATGAACGTGTAAAAAAAAAGAAAAACCTAGTAACTCTGGATGACTCAAAAGCAGAAACCAGAAGCACCTCCAGGTTGAAGTCATCTTGCCCGATCGGGTCTCTGCGCTGCTTCTTGCTCAAAGCAAATCCTTCGGGCATCCAAAGCTTTCCAGACTCTCGTTTTCGTTTTTGACGAGTGAGCACCGCTATGATGGCGACCACCACTACCACTCCACCTATGACGAAACAAAGAGTTGTTTTGGCACGTGCATTATTTGAGTGCGCGACCAATCGTAGCGTTCGTTTGAAGGACGCGCAGTTAATTGCATCAACTGGAAAGGCCAGGAAATCAACAGTTAAGTTCAAAGCGCGAGAGGCAGCAACGGAAACAGCATGTAACGAAAAACAACAGCTTCGACGCAGAGTTACTCGTTCTAACTCGGTGTTTACTGGCATGATGGACCATCTTGTAAATGGCTGTGCTTTCGCAGTTAATTTGATCATCTTGTGACGATGGTGGGATGGCTTTGCTGTGCTTGTAGCTGTGCTTACATGAGACCAAAAATCAGACTGGAATCTTTGGTAAACAATGCACGGAGTTGCGGTAGATTTTTATTGCGAACAAAATAGCCACAATTATCCACTTTTTCTGCATTTAGTGTGTGAATAAGTGACTAATTAACGATCGAAGATTGAATACAAAGATCTACTGTTTGTATAATGCAGAGCAGTTTTCTAAAAGTTTATTTCCTCGAAAAAACTGACAAGTATCATCCAATGGACTAAACCCAATGCAAGGACTGTTAGTGACCGTAGCTACTGGCACAAGCTTGCAATCAACGTCACCAAATCAACCTCATTGTCGATAGAGTAGCATACCGGCTGCAGCAGCAATGTAAGTGTAGTCTGGTGAAGAGACGGTGGGTTCGTCGGCGCTGGAGATGCTGTCGATGTCGTACGAGGTTGTCAATGTGTTCGTGGCGGCGCGACCTCCGATGTAGGATCGGGCGTCGGCAGTTGTTTCGAAACACGCCTCAGACTCTTGAAGGCACTTCCTGTTGTCCATGAACAAACTAACCTGGAAGCGATAGAAGGTTCTCAGAAAATGCCTCGTCTGGTGTCAGTAGCGGCCCGATTGGTTAAAAAAAAGCAAAAGCACTGAAGAATTTGATAAAATCGAAAACGGCAAGCTTTCATGGAAACTTGCAACTTTTCTTCGATTCCAACTGAAAGAGCCCTTACAAAAGACTTTGTCGGATTGGTGAACGTCAAGCGAGTCTTGTGACTTCAAGCTCATCAAAAAGTTCCGCAACATTTCACAAAGCAAGCGACAAGAGGTGTTCGTCCAAGACACGCAACAACGCAGCAGCTTGTTTCAACACAAGACAGCACAGGCAAAAATATTCAAGGCAGTCGTTGGAGTTTGGTTTCGCTTGTTTTGTTAATGCTGTGGAGAAACGAGCATTGAAAAAAAAAAAAAAAGAACTAACGACGTAACATTCCATTGCGTACCCTTGAGCCAGATGCAGTTGCTCTTTTCATACGATGAGAAAAAGTTTGGTTTGCGCGGTCAAGCAACAGCTCAGTTGACTCGACGTCCTTCCTCCAACTGAGCAAAGCTGTGATGGCGCGACGCGCCCGCGAAGCCTGAAAGAAGTTATTGATGAACTGGTATTATTTCGAGGTCCAAACGGAGGTCCAGATGCGCTGGCAACGAGAGCAAAAAAAGATACAAACATTCGTTCTGACGACGTTATTCGCCACCGATCGAAGGAAAAGGACTCCCATTCGTATCAACCCGAGAGACAAGCGGTCAAACGCGTCATCATAACCCTTTATTTGTCAAGCACATGGCAAACCTGATCATAAACCGGTTCGATCTTGGGAGAACCGGTTGCGTCCATCTCGACATCAACCGTGCAGTGCAAAATGTTACCGATCGTCCGCAAGAAGTCAGACAAGAGCGAACGCAATGTGTCAGGATCCATTTCAACAACCACAACCTGCACGGAAACATGTGCATTTGAAAGTCTTGTGTCACGGCCACTATCTCTTCAGTTATTTTAATCATGATTATGATAGTTCAATGCCGAACCGCCATGGCCCTCAATATATTTATATCCTGCGCCCGTCGGCAAAGCTCTGCGAAACTCTTCCCAAGATCTCTTTGGCGTTGCCACTTATTTCGGTCTTCGGTATTCGTCTTTTCCTTTTCCCAACACGGACCCCATCAATAGGCTTTTTCTAGGTCATTCTTTAGAACAGGGGTCTGCAAACTACGGTCCGTGGGCTAAATCCGGCCCGCGAAACCATTCTATCCGGCCCGTGAGGGCGTTTCATGCGGCCGCACAGACATTTTGTCAATAATGAAAAAACAATATATTTACGAAACATTTGCTGATTTGGTAGAATGTAACTTATTTCGAACAAACACATTTAAGATGTCCGGCACCCGAATTGCTGTGCAGTGGCTTATGTGGCCCTCTGGCAAAAAAGTTCGGAGACCCTGCTTTAGAACGTGACCTAATGGCGCCACGGCCGGGTTGCGGTTGCAATTCATCGTCGCACAACTGCTGCAGGTTTGATGCGAGACGGCAACTCAATAAAGATGGCATTATCACAAATATTGCGAATATTGCAACTCGGCGGGGGGGGTCTATTTTGTAACTTCTCATACCACCGCAGTTAGTACGACAAACAAAACAATTTTTCGAACATGGGTCAGCAGCGTTTAGTCACTGGCATTTCGTGTGTTAGATTCAGACAGTCTGAAGTTGCAAAAAAAACACGTCATTACCGTCGCGGTCCATAGCTACTTACAACAAAAACCAGTGGCAGGATTCCGTCGACTACGCATAGTTATGTATCCTACAAACGATAGTAACCAATCAGCTGGCAATCGAATATATTTCTCACCAACACTCCTCGAGCTTTTCGTTCAGGATAGTCTTTGTCACAGTCAAGGCCATCCCAGCCGCATCCAAATGTGTTGCATCCCTCGTCGCAGTGTCCGTTTTGGTAGTTCTCGTTGCAATATTCATGATATTTCGTACTGGGCCGAAAAAAAGAGTTTGTCTTGACGAAGCTTTTGACAATTACCGATATCGCGCCAAAAACTTACGATTTGAACGTTTTTTCAATTCTCCTGCCCCGACAACAAACACACGGCGCTCATATTCTTCACTGTTTATTGGGGATACGGAATTTGCGCTGCAACAAAATGCGGGCAAAAATTGAATTCAAACTCACGGACAAGCGTCCCGGGGCCTCTCGCAATCGTAACCGTCGAAAAGGCAATCAGCGTTGTTGCACTGCTCGTCGCACATTCCGTCGCGGAAGAATTTCTGGCACTGAAGCGCCGGCGAACACTTGGCCCACGGGTTCTTGATACCAAACGAGCAGTCACCTCCGTCGTACTCGCATTCGTAGGTGTTACATTGTTGCTGCAACGCAATCAACGCCAGGTTGCAAAACGCTGCTACTACGCCATCTGCACTGAGGCTACACAAAGCACTTACGTCACACTGCCCGTTGCCATGGAGAGATGCACAAGCGACGTTCATGCAAACTTTTTCTGAAAAACACGAACACTGGTAACAAAACAACGTTTGCCGCGCAACTTAACCAATGCTTATTATCAGTACATGGCGCGCTTCTGTTTCACATTATCAATTTTCGGCATTTTCCAGTTGCTACGCAATTTACAAAAAAAGGATCTTCCAGGCTGCTATAAAAGCAGTACGCTTACCAAAAGTCTCCGGAATGCTGATGTTGTTATTGCCTGGACCCGCTGGCAAGCCAGGCACGTAGTAAATGCACGCGTCGCCGTTGTAATCAGCCGGGCAGAAGCAGCTCTGGGCACCGTCAGTCTTCTGGACGCAAGTGCCGCCATTGTAACACACCAGGCCCCCCGTGCACATCGACATCACTTCTTCGCAGTTGACCCCACGGAAGCCCTGGAATCAACAGTCAAACGAACTGCTGCATCAGACAGCGAGACTGCGGGAGGCGTTAACGTCGCCCTTGTGTAACAAATATTGTCAAGCAACAGGTCTGTGTCTCGTGAAACAGTTGGGAAAATTTTTNACAGGGTGTTTTATGTTATTGTGCACGNAAGACAATGCAGCAAAAAGAGCAAACATCATCAATTTTNTATGCAATGCGACAACCTGCCGCTTTTTCTTTCTCGGACCAACACAGTATGAAGATCACGTCACTTATCTGATGTGGCCGCACGCGTGTGCTCTCACCTTTTCACGTGCTGGCGTGGATCAAAGAGAAATGCCGCATATTTAGNAGTTAACAGATAAGCAACTGAACTGTCGCAAATGGTGATGCGTAAAAATGTGCGATCTCCACAAATGAAGCTGAGAATTTTATGCTTGCTTCAGGAAAGACGAGCACAACTTTTGCTGTTAAATATTTATACGCTAAGACAAGGCTGTAACGGACACGGAAAAAACAACTCAACTTACTGCGTAATTTCCAGAAACAACGAACTTACCGCTTTGCAGTGGCATCTGTACCCAGTTGGCTCCAAGGTGTCGTCTGTGCAAATGGCGCCATTTCGACAAGGGTCAGTGGCGCAGCTGGTCAACTTCATGTTGCACAAAACGCCGAAGTAATTCTGCACAAACAAAAAAAGGAAATAAAAACACAAACGAAAACGGGCGAAAGCATTTTCACGTACAGTATTTAGTCGTTCCGAATCAAACGGCAAAAGTACCTCTCTGCATTTGCACTGGAAGCTGTTGATGCCCTGAACACAACTCAGTGTACCTTCGTCCTCGCACGGGTTCGAAAGACACTCGTTGACGTCACCCTCGCAGCTGCAACATACGTCATGCGTTAAGACGCGACCCGTGAACGACTCGATTAAAAATACGGGTTATTTCTGCATACTTCGGTCCGGTATAGCCGGGCAGGCAGTCGCACGAATAAGACCCCAGGTGATCGGTGCAGGTCCCACCGTGGAGACAGGGGGAAGACGCGCATTCGTCCACGTCAACTTGACATCTGTCGCCTGTCAAACAAACAATCAGTTATGTTTGTTTTGTTGTGGACACTTTTGTTGCATATTGTGTTATTGTTTTGTCATTGTAGACGTTATGATGTGACATTCACTGTCCTTCTTTACTTGACTTTTATTCACACAAATCGTTATTACAGACAGACAAGATTAAGCCTTCGGGACTTTGCTTTGAATAAAGCATCGCGATCCAGGAATGAATCCTGATGCAGCTCACATCGCGAATAATCGGCACGGCAACCTCTTCCCACAGAGACGAAAATAACTTTGCGATTGTTTTCTTTTGATCTCAAAATCAAAGGATCGCAAAAGCGACCGGACGTGCGTTTTGATTTTATGACGTACCGCTTGTTCCAGCCGGACAGAGGCAGCTGTATCCGTTAACGAGGTCGATGCACTTCCCGTCATTCTGACACGGGCTCGACGCACATTCGTTGATGTCCACATCGCACGTGGTGCCTTGGTAACCGAGCGGGCATGTGCAGGTGTAGCTGCAGGAGGAATTGCGCAGAATAATGTATTATCCAGGGTTGCTACGCAATTTTGGATGTAGCTTTCCAGACTTTTTCAAGACCTTTTCAGACTTTGTCCAGACCTAAGATTTTCGCATGACCTAACCAGGTCAAATACAGGCACTATGGTACTTAACACGATATAAGTAAAAGTGCATCAATCTTGAATAAAAAATTATGAAATTGTATGTCGAAAGATCAACTCTGGAAAATTATTTTCTTTTTCTGCACTAACAGACCAAAACAGCTTTTTTTTCCAGACTTTTCCAGACTGGAAAATGTCAAAAATATTTCCATGTTTTTCAAGACTGCGTAGGAACCCTGGTTATCGGTCAGGCGCAACGAGCTGGTTTCAAAATACAGATTTAAGGTTGAAACGACGAGCGAGCCAGATACTCGATAAGGAGTGCTCGTACCTTACATCTGCACCACCATGCACGGCAAACACAGCAGAGAGACTAAAGCATTCATCTTATTCCCGAGAAAAACCTCGCTAACACTGATTTTCTTGTCACTATAGCGCATGAACGTCGAGTTCACGGAAAGATTTGCAACAGCACTTATAAGCCAATTGGCAAACGTTAAAAGACATGAACTTTTATCATGCTAATACATTGGGGATCGTGCCGGAACACACCAACCTTCCGATGTAGTTCATACAAGTAGCGCCGTTTTGGCACGGCTCGACGAAACACTCGTCTATTTCTTCAGCGCAGTAGCTCCCGGTGTAACCAACCGAACATTTGCAGTGATGGGTGTTGCCGGTGTCGATGCACGTACCACCGTGTTGACACAAATTACTCACTGTCACTCCTGTAACAAGAAAATGGCGATCGACTCGTCACTTCAAAAGTGTTAAACAAAACGACGGAGAAACGCGCAAGTTTTTGACCGCGTCTTTTTCAATTTTCATTACTAACTGAAATGATAGCGTTTCAAGTTCCAGAGAGCAGAGTGAATCCTTTATTTGAGTTTTTCTTACCTTGTTGAGCAGCGGCGGCGGCGCACGACATTCTGGGTATGTCGCAGTAGACACCGGAAAAAGCAACATCGCAGAAACAATTGAATGTGGTCCCCGATTGGCTGCAAGTGCCGCTATTTAAACATGGATTCGGGGAGCAACGATCAGTCAGTTCCTGAAAAGTAAAAAGACCCACATTTTTAACTTATTTCATAAATTCTTGTTGCCGCCATTCGACAGCAACGCAAGTGGAAATCAACAGGCTACACAGGAGTTCTATCTGCCGTTCTAGTTTGTACGAATGTTTAAGCCACTTTGCAAACAACAATGCGCAGAGATGAAAAAGATGATATTGGTCAACTTCGTAATTCATGAAAATTTAAATAGGTCTGTTATAAGTTGAAAAAAATCTACCTGGTGTCACGGTATGTGGTAATCAAAGACTGGGAGGCAAAACAGTGTAAAGCACGACCACGTTAATTGTGCTTTGCTGGAGAACATTGGAAAGCAACGATAACCAATCGTTTTGTCAGCTTTTTTCGAAACGGTTAGGAGAGTACTAAGTCTGCTGAGACGTTGGTGGCATTCATTTATTTACCCTGAAGCTATTACGTTTTAACTTTAAAGCACGTGAAATTTTCTTCCAGCAATAATCGCTACATGCGCACATTTCACACAGTCTTAAATGTTTAAGCTTCGACGTTAATCGCACAGTTCAGTCACATTTCCTTGAAGAGACCTGGTGAATGCTTTTCGCTACAGGCTAAGACTGCAAGTACTTGACGCTACGAGTTTACAACACTTTTCGATGCTCTGTCAAAAACACAGGATACATATTTTTGAAGCTGGCGAAATTTTCTTCAAACCTTAAACCAATCGGGGTGCCGCAAGTTAACACATTTTTCAACGAATCATGAAAACTACATTTTCAAAATGTCATCAGATCTCATAGCATATTGCTGTGGTTTCACTGATTATCTCTTTTGCAGGGTGCCATAGGCCTTGAAAGGTTGGGAACGCGGCTGCACTCCACTTTTAAGCCGACCAACAAAATGCGAAACAAAACGAATAATATTGCAAACGATCCAGGAAAAGATGATGTCTCTTGTTGCATTTGTTTCCTCACTGACTAAATCCCCTTCGATTCAAACTAACTGAAATTTTTCAATGCTCACATGCACAAGAGAGGGCACACGACAGCTACATTTGAAAGCCACGAACGTTAGTGAACGTACCGAACACGTCTGGCCTTGGTAACCGAACTGGCAACGACAGTGGAAAGAATCGATGGCATCGGAACAAGTTCCGCCATTCTGGCATGGGTTTGAAGCACACTCGTCGATGTTGTGTTCGCAGTGCTCCCCTGAAGAAAGAACACTTATAACGCCAGAAGTTTTCAGGCGACTGGGCTGCTTTCTAAGGGTCCGCATACGTGCTTTACGATCGCCAGCACGCACAGGAATGCATGCAAATTGTGAAGTCGATTTGCTGAACCAGTGTGACTCGGATGTTTCCTTTTCTACAGGAGCCGCTGCACCTCAACATCAAACTTTATCAATGGGCGACCGTCATTGCGACACGGAGCATTTCTCAATTTTTCGGTGGGAATCACTCCGAGCACCCGTGGTAAAGACGGACATGCACGCTGAGAAGTCGACTCCTTAACATGCAGCTCGTCTTACTGGTTGATATCAAGTGAGAGTTTAAAAAAGCAATCATTTAAAAACCAAAGTCGATCTTTTTGAACTGATCAAAGGCGGGAAACTGAAACAACGTCAGTTTCTCAAAACGCTACTCACCTGTGTATCCCGAAGGACAATTGCACGTGTATGAGTTTTGGCCATCGACGCAAGTTCCGCCGTTGACGCAAGATCCGAAGCTGCATTCGTCAATGTCGTCAGCGCAGTTGATTCCTTGGTAACCAGGCTGAAAAAATCAACAGCAAAGACCATTAGCACGTGTGCTGAATTGGGAGGATTGATGCAACCATGCTGAGAGCATATTGGTTTAGAGATGCAGTGGGGAAAACCTGACTATGACAAATACAAAGTGATGGCTTTCTTTTCGCCAGCAATTGGAGCGCTTGCCGATAAGCAGTGCAGCGAAAAATGTAAAAATGCTTTGAAGTGGCGCCCGAGGCAGAATGCAAAATATCGGAATTTTTGTCGCTCAAGCTTCATTTGGTTCGTTGATGAGGGGTTACCGTCAATCAAGACCCAAAATCTGCCACGTTATCGCGGGTCGGTCTTGGCTTCTAACGTCTACTTATCGGTTATAAATCACGTCGCGCCCGATTCGGATCAGCCCAAGCCATGAACGTGAACCCGGCGTTTGGCCTTCATCTACAGCAGGTGGTGGGCTGGCGGCTTTCTGTCGCTTATGTGAAAAGGCACCGGGTCTATTTAATCAGGACTGATGTTGTGCCGATCGTGCGAAACAGACAAGCCACGTACCGCGCACGAACACACGTAGCTGTTGACGTAGTCGATGCAAGTCCCACCACTGGCGCAAGGATTGCTGGCGCACTCGTCAATGGCCTTCTCGCATCTATCGCCGTCGAAGCCTCGAACGCACAGGCACTTGTACGAATTGACGTCGTCCATACATGTGGCACCGTTCAGGCAAGGGTCTGCAAAAATGGAACGTATTACCCCACACGTGAGCAGCAAAGGATCTTCAGTGTCGTCGTTAGAGTAAATGGGCTGGAAACGTGACTAGGACATAGCTGTACGAATAGAATTCGAGCACGTGAACGCCACTTGGAGATACAACATTCTTCTATTCTTTCGTAATGCTGTGATGCAAATATTATGTGACGCAGTTGGCTCTGAAACATAAAACAATTTTTTTCCCGCGCAAGTGAAGCGACAAAAGGTTTAGGACACGCACCTGGCGAGCAGTCGTCGATGTCCTTTTCGCAGGTACTCCCAGTGAAGCCGGGCAAGCAGTCGCACGCGAAACCCGGCTTCAGATTGCGACACTGTCCTCTGTTCTTGCACGGTGAGCTGACGCACTCGTTGATATCGCTGCCACACGTCGGTCCTGGACAAAATGCAAGTGCGCCAAAAATCAAATTATTGTTAAAAGTAAGTTCCCGGCAGGACTGGGCTAAGAACACAACCAATGTAAGTGATGACCGCGATGAAAGCGAGGTTTTTCTTTTAAGTTTCCGTCAGTATCTTTTAGATTCTGCGATATCAACTCTGAACGAACGGAACAACTACAAAACTGAAACAAATCCAGTGAAAAACAAGAATAAATAAAGTATCGAGGCACGAAGGAGTAAATAGACATTTCAAAACGAGGTTTCGATTGAACCGTTGCATTGCACTTACCTTGAAAACCATCAGCACACAGGCAAGTATAACCAATGTAATCGGCGTTCGGGGTGCAGATACCACTGTTTTGACAAGGAGACGGATTGCACGGATTCAATTCCTCCCTGCAGTCGTTACCTGCCCACATCAAACACATAATTGCGCCACCCAAACTACGAAGCGTGCGCCTTGGCTTGCTGGGAAAAAAGCAGAACTGAACAGCGTTCGACTTTGAAAGACCTCATAAACGATTAAATACGTTGGTTGGGCATTCAGCCATTATTCTTGGTGCTGCTTACACCTTGCTTTACCTGGTGGTCGTGTGCAGTTATGAAAACGATCAAGTAACTTAATCTTTATACGTCATGCAATGGTCACAAGCCGAATGCAGGGGATACCTGAGTAGGCAGGCAAGCACCTGCACTGATATCTGCCGATCAAATCTTCACACAAGCCGCCGTTCAAGCATGGATTGGGTGAACACTCGTCGACATCGATTTCGCAGTTATCACCTGGTGAAGATCGGACAACGGTAGAAGACGAGCAGCGAAAGTGTAAACTGGAACGTCGCACACATGAACAAACCAACCACTTGGTGTTTACACGGGAACTTTCGCTTTTATGCGTTAAAAGTGTTTCACGAGGACGCAACATTAAAAAAAAACACTCTTTTCACCAAGCACTAGTACCTTGGTAACCTGGCTTACACTTGCATGAGTACGAGTTCACGTGGTCCACGCAAATTGCGCCGTGCTGGCAAGGCGCAGAAGCGCATTCGTTTATGTCGTACTCGCAGTTGGTGCCTTCGTATCCCGCGTAGCAATCGCACGTGTATCTGAAAAAAGTACGCCGCGTCTTTTAACAAAGCGCAGAAAAAAATACGGCGCAGCCTGGATCCGCAGCGGTCAGCACGGCGAGTTTTTTCAGAACGCCATGACGTAATAATCAAGTAACACGCAATCACAACAATAAAGAACAACACGAGAACCGACAATTCTTTTCCTCTAATTTGCCATCAGCTAACCGTCGCCGTATTTGCAAAAAGCCTAAACAAAGCGACACAGGTGACATGTTCTAAGTTAGACGAACCAACACTCTACTATTTCTCAAATCTGACGAAATATCGCCACAAAAATGATCCCCGTATCGACGCAACCTTCCACATACCTGTTAACGCCGTCAATGCATACACCGTTGACGCACGGATCGCTCGCGCATTCGTTCAGGTTCGAGTAGCACTGGGCATCGTTGTAACCTTGCGAAGGTAACAAACCCAACTCGTAATTAAGCGTAATTTCGAATGGCACCATTTTAAACTAAGCCACTGCACGCAAGAATAACAAAAAATACTGGCAGCCCACAGGTTTCGCAACACATGTGTTGTTCGAACCTGGGCAGCTTTGCCTGTGAGCCATTGCACGATGAAGAGACTGAAACCCAACGTCTTGCTTATTTTAGAAGCAGCGCACTGCTGGTCAGAACAAGTGGACAAGACACACAATTTAACGAGTACGCGGCAAACCAAGGGTGCAATGCACCAATCGCTTGGAAACATTTCGGATAAGGTCACGATAGACCGACAGGGACTCATTAAATGAGGTCTTCAACATATACTAGCGACTTGTGTCATCGTCCGAGTCAACGACAGGTACAAATCACAATCTTCACCTGGAGGGCAGTGGCAAATGTAGCCGTTGATGCGATCTTCGCATGTTCCGCCATTCTGACAAGGATTCGATGCGCATTCATCTATTTGAGCGTTGCAGAGCACGCCTGCAACAACACCGGAGATGCGGTTGCCTGAGATCAGGACAAGCAATTTTTCCAGGAGCGTGCAGGGTGTGGTACGGAAAGCAAGCACACATCATTTTACAATGCATTTTTTAAAATACAAAAGTAACCTAAAGGTTTCGTTGAGACCTGTTTCTTCGCGGAAAAAGTTTGTTAAGTCGTACCTGTATACCCGGGCTGGCAAGTGCAGGTGTATCCGTTTATGCCGTCCACGCATGCGCCGTGCTGACACGGACTAGAAAGACATTCGTCGATGTTTATCTCGCAGCTGTCGCAAAACAGATGACGTCGTTATACACAGAGAAAATTACAACAAAACGTTAGAATGCGTGATCTGTCTGAAACATCTTATGGCGAATAGTAACAACTGACTTTTGATTTTGATTTTCAGCCAGGCACAGCCTTGGGAAAGTGCACAGTTTTTAACTTCTATCAAACTGCTGGTAATTCATGGAACTTAGAACTAGCGTTAGTGTGGAACGCAATGGAAGTCGACAGAACGACAGCTTAATCGGGGGAGATAAAAAGCAAGGCTGCCACACGCTTACTTGTTGCCAGAAGTGCCCAACGGGCAAGTGCAGCTGTAAGTCGCGGTCAGATCGTTGCATGTACCGCCGTGTTGACAAGGAGCCGTGTCGCACTCGTTAACGGGAGTTTGACACAAGGTTCCGCCATATCCATCTTGGCAAACGCAGGTGAACCTAAACATGAAATTAATTATATCTTTCCTTCAGGCAACGGTGAGAAGTGGCCAAGGACAAGGTAGCAACGCTGCTCTATTTTCTGGATTTGCCAAACTGTCGCACTTTAGAAAACCCATTCTGAAACTTTCATATTCACGGCTTCAGGGGTACCCAGCTCAAAGTTAAGCACTGATAGCTGGAACTTTAAAACCCACCTGGAAGGGTGTGATATTGGTTTTCTAACATTTTTCGTTGTTTCTGACAACGAACAATCATATCATCCTTTCTTCATTTAATTGACATTTTCTGTGCGTTCAGTTAAGCAAACATAGCGTCGATGACGTCGTGCAAAATACTACTTACTACCTCCGCCGATGTTAAACGCAGAGGAGCAAGTTTAATCGCGCAAACCGTATTTCCTTTTCGCTCGTGACTCCGTAAAAACAAGGGTCAGCGCGTCGTCGATTCTCGCTTAACCTCAAGAGCGCACAACAAACCGAACACTGAGAAGCACGAGATCGAATTCGCGCATGAGTCTCGAACGATTTTTCCTGTTCGGACTTACCAGTGGGTTTGGACAAAAGGTAATTCCAACTTGGTGGCCAAAACAAATTTCATAGGATTGGATTTAAATGAAGGTAGCAGAGCATTTGAACACCGATCTCAAGTCGGGGTTAATCGAAAGCACGAAACGCTCGTGTGTTAACCACACAGTCAGAAAAATTTACGAAGTTAGTGATAAAGCAGAGGAAAAAATGCTGGGATATAGTTTTAATGGCCACAAGTCGATTAATTAAAGTAAAAGCCTGTCTTCAAATAGAAAAGATGTGAGTGCTACTCTGCGTGTTCACAATTTAAACACGGAAGAAATACAAAAAAGCTCTACTACACAATGCATTATTAAGCTTTTACCTAATTTTTTACGGACTCATTCAACAATTTTCCGCTGAAAATGCCAATTCTATAGTAATTCTTACGCCGCATCTTAAACTTTGACTGTCATTTAAGTTTCAATTACAGTTGTTTCCTTGTGCTTTTTCATCATCAAAGCGTCTCAGAAGCCTGAATGTCACTTGGGAAGTGACTTTCAACTGTTTATTTTATCAACAGCAATAACGCACCTGTTGATGCCGTCCATGCACGTTCCATAATGGCAAGGACTCGAAGCGCATTCGTTGATGTTGGTCTCGCAATTCCTACCCGTGTAACCTGGAAAATCATATCGCGTTTGTTTTCGTCTCTTAGCAGCAACGGCGTTGACAAACGCCAGTTAGCGAAAGCGAAGCACTTGGTTTCGGGAACAAGAATCCTAAAATATGCATCATTCAACCAACCGCCCTTGGCAGCACCGAGAAAGACAGCTGCGATCGTGCACTGGTCGATTACGGGGCACAATACCTCCACGCTCACGGGACAAGCGACAGTGCGATGAACCGCAAACAGATGGTCACACACACAAAAAGATATTTGCTGCTAACACATTGCCATGCAATCGATCAACTGNCGATTTTGAAGTAGGAAGAGATGACCTCATTTTCTATGGTGGGAACCAGTCTGCTTCTGCTGTCGGGTTTATTTTCTTAACATGGAGCATGGCAGCCCGTTTAAAAGTCACGCGTCCCAATACGCCAGTTTTGACCCGCACGAACGCGATCTTCCGACAACTGGCGCTTGTCTCCAAACCGCATCGTTCACACAGCACGCCTACCTTCTTGGCACTTGCATGTGTAGTCGTTGATGCCGTCGACGCACTGCAGGTGGTTCTGGCACGGCGTGGACGCACAGTCGTCGATGTTTATCGCGCAGTTTGTTCCCGTAAATCCTGTCGAACGCGGAAAAGGTCTCGATTTTTTTCTATTCAACGACGGGCAAAAATGAAAAGACGGTGCACGAAAGCCGGAAACGTGATCACGACCTTGAAAGGCGTTTTTTTTGAATGGCCCACGTGACGCGATTCCACAACTCCACTCCATCCCCCCTTGTCAACTCCGATCAGTCTTTGCTGAGCGCGCCGGATTACGCCACACTTCGCAATCACTAGTTTTCTCTCAGCAGCCATGCAAGCTGCTATGATGACGTCAGCTCCTTCGACAGCGCTGCTTGAAACGATTCAGAACGGAGCCGTGCCGAAATGAAATACTTGAACCGAATCGCAGAAACACTCGGCTCGATAGTGTCCTGTTTCGACGCAGCCTATTTTGACAGGCGCTTTAGCGAAAACGGTGAAATTTATCCCAGAGCAGCAAGAACACGAGATAAACCGGCCTGCAGCCGAATCGGACCTGAAAGTGTCTCTCTCTCAGGCTTACAATTAAGTTGCAATGGTTGCAAGGGGTTTTCACCCGACTGGGCCCCTTGCCAAAAGGGTCTTCCACCCTCAGAAAACATGCAAGGATCCTAGTCTACGGGAGGGCTGCAGAAAGCAAGTGAAACCACTTTATGACTTCGCTCCAGATTTCTTTTCATACAAGCAAGGTGGAACGGAATCCATGCGAGCCCGCCATGAACGGACATAAAATAAAACTCTTTATCTTGCTCCTGACGGTAGGTGTACTGTTCTACGAAGCTTTTCATAACGTTAGCAAAAAACAAACGCATAAATAGTCGCGCAAATGACGGGAACATAAATTTTTTTGCAGCCACTACTCACCGGACGGACAGTCGCAGGTGTAATGATTTACTCGGTTTTGGCAAACGCCGCCGTTAATACAGGGATTCGAGTTGCATTCGTCGATTTCTTGTCCGCACTGCACTCCAGTGAACCCTACAAACAAAACCTGATCAAGCGCGGTACGAACGTGGAGCTCGAATTATATTCCATCGGCAAGATCAACGATTGCACGAATTGGATATCGTCGAAACGGACCAAGAAATGAAGCGCTATTAATTTACTTTCGCGGAGCTTTTCAACTGTGACTGTACGCGCAAACAATGCCAAATGATGGAGTCAGCAGCTCTGAAATCAGGCACGGCCTACGATAAGGCACGCTGTACATCCAGCGCTGCTCCAAGCAAAGCGGGCAGCAAAATTTCGGATTTACGCTTTACAGGTGATGCACCATTGATGGGAAACATTCAGCATTTCTGGCAAGAAAGCACAGGGAAGAATCGCTCTCCCAGCATCCACTAACGGACTCCACCAGTACACTAAAACATTCTTTTTTTTGCTAATGCAACCTCGCAAGTCACACTGAAGCGCAAAATAGCCCGGATGTGGACAAACCTGCCATGCAAACGCAGACGAAACGCCCGATCTGGTCGAGGCAGGTAGCGTCGTTCAGGCAAGGCTCGGACGAGCATTCGTTGATGTTCGTCTCGCACCTCGGGCCAGTGTAGCCGTCGACACATTGGCACGTGAAGCTTCCCGGGACGTTCACACACGACCCCCCGTGCGCGCATGGATTCACACCTGGAGGTTCGAAGAGTGACAATTGATACGCGTCAATGCGGAACAGCACAAAATAACTACGGACGTTGCCGTAATTTTATGTAATTTCATGAAGTAGTGCAATTTGCTTTCTTCTTCCAAGTCTTGCAGCTTTCAATTTCTGAACCAAAGGTTTAATACTCGACAACGCTGCAGAACAATTACTTCGCCTGTTGTCTAAAAATCTTCTGAACATTGAGAAAGTTTTGTGAACTGTTGGTGGAAAAAGGACTTTTAAATGTTTAAGAGTCTTGTCAGGGTGAAGTGCAGCACGTGAGAGTTGCTTTTTAAACTTTTTCTCAAGTCATGACCCAAACTTACCCCGTCCGAGTTGAAAATATCCAGCACAAGACGAGCAAATGACGCCTTGCCGCATTATACCTAATGGCCCGGCTATGACCGCGTTGCTAAAACCAATTTTTACACATGAACGCTTCTTAAGGATTGGATCAGACTTGCGCAGCTAATTTACGGATTTTAAAAGAAAATTGTCAGCAGACGAAAAGGTCATACAGGGTACAAGAAAAATAAACACGCAGAAGTTTCAGTCAGATCTTTGCAACAGCCTTCTTGGTTCTGACAACATACAACACTTTTGCTCTCAATAAACACAAGAGCGTTTGATAGCAACCCATTTTACCAAACCAAATACAGCGCTTGCGCCGTCGCACGTCTCTTACCTAGCGAGCATTCATCGATATCATTTGAGCAATTAGTGCCTTCGTAACCTTCAGGACATACACATACAGCTTGTCCGTTCAGCGGGTTGGTGTTGCAGATAGATCCTTGAACGCATGGGGCCGGATCAGCAAAGCAAGCGTCGTCAACGTGGCACAAAACTCCTGCGAGAGAAGTATTCCAGTCAGTTTAGGTAAGGATCGGTCAGACGAGCCTCCGGCCTAACAGCAGTAGGCCAGCAAGGGAGAATTTCGTAAGCAGGGCGGCAATGGCGCTTACGCGCAGTAGCAGTGCGTCACTGAGGGGAAGCCATGCATCAATCACACAACGTATCTTGTACCAGATTAACAGTGTTTTCTTTCAAACTTAACGCCAAGAGCTCATTCCAACGCTGCACGTACAACGAAGTATCTGCTTCCGCTGCACAACGTCATCGAACATTGACTGGACAACATTTGGGTTGGTGAGTGAGCGCCACACATTTCAAAGCGCGTCAGGGTCTCAAATGTCGGCGATTAAGAGTTTTGTAATTTCGAGCGCTGCGCTGCGCTGTTACAAAGATTTCGCTCGCAGTCCGAATCGGAAAAATGAATGAGAGCAATTGAGCAATAAGGGAAGCCGTCTGAGAAAAGGCAGCCTGCGCCTATACGGCTAATAAAGGAAACGCGAGCTTCCTCAATCGGCACGTTGTCTTCTGCACCGGAAAACGAAAATGGTAGCCTTTAAAAAGCGTTGAGGTGGTAGGTGCGCTGCCATTTCGAATAAGGTCAAGCGAACTGGTGGCAACAAGATAAGGTTTTTGTGGACGACAATGCTGATCGGGATGGAACAATTCGCATTACGACACTGAAAGGACGTTGTGAAAAAAGAAATTCCAACACGGCGAGACTAAATAACCTTCCTCCATTGAATGAAACTGCATTTGCGGTTGCAAACGTCTGACGCGAAACACAGCTTTTGTTTTGTACAAAAAAAAGCACCATGCCAGATGGTATTTTGCCGTACAAGCACCTTTCTTACGTAATACGGGTTAGTCCCGAAGCTTCTTGAATGCAAATTCATCGCAAATGGAAAATTGTGTCCACAAATGGATGGCGAAACATATCGCGGGTAGGACACGAGGAAAGATGAGGAAACGATACGACAGCACGAAGTACACGACCACAACGCGACACGACCAGTATTAGCCGCGATATGAATTCCCACAAAAAATACAGAACGACGCTGATAACCTTCCGCTAAGCGTGATGTCGAGCGTGGGATAATCTGCTCCAAGCGCCAATGCAGTGAATACGTGCAGCCGCATGAGCTGTACCGTGTTGTAAATTCGACAGGCTTTGCCGTTTGAAAAATGGCTTGACGTTATTGATTGCTGCGTCAACCTCGGTCGTTACATCTTTTCACTTCGCCACTTGAAAGAGAAATTGACATAACAGGCTTTTTTCAATCCCTATTCTATACCAAGGTCGTGTCAGGTCAACAACTGAATATGGATGACTGCGAGTACGTGAGGTATGTTCTTTCTTTCACCAGAAACATATGTATAAGTCGGCACTGTGAAATCGCGCTAAGATTTCGTCGTAGTCTGTGTCACAGCAAGCTTATGCACTGCTTCACAAGGGCTTGTGTAGCCTGACTAAAACTTGCGAAGTCTGGGGGACAACGACCTCCCCCCAGCAGCGGCCAGAACATACGGTGTTGTATTTTCTGAGCGCTTACCTTTCCAAAACGCCTGCTACTTTTCACTCACCTGCTTTTCCAGGAGGGCATTCACACCTGAAATTGCCGACCTCGTCGTGGCATGTGGCGCCGTGNAAACATGACGACGGGGTGCAGTCGTCGACGTTCTCGCTNCAGTCGGCACCGGCCCAACCGTTCACGCAAGAGCATTGATAAGAGCCTGGATAAAAACGGGCGCCGGTTTAAGTTTCCTGCATGCCTTTCAGTTCAATCAACTGAAGCCGAGTATTTAGCCGCGGTATGCGGAATTTCTGCTTTAGACAACACCCTTGTCGTTTCGTACAAATATCTTGTATCCCTCTGCCACGTGTATGGTCGAGAGACTGAGAGATCTGTGGTCCCGAGGTCAACATTTTTTTTAGTTTTAAGTGATGCATACTGGACCCATCGCAACAGAGAAGCGCATGTGTGAAGGAAAAAACAAGCTTTTTAATAATTTACTCTCATATTTCGGAAAAATCTGCAAAAGAATTGCTTGTTCCGCGAACAGAATTAACTTTGCAATAGGGATTGTTATCCGAAAAGCTGCGCTTATAGAAGCAGTCAGGTGACAAGGACGATTGCTACAACATGACCTTTGCTATACGTACACAAAACTCAGGTCTGCAAGGGCTAGATTCCCATCTGGCAACGGGTTATGCGCGACAGAGCTACCTCAGACGTCCTAGCAGAGGCCGCAGTACACGCATT
>JGI24159J19872_10002429_pt1 | contig 22172 bp, 15 predicted proteins | sample Ectturendosymbi4_FD_19872 | JGI IMG/M metagenome (IMG submission 19872) | reverse complement strand
ACTGCACTCACAACAATCGACAAAACATTTTTTAATTTTTGGGACGTGTATGCCTGAGTTTAAATTTTCAGGGCGTGTATCCCAGAAAAAATTTGGTACTTCGTACCCCTTGTTTTAGTGCTTCGTACCCCCAAGGGGTACGTGTACACCCGGTTAAGAACCGCTGTTCTAACCCACAGTGGTAGTCCACGGCACGGCCAGCCAGATGCGATATGACCCGACTTTACGATTTCTTTCGATCAGCGATTAATATTACAAAATTGTTGTCGAACGCTTTGAACTATTGAATCCGTGCGGGAGAATTCGCAACATGTAGTTTTAACCTTTGCTAATCAACTCGTTCGGTTTCAAACCAAGGCGCATATTTCTGGGAAGTCGACGAATCATTAATGCCACTGAAAATTCTTGCAAGTTTGCCAGTTGAAATTTGAAAGATCTGTATTTTTTTCTGAAATGTCTGATTCTCTCAAACACTCAATTACAAATCTCAAGTAGGCGGTAATCGCATAATTTAGGCTTGAGCATTGCAGCCATGCCTATGTAGACCGCTTTACCTCTCTCTGCCAGTCAAACCCAGCAGATGCTTTTGTTTTGCTGCCTCGATGTTATTACCGCGTTTTGCACTCGAAGTTAAATGAGAAAAACACTAGGAATTAGTCCCTCTATTACGTCACTCCGCTGGCGATACAGAATTTGTATATACTAACTGTAGATCGCGTTCTGCATAAGTAGGTTGTTGCTTTCTAACTGAATTAGGAACTAGGTGATGCTTCAAAATGCCAACAAGACCCGTGAGAGATATTGACTCAGCGCGCTGCTATGCCACTTTTACCAGGTATTTAGGGTAAGGAGCCTGAGTGGTATTGTTCCAAATGCCCAGCTGTTAACAACCGTATAGCTGTTGAATACAAATGCCTAGCAAGTCTGGAGAAATGACAGCACAAGATGTTGCCAGAGAAAAACACAACACCCAAGACGCACCAGAAATTAAACTTGCAAGAAAACAAAAGTTCCCAAAAAAACTTTTTCCATTTGGTAATCCGTTACCGACACAAACGATTCTCCATTGATTGATGGAGATGCCAAATTCGCCAAAAAAAGAAAATGTGAAGACCAAGAGAATGCAAAAAATAACGCGAGTATGAGATAAACGTTGTTTGGTAAATCGATCCAGATAGGGTAGATTTTCAGTTGTTAACTGCCAGTGGTGCCTGCGACATCAAAAAAGAATTTCACAATTACTGTAATAGTGATAATGATAAAAATAGGCTTTCAATGGCGTTTTCCGGTTGTGTACGGAGTAACTACAGTACAATCTGTGGAAAATTCACCTATTGCTATTCCTTATTGTTCGTGAAGCTTACCGAATAGTGTTTACTCTGTTTTTTGACTAAACTTTGTTGAGATTGCAGACGTACTGCAGCACATAACCATCAGGAGGGAAGGGTCGATTCAAAATTACAGCAGCGTAGTTGATAGACTCGTTCTTGGAATTTGCTTTCGGTAATGCCTTTCTTTCTCTAAACCGGACAACACCCCGTGCGGCATGCATCTATAACAACAGGGAAGGGGTCAACTTTGGGCAGAATTCTTTCAAAAGTCTCTTTCGCACTTTATGCAACTTGACTCGGAAATTGAACTCACTCGATTCAGCCGACGCGCACAAAAATATTCGCGAAAAACTCTTGATGTAACAATGCCAACTTTCGATTAATGTTCTGGAAAATTCCGGTCGTAATTTCACCAATCGGCAGTTGGACAGCGACGTTCCTGGAAGCTTGTGATTTGCTGATCAATGTGGAATTGACGGTCTGCGCTATTGCTATAGTTTGCTAGTGGTGCGTGAATGCAATCAATGCAATTAAAATACTTAATGAACGCCAACCGGTATTTTGCTGCCAAATCTAGCTTACTCTCAAAGCGATTGCCGTGGTGTAAGTTGCTATAAGTGCAATACACTGTGCCCTTTTCCGGTCTGGCAGACAACCGTAGCCTCGCTGCTCAAACGCATGGTTCGGAATATTGGCAAAGCAGATCGTCTCCAGCAGTTCGTTTGTTCCCGTTCAACATGCGAAAGCACGCTTCAAGGGACCGTTGCAGTGATATAGTTGAGACCGATACTTCCTCAAAGTTTGGAGTCGAAACTGAGACCAGGAATTTTGTGCCCTTCATCAGAATTTTTCTTGAGCTTCAAAATGCAGCATTATCCACATTTCCGAACTTAAATTTCGTCAAATTTTATTCGATTTTTAAATTTTTTTTGGCCTTTCCTTTGCCGAAGATCGGACCAATAGCGAAAATGCTGAACAGAGATTTTCGAAGCCATGTCGATGGTGCATTCAAATTCTCGAGACAAGGGGTCGAGATTGAGACCTTCCCTCTTGGAGGTCCAGACACGACCTGAAACCTTAGATAAGGTTTACGCTTTACGGCGATCCTTTTGTGACAAAGCAGCAACCCCTGCGACATTGACCAGCGACCGTTGCAACTTCTTGATGGAATCGAATGCTAGCAGTGTCGCTGTTAAGCTACAGCACAGCAACCCCTGACGTCAAAAGCGAGTGAAGACAGTGCCGCCGGTAAAATGATCTGTTGTAGTGAAATTATATTCGTTAGTAAAAAAATAATGCTTGGTTCATAATTGTTTTGTTTTGACTTCTTTTGTTGCATTACAGTTTAAAATCGTATTTTGCGCACCGCACATCACATCAAAATAGGGCCCACAGCGAACAGTTCAGAAGGCTGTTCGAGTTTATGCTCCAAGCTTTTGCTGGACAAGCGCTTCGTGAGTGGATGCAGTGGATTATTACGCGAGAACTCTCATCGCCATTAACATTTGAAAAAGACACGTTATCAATCTGAACGGATGCGAAATATCGGAGATACGCTATGGAAAGCATTTTAAGGGAGTCCTTCGGAGACCTTTCTATTTCTGTTCTCTCAAAAATAGAAAGCAGCGATTTTTGTGTTAAGCAACAAACTCGCATGCATCTTTTTTTAAGGGCAATGCAGCACCCACGAGACGCGTTTGTGTTTAAATATTTTTAATTTAAACATGGGTGTAAGACTAACCAGCACTGTCGTAAATGTGTTATTGTTCAAATTATCAGTTTTTCACTTTTCGCCTTCCTGCATGTGGCGGGCTGCTGTTGCCAGCAAATTACGAAAATAAGTGTGCAACAACATTAGCTTTCATCACAGTCTAATTCAGGGGTTCCCAACCTGGGGTACATGTACCCCCAGGGGTACATTTGTCTATCCGAAGGGGTCCATTTAAGGATAGCAATAAGAGCAAAATATATGTAAGTATAATTTTTTCCACATATTTATACGTATATCAGTGAATATTCTTTTCAAAAATCATTATATGCTTATTGTTAAATATATCTATGAATAATCATGATAAAATGTTTTCTCATAGGAAATTTTAGGGGTACATGTTCATCTGTAGAAATGCTGAAAGGGTACATGTTTGTCTGTCGGAATGCTGAAGGGGTACATGCTTATATGTTGGAATGCTGAAGGGGTACGTGGTAAGAGAAAGGTTGGGAACCCCTGGTCCAATTGATACGATACTCTTGCGCATGGTTTGAAACATTTGCAGGCGTATATTCAACTAAAGGAGAGACGGGCTATGGGGGTGAAATCGCGGTACGTTATGAGCTGTAGGTTGCATGCAGCGCAGGTATTTCGACAATCAAATTTTAACGTATGTGCGTGTTACTAAGTGTAATAACCGTTTGACAGGATTGGAGCTGTGAGAAGACGTTCGCCACGTATGTGAAACGGATGTGCTATGGGAAAACAACTTTACTACGGTTGGTCTTTGGCAGCGGCGTAGTGCTGCCAACGAGTTTCTAAAATGCTCTAATGAAAAAGGGATGGCTAATGAAGTTTAGAAACAATTCTGCAAATGCTTGAGTATAGTTTTCCCTTATGGGTTAATGTGAAGCGGCGATTTTCTTTGTCAAAAATGCAGGCAAAGAACGAAGTTTGCCTATCAAAAGAAACTATGCAATTCTACATTTCTAAAATTGAAAAAATTATACGGCATTGCAAAATTCCACAGCAAGTGTTGCGAATATTCCCCATCTATACCTTGAATAAAATGCTCACTCATAGTGTGGCTGCAGATTTAAAAACCAAACTCAGAAAGAATCTTGCCACCCTAGAGGAGATGCATGTTTCTTATCGAACTTAAATCGATTTTCTGTCTTTGATTTGGAGCTCTACTGATGTTGTCGTTAACAACAATACTGAAATACGTGTAAAGTTTGAAAGTAACGCCTCTGTATAGTACACAGCGAAAAGGGCCCGGCGAGATGTGATGATCTCTGTTTTCGAGTTTGCTAAATATTACTGGCCGCCGCTTATAGCGGTTTAAGCATATGTGTTGTTGATCGTAATCAATGCTGGTGTATGCCAACGTGCCTCTGCTGATTTAGTCTAGCCACAAAATCCGAAAGAATTGAGCGCGTACCGTCTTGCACGTGTTGTTTAAAGGTTTTTTGGCTGTAAGATTTTGATTGCCCGGGCGCCGAAGGTGTTAATCACATTTGGTATAGATCTACCTGACTTGATAAAATGCTCATTCGCTTAAAATTCAACTCTGCAGTTGACAAAAGTTCAGTTGTTTATTAAGCAGATAAGGACTGTGTATGGCGTCGACTGGTCACCGGGTTCAAATGTCCAGCTTGTTGGTAGAGTGCGAGACGGGTAACCCTTTCACAAAGAGCGCAAGTTGTTCTCTTGCATTTGGACGCCGGCTCCCTTGGGCAACCATCGTTTTGTGACGTCACATGNTATCTATGTTGCGACATAATCGTGAGAAAAAGGCAGCGGCCAATGGGCAATTTGTGAATGCGACGAGCCAGGCGCGCTTGCTTCATTCAAGCGAGCTGCCTACTGAAAGATGTTGGGCTAGTGCTGTTGGAGAAGGTTCGAGAAAATGCAGTTGTGATGAAAAGCGTTTGTGGGTTTGAAGTATGGTTGCAACCGGTAGTAGAAATGTTGATCTGATGTGTTTGCCGAGGGACGTTTGGAATATATAGGGACTTGCGTTTGGCGAAGCATCCACGGCATGGGGTTTTGGTTGGATTCACCCAAATTCGAAATTGTGCTGTAGACCAGTTGACCATTCGATTCAACCACTTGCCTTGAAGGCAGGACCCCGTAATCGAAACAGAATTGTTAAAAAGTTAAGGATGAAGGGTAGCATCAATGGGAATGAGTTTATTTTAAAGTTCAAAGAGACCAAATGAATTCACTCTGTTGGACTTAGCCACTGGAAATGAACAGCACTTACACACTACAGGGTGATATTGCATTCATAGTCGTTGAATGCGTGGTATGCAGGCATTGCATTCTCAGGAGAATCACGGTGTAAGCTTCTGAGTTACGTTCAGCCTAACTGTCAACGATTTATAAGCTATCTGTTCCTCCGATCCAGTGGAGAATGTATTGTAGTGTGGGCTACGCCACATTGAATTTGTAGATGGCAGTTATGTACGTTATTGCAACAAGGTGATCAAATGGCTTGTGCATATAACAGATCTTCGTAATGAGAATAGAAACTAAATACAAGAAGCTCCCACGTTATTTTTGGTTTGTAGGCCACGCCACTTTTGATTTCGAAAATTTTAAGGGAATACTCTTGCCATGAAGCTTCGCTGTTGAATTAATGGCTTATTGAGTGAGTTGCCTTTGAGAAATGCATCAATTTCACCACCACGGTTTGACGCACCTGTAAGATACCGTACCTATATATCGTTTCCGGGCGTTAGTGCTGAACCGTCATGACTGCTGGTAGCAGTTAATCGTATCGTTATCGTACATGCTATTGTTGCGAAGCAAATAGTATTGACTCAGCTGACAAATAGTTTTACTGAAATTCCCTTCAGTGCGTCGTGCAATGCTGCCCTATATTGAACCAATCGCATGGAGTTTTGTAAGCAGGCTTGCCACTGCTGTTTTATGGGCGCGTACAGTATTTAGTCACAATATTTTAGGAAGAATGCACAGTCGATGAGTCGAAGTATGTAAAAGCGCTGCTTCATTACGTTAACTAAAAGATGCTAATCGTATGTGGTGTTGGCTGGGCATGGCGTACAATGTACTTTTGCGTATGTACCCTGGACTGGCCTTCATTGCTGCTTATGGGATCCTGGGGAAGTAAAAGCAAAACAAGAACCGATCGTGCATGTATGCACCGTGTGTTATCGACCTCAAGGGTGTTACTAACGATTTTAACTTGTTGTTTGGCGGAGTATTTTATAGCAATGGTAGCTTACATTGTATCTTTAAGGTCCTTTGTGGTTATCAGCATTAGATATATACCTATATTAAGACCAAGCCCACGTTGCTGAATAAAATGTCAAAATTGAGTGCAAAATACCTGATTGTCTTACCTCAATACAAGCAGTCAATCCACTAGACCCTGCAAAGAGTGGATGCTTCCGTCTTCCATGCATTTAAAAAAAGAGTGCTGTCTTTGATGCTAGATAATGGATCAAAAGAAACAATTGTTGCCACTGGTTTAGGCAGGTTCTGATAAAACATGTTGTAAAATGTAAGAATATATTTCTGGGATAAATTTGATTCATACAACTATTAAGTAAATGTTGTGCGTCACATAGAGTATGCTTACATACCATTTTTGTTGGTTGGCTGTGCTTAACTGGCCATCGCTAGAAAGATCGGCAAATCAGCACATTTCTCTCGTTTCATCTGGTAATTTGTATTTAGATCTTGTGAATTATGCTGCCTTTAATGTTCCACAACACCTTTCATGCTGCCCACGCATTCGTTGCTGATATGTTGCCGAAGAAACTAAAAAAAGCAATAAGTTTTGTTCCACTACGTATTTTGTACTCCTGAAGTTTGTTTCTATGCCAAGGCATGATGTTACACAATAGCGTTCACTGTTTACATGCTTAAGGTCGGCTGCCTTTGTAATGTCTTACAATACAATAACGGAAGGCGCGCCACATTTACCTGGGTGCCTAAGTAAATGCCGTTATGCGACAGTAACAGGGCAAGGACCGATTGGGTGCTGTTTATTTCTTGTACATTGTTGTAATCTCTTGCGTGAACGACCAAAACACACTAGTATCGAGGAAAGAGTTAAGCCAGTGACGTATTTTTACCTTTAGTAGTTTTTGCTGCTTACAACAATGGTTATTGCTAGGTTGCAACATTTCATTATGCATTTTATAAGTGAAGCAGATGTGATTGTGCGTTACAAGTTCAATTGCAGCGTCAATTTCTCACATGCTGAGTTTTTCTTACATAGAAGAAACGTAAAAAAGTCGTGCGGTGCAAGTGGCAATTGACATAGGCTCCGTAACGGTCTGGTCATTGTTATGCGAATGCAGCAGTACACTGTCAACGCACCGTTACTCCGTTTCTTATAAACTATGCTGTGATGCAATGTTCATAAGACTTCTGAGCTCAATTTGTTTATTTGGCCCGCGAGACGAATTACCAAGCCGTGAGTTGGTGTAATTTTGCAATGTTGTCGTAACTTGATCATGCCACCACCAAACTGACCGTTTCTCCTTATCTTTACCGTACGCTCTATGATAGCCAACCACACTGCTAGCAAACAACAGTACGGTCATTTTTTGCCTCGAGCCATTGGCCTTCTGCAACTCACATTACGCGAAGCTGGTGTTGTGACTACTGACTTAATGCCGGTCTGCGGAATAGAACGCTCGTGAGTCTGCATACTGCAACGAGCAGTTGTTTCGTAACGGGTAGTTATCATACATCTCGCCCGGCACCACATCACAGGCTGTTTGCAAGTCCACATTGCAAATTGCTTTTTTCCATCGATCGTGGTACGAACGCCGGGGCACCCTGCATTTCGCTCGCACTGCAAACGTTCCACTTTCAAATATAACTTCGTTTAAAAACTTCAACATTGTGGTAATTCAATGGGTTGGTCGTAATTTTGCAACGACCCATTGTTGCTGGAATGGTGGGTCATTTGGGTAGGTTTTTGTAAACTTACGTGTTGTTAATCTGTTGTAACTTAATCATTGATACATTTTCAAAAATGAATAAACGAATGAATGTTGTAATTTAGCGAGCAACAAGCTGAATATGAATCCTGCCTCAGAAGTTGAAAGCGAAACCGAACATAGCAGCTTCATCACAGGAAGCAGCCACCATAACCGGTTCTATATTCTTTTTTCGAGTGTAGAACAAATAAAAAGAGCGAAAAAAGCAAAGCACTGTTGCATGACGTCAGAGAAGCAAAAAAATCCAGGAGAGGTTAACAGAACCTATAGATCACGAGCATTCGGAAAGCAAGAATAGGCCGTATTGGATTCTTGTAGATAGTTTCATGAGCGCCTTGTATTTTCTATGAGTGCCTTATATTATATTGTCTATGCGTTAATTACATATACTATGCATGTGAACTTGTGGGTGCTGCAGCTGCCGCAAACAACCAATTTTCCAGAACAGACGTTTTTGCACGATGAATTCATTAGATACATTTTAATGAGTTGTGTGTGTAGTGCAGGAGTCTCGAACACGTAACACGTAACACGCAGATGTAGCCCGCGATGCTTTTGGGAATTTTCAAATAATCATCATTTACGTTATTTAGCTTATTCACCGGTGTTTAAAAGTGCCTGCCTAGCGAGTGAACAAGGTCCTTTGAAATGATTGTAGATAACGGCTAAAAATGATCTGCCTATAACTCTGACACCTGTTTCTAATAAGGTTCAGATGCCGCAATTGTGTCAGCGTCATAATGCAGCCGTCGGGCTACTTCATGAGTCCTCATTTGGCCCTCGAAGCAAAGTTTGAGATCCCTGATCTAGTGTCTGTCTACGCTGTGGAAATAAAACCACACATTCGGCCTAATCCACATTCTGGCTGTGAAAGCTTCGATATTTGCCGCATTAACTGCAGTGGTCTTGCTGCAACCGGTTTATCTGTTGTGCAACCTCGTTATTTAAGTATAGCCCAGAAAAATAATGCACCTTCTAGCAGTATGTTGCTGTTCAATGGATCTCCGCAAACGTTTAAACGTCTGGCTTCACGTTATTCGTTTTAATTACGTTTCAAGTTGACGCGCCTAAGCCACGTCAAAGGAAGTTGAGATTTTAAAGAAGCTTGAGCCAAGGTCGTCATTAAGAACAGCTGCTTGTATCTGAAACACAAGAAAAGTAGCGTCAGCGAAATAAACTGATTAGAGCCCGCTCTGTTATAGCGCTTCCCGTTAAAGCCTGAACTTGGTTTCCTAAAACTGATACCGTCAAGCTTTTAAATCGGTGTGGTTACTTTGACCAGCGACAGTCAACGATAAGGGAAGATATTAAAAACATTTAAATTTATTGAAACTGCGACATCATTACACTTAACGGTGTCGTCACATAGATTGCAAATTGGTTGTAGCGGCTATTTCAAGCCAACTCGTCGTTGTGGCAACAGCTCGGCAACGTTTTCAGATGACACTTATGACATATTTGTTAAGTTAATTACGGGCTAACACGAACCGAAAAGCCATGCCAAATAAATGCGGGGTTCCTGGCGTTGCAGACGCCACTGAGGAAGTTATACCTATACCTGCATTGGGGGTGAAGTACCGCAGCTGGTGCGAGAGGCAGTTAAATGCCAATACAGAAGTTCGTAGCGTGTGGCAGTTAAGCCAGACGACTATTGCGGTTAGTCTGTACGTGCTTTTGCTGTTTGTTTTTTGTCTGAAGGCCCCATCTGACCCCTAAACATGTCGTGGTCAGCATTTCGGAAATGAGCAATGACGGACTGTGTTTGAATTGGATTGTTTTAATAATCTTTTGTACAAAATATTGGAATAACGCAGTGCATTTTGTTGCAGTGAAAAACACCCATTTTATCAGTGCTTTCTTCTTTCAAAGGGCAATAATTTACTGTTTTTGAACAGTTTGGGATTGAAGTCCCATGTGGACTATGGTTTTTGAAAAAATGCTCAATAACTCTTTTAACGGTCATTACCAAAAATGCTGGCTGAGGTTGTTCACCGTCAAACTAAAATTTTCATTGCAGTGTTACTGTGTACTGTGTAAGGTAGGTTAGGGCGACATACCATTTGGTGCACAAACTGACTGTGAAGGGACATACTGCAACTACTACTCAGCAACATGGCGGAATATGCGCTTGTAGACCAACCGTGGTCTGCGGGCAATCCGGCCGAAAGGAGCGATTTGATCCGCCGCTACCAGTTGCTTGGATATCGTGAGGTCACTCGACTTGCTGAAGTGATGGAAGCGGTTGTCCCCATTCACGGAACAGGAAATTTTCCCACTCTGGATATTAAGCCCAGCATCTTCGTGCAGGTACAGTATTTAATTATGCAAAATTTGTTAGAATAGCGATAAGACAATCAAATTGTGATGCGAGGCTGGCGATGGTGGTAATTTTTTGTAAAGGTCCTGCGTTCCGGGCGTCGAAGCGCGGTGCACAGTGGCGTAACATTGCATTTAATCGCGTGGAGCGGCGATATGCAAAAAGAGCTGTGATGGCTACGTGAGATTAAAAATCTGCGCTTTCGCGACAATGAGTTTCGCTGGGAATAATGGAATTCCGCCATGCCAGCATATCAACGATACTAATTTTTCTGAACGACCTGGTCACGTTATTTTGCAGCTTGTTCGCCAACGCCTGACCGGCATTGGCATCAACGTGCGAGACATACGGTTGAACGGCAGCGCAGCGACACACGTCCTCTCCGACGACACTGAGCCGACCTATAAGGACCTAGACCTGATCTTCGCTATTGACATGCCTGGTACCGTTGCGGACGACACTCACGGGGCCGACGTTTGTCGGAGGGCGAAGTCCAAAGCTTCCGAAGATCACTTTCGTCGACGAAAGCGTCTGGACAATGGGCCCCCAAGGTTACGTCCGACTTCGTTGCCGACTAGTCCCCGTCGTAAGGTTTCTTCCGCTGGCGAGGACGTCTCGAGCATTGAAGACAGTGGCTACACAAGCAGCGGCTCGTCTGTTTCAAGTGCCCCTGAATCCCCGATGGCCACCACCTGTCTGGAGCAGAGCCTCCTCGAGCGCAGTCTCCGCCTGCGCGCTTGCTCCATCGAGTCGTCATCATCGCTTGCGTCATCGCGTTGTGACTTGTCGACCATGGCGTACAATCACCACCAGAGCTTGCTTCGCCAGCAGCACAAGGAGGAATGCTGGCAGAAGATCAAGGACGCGGTCATTGAAATTCTTTTGGAGTTTATGCCGGAAGGAGTCTGTCGCACCAAAATGAACAGCATCGTGCTGAGCGGCGCTTACGTTCAGAAGATGGTGAAAGTTACCACCGGCTGGGATCGGTGGAGCTTGATTTCACTCAACAACAACACAGGTACGAGTCCACGATTTGCGTTCTCAAGTGCGTTTCTGCTTGTATCGGTGTGACTGTCGTGATGCTCGCATCACTACATAGTCGAGCCATAAGCCACTTTGACATATCCAGCGTATCGCATAAACCAAGTTTTTTCACATAAATTTGTATGGACTTGTACGAAGTTTTGATTATCATAATATTCGTTATCTAAGAATTGCAGTGTAAAGACCAAGGCCCCAAATTCAGGCGCAACATTTCACTATCGCGCTGCGACAGGGCATGTTCAGGCAGTTTATAGGAGCTTAACTAAATATATTCCTATTGTAATGTGACGCAGACTCACAGTGGAACAGTCACGCACGCCTGCTTTGTTCTCATAAACTGACGCTGGTTACGCGGTGTGCTCGTATTTACTGTGCAATCCCTGGACCGTGCGTCTCGCGCAGACGTCGTCGCTCGTCTCCCCGACGCTTAGGCGGATGATTGCAGACACGCATACCAAATTAGCCAAGTTTAGGAGGTCGCATATAGAGTTTCAATATTTACCCGACCGGCTCGCTGCGAAGGCCCTTGAATAGGCGCAAACCGCTCACTCAAGAGTTGCTGTTATCAGCTCTCGCGTTAGCTACCAAAACCGCAAACATCTGTTCCGGTCGTGTTTGCAATCCACCCACCCAGACACCGTAAACCTTGGGAGTATTTAGTTCTTGGCGTCCGACTGCTCGCAAGAGCAGCAGTTCCGATTATTGTTAATCGTAAAAATTAAAAGGTCATTGCGCGACTTCTCCCTACACGCGATCACACGCACGCAAATTTGGAACGATTAGCTAAAGTTTGTGAAATTCGGCGTATTTTTCGTTTACCGCTTCGCTTCCTTATGTCGAAGCATGTGAACAGTGTGGGGTTGTTCTCCGCAACTGATCCCAACCACGACTCGGTGTCTTGGGGCCCTACCAGGGGTCTTACATAAGCTTACCTCGAGACGATAACCTGAAGGGTCAGTTGACTGTCAACATACCTGACAATCTGTGTCCACCTCCAAACGAAACCGTCAACGATTTTTCGAAACTTCTATTAATTAAGAATCTGCTTCCGAGTGGGTTACTCTGCAATTTGACTGCTGGGGCACGCCATTAGGTGCCTGTNAGGCGCAGCATTTCCACTGCATTGGCTGCATTTCTACGNAGTCGGTTGTGGAAGTGCGATTCGTTATGACTTTCTGGTAGCGTACGGTCGTTGCGCTTTCAATGCGTTGCACTCTGCCGATTGTTTCCGGCCGCATCGCCGCGCGCCGCGCGAAGGTTTGAGTGCATAAGGTCAGCGACAGGCAGGAAACACCTTACAAGGGGCCCAGCCTGCAACTTTCTGCACAATACTAAGTCCCACTAAGCTTAGTACGATGCGATGGTTGTTTTGTTTAAGATTTCGTGACGCACTCAAAGCATTCATTTAGTCACNAAGGGTTACCGCCAANAGCACGTGCATGTTTAGTCAAGGCGAGTTCACGCACTTGACGTTTGAACAGCTCGGTTTTAGTGCCGCATTGTCTTCGCAGTTCTGCGCAGAGTCTTTATGCCTTGTTGCAAAGCTTGACATCGTGTTGCTGCAGCAGATTCCACTGATATTTGCTCTCGACCAGGTGTTAAAATGCTGGCTTGTTCGCTGGTGATTTGACGTTACTTGCTATGCAAGATCTATGTAACATTAACAAATTAAGGTATTGCCAGATTGGATCCAGCAATGCTGGTTTAAATTCCGAGTCTGTTGAAGGTCCTCGGCACTTCTGCAGACTACAGGAATTTAATCATGCTCGCCCAAGGTCTTAATTTGGCAACGGTCAAACATTTCACTGTCGGCTAGCATATGATTCGCGTTACAGCACCAGCCTTCACGATGCGCCTCGAATGTTCTGCATCAAATTATCTGTCAACACGGAATGATTGTATTCGATTTTATCGGTGTTAAACATCTTTGCGCAATAGGCTGAGAATATCACACGTATGCCCCTTTGTCCATAATGTTTGAGCAGCTGAGTTGCGTTTGTCAATGGCAAGGACACCCACGCCAGATAATGTTAGTTACCGCAGTGCATTGAAATTGGCGTGTTTGTCGATTGTTCAGGTGCTGTGAGATGCGCTTCTTATCCTCATTAAGTCACGGCACCATCAGTACAGATGCAACAAAAACATAATGCATCAAATGCTTTGCAGTGCGCAAAGATCCCTCCGCGCATTTAACCAACGCGGGTATTTTAACGATTTAACTTTCGCATCTGCTGGTATACCCTGCTTAGTACCAGCGAATGGTCTGCCTTCGCACTTGAATTTTTTGAGCAACAAATCTGCCAGGAAGAGAGCCAGGGCTTGGTGGTATAAGCTGTGAGCGGTACAAATGACGTGCTGTGAGGTCAAAGCTCACTGGGAGCACTTAAAAATTGCTGGGCCCAACCAGCATGACTTCAAAAATTCTTAGCACCCATTCACATGACGGTTCGTCTCCCTGGTGCGGATACCACGCTTCCGGCCGGGTACGGCGTTCGCCAGAGCACAGGCTCGCCGTTCGCGCTCGCCCAGCTCCCGTGATCGTCACGCTCGGCCTGTTCCAAAAAATCGTCTCAAATGTGCCGCTCAGCTTAATTCGATCCGCAAGCGCGACGTCGAACAAAATTAGTCGCCGCCTCCGTCTAATGGGCATTTGCGCACATTTCTTTGTCAGCTCCGCGTCCAAACCTGTGTTAATCCTTCGCGTGCGTCGAATTCAACCGCGCTGCTTTTAAGTTTGGACAATGCGCTGGACGGGTTTTAAATCGGACGTGAATTTTTTCTCCAATCGCGGTTGGTTCACTCGAGCTCAACGCATAGCTTTTTTTGTAGCTTACGTGACCTTCGGCGTCTGTATTTGAATCTTCACGAGTGCGTTCATCGGCCAAGCACACCAGTTCGTCCTGAACCAAACAAAACTTGACCAAAGTTGTGCCTTTAAGTGCATGTTGTTTTGACCTGAGGCCTTCGCTTAGCCTTGGGATTCTTAGAACGTCAAGGTTTATTGTGTTGTTAAATCTGTATGTAGTGTTTGTACGAATTTGAACGCTGAACGCGTAGAAAGGTAGAAGTACACGTTTTCGTCTATTTTGGAATGCATCAAAGAGTTCGTCATCAAATTTATCTCACTTAAAATGTATTTCAACTGAATAGTAGTAATTGCGTTTCGAATGGAAGTTAAATCAAGCTTTATTCAATGTCCCTTAAGATGTTGACAAAGAAACTGAATCGCTTCTGTGTTCAGGACGCAATTTGGAACTGAAATTCGTGCAGACGATGCGGCGACAATACGAATTCAGCGTCGACTCGTTCCAGATCGTCTTGGACACATATCTGGAGTTTCGCGACGCTCTGCGCAGAAACGAGGCCGAAATCAACATGTGCGATCGGTTTCATCCGACCGTGATGGCCGAAAGCGTGTACGGCGATTTTACCGCCGCGCTGCGGCACCTGAAGTACCGCCGAATCTGCACGCATCGCCCCGAGGAAATACGCGGCGGAGGCCTTCTCCGCTATTGCAACCTCCTCGTGCGCGATTACGTCCCGGGCGACTGCGACGACGCGGGCCGGAACTTGTTCTCGCTCAAAGACCTGTCGTCGAGCCATCCGGCGTCTGTGGCCCGTCTGGAGCAGCACATGTGTTCCCGTTTCTTCATCGATTTTAACGACATTGACCAACAGCAGCGTAAGCTGATCAGCTACCTTGACAGTCACTTCACCGGCGAGGACGATCTCAAGTTTCAGTACCTCGTGCAGCTGCGCGAAGTCGTTGCCGCCAGCACGGTGTGCCTCATGCAGCATGAAAGGACGCTTATTCTGGACCTCATCACGGCCCTGGTCCGCCAGGCGCTTGCCGAAAACGTGGCCCGGACAGACGCTTCCTTCCAAGTTAGTCGCGCACCGTCTTTGTCGGTGGGCCTTTACTACTCGCAAGGTCCACCAGGCGCATCGTGCAATTACAACGCTAGCCAAGCACCTTACATGGGCCTACCGTACCCCCCGCCCTCGCTGAGTGACAGGTCTTCGCCGATGTCTACCTATTCTTCAGTTGCACCGTCTACAATCGGCGACACGTCGTCTTGCGCCAGTCCGGCGCCTCAGTCGCGGCCCGTGACGCCGCCAGGGCCTCAGTCCCAGCAGCCTCAGTCCCACAGCAGCGAATTCCACTTCCCGATTTACCACACTCACCGTTGCGTTCACTGCGGTTGCTGCTGCTGTTGCCCGTGCGCGCACGACTACCCCCCACCTCACCATCCGCGCTACGACGTCTACACCGCGCCGCCCATCTACTTCTCGCCAAGCACCATGACTTGTTTTTACCAGCCCGCACCTTACGCAAGGCCGCGCGCTTGACTCGGGGACCGAGTGCATGTCAGCCTTGATAGAGTTAATCGCGAACGATACAGGAACAAACAAAGGCAAACTTCACCAGGAAGACGTTTATTTCGCACCCTTGCAGTGTTTGATAAACGTGTATATTGGTTTCTGATCCCCATAGACCAAGCCCTCCGTGGCAGTCTTGGGGTGAGTTCGTTTGTTGCAAAGGTACCGTTGATTCGTGATCGTTGGTGAGACCGCAGCCTTGCATTTACGCCGCATCGCGCTACTATTGACCTACGTGCTTTCTTACTACGGTTGCGTACTTTTTGCTTGCGTAAGTGCTTCTGCGTGCTTTGCGCGCTGGCCCAGTGAGTTCACCCGCGCGAAGTTTTTGCAGTTCGTCAACTGTTCCGGGTCGTTCCAAACTTTAGGGAGCTTTCCGCAAAATCGAGGAAGTAGCATCAATTTTTTTGCAATTTTCTTAAGCAAAGCAAGTTTCAGACAAACAAAAAACACCTGTTTTACAAGTTCTCCCGGTGCCATGTTTCGCTTTGTTTGGACAGGCCACCGTTCGCGTCACACAAAGAAAGATGCACAGTGACGCGCAATTCAAATATTGTCTATTGCACCGCTGCTTGTAATAACGCGCTCGCGAGAATTAAAGCGGTAAGCAAGCAACTAGCCGGTGAAAAACATTCGATCGTTGCCAGAAGTTTCGATCGCAAGCGGTGTCATGGTGAATCTGCAGCCTGATACGAATTAGCAGCCGGGTACTGCGTCAAAGATGGGGCTTGTCAAACGCGAATTGCCGATGGCGTTCGTGGACCCAGTGCGGGCTCCAAGAACTGACAGGTTGACAGCCGCAAAAACGGATGTTCAGAATCTTAACGATCAGTATCATTAACCAATGCCAGCCTTGCACTGACCGGGGAATACAATCTGGCAATTTAAATAATTTGTGTACGGAATTTTGTCAGAACCGTTCTTCTTTGAACGTGAAATCATCATCCATCACTCGTTTCAGGGCTTTCCCGAAAACCTTTTTCTTTCGGTACCAAATGACTTTCAGGCTCCTTTGCGTTCGCCCCAAATGACTGAATTCGTTGCTTCATCCCCGTTTGTCGTCACGTGCGACCGCAACGCCAGTCACTTTACAGCGATCATCATCAATTAAAAAAAAGAAGGCAAAGAAAAACATCCCGCATGCGATCGACTTGGGGTCCGCATCTACTGGCTTCAATCATGTGCTTGAACCTGAAACGACGTTGTCTTGATTGCCAGCGCGACACTCAAACACTCCACTCGGCCAAGCACGTTCGAGCGCATCCGGGTCATATAACAAAACCCGTCGCCGGCCGGAGTGTTTTCAGAACTCGGCAGCCGCATACTTGAATGCCCGATCGATCGGTCGTCGAGGTGCGGGTTGCACGACAATGATTTACACGACTTTTCGCTTGGCAAATCCGTCTTCCCTGTGACAGCAGTGGATGGAGCCCGCCCGAATGCGATTCAGGCATGTTTTTCGTCAAGTGTTTTTGCCGATTTTAAAACAGTGGTGTTCTGCAGATTATTGCGTCATAAGGGACAACAGTAAAAAAAGCGCAATTTCACTTGCACTGACCGTCTTCCATCGCGAATGGTTTTGTACGTGCGCGTCGCGTGTGGTGCTCAAAAGACAACGGGAACGAAAACACCGCTTTGCGACCTGTCGACGGAATCGCTTCTCATGATTCCAACCCAAGCTTAACGCAGTAAAGTTAAACGCATAAGAACGTCTCTTCGGTTCGCTGGCCAGGAAGCAGCTGTAATTGAAACCACCGGATAACGCGTTTGCGCCCGATGCAAGCCAGGGACACAAAGCAAGCAGGAAAAAGAACTCACTCACACCCTTATCCAAGTCGCAAGGAAACGAACGCAATATTGCCTGGAAAATCATCCTGAAAGTGCTACTTGCGACAACCACTTGCGCATGTATAGCTAGGTAAACCCACAGCCATTCCTTCGAGGTCCTGTGCACTTAATGCTTTGTAGAACCTGCTGCTGTAGCGTAGATATTGCGAAACAACCCGGCCCGTGTATGCAGAAGCACTTAAACAAGGTTGATGAACGGAAGAAGGTGTGTTGGTGTGAATTCTTATCTTGTACACGCAAAAAAAACGCCCTGTGTTCCATTGCTTCCTCTTGTGCCTCTGTTCTTTGTTGTGTCTAATTTCGTGGTTAACGAACGCCTTTGTTTGCTGAAGCTTCTCGCATGCTGGACGCTTTGTTTTATCCGCAGACCCGAAACTTGTGTTCGTGTGTGTTGCGCGTTAGGATGATGCATGTGATAAGGTTGGCGATGCTTTGGCGCATTACGTGCACGTGTGCCATGGTGGCAGTAATCTCAAAATGCAAAAATATCGCTTATGACATCTTGGGCAGTGCGTGAGGTGTGCGCGTGTCTGATCCGGCGTTGGAATGAAATTAAGGGGTCGGTGTTTGGTATTTTTACTTGTGCAAAACCTTTGAGATGTCACCTTCGCGTTGAGCTCCGCACGAAAGAGCTCGGGAATTTAAAGAAAAGCTGCAAGCGGCTCTCAAGCCACGTTCGTTTCTTTCCTGTGTGTTGCCGTTGCTTCGTACATGACCAGTGTTTGAAGTCAAGTCAATTTTAACGGCTGATGAGCTGTGCGATTTTTGTCAGTGGCGGCTTTTCCTTGCGGTTTCGACAAGAATGTTCGGCACAGTCTTGGAGTGTCAGCAGCAAAAATGCGACCAAGCGAACGTTGAAATGCAGCGTTCCTTCAAAAGGAATGCCAAGAAAACGCGTGCAGAATATTTCGTGCGTGCCTGTCGGTTTCCGGTGTCGTGTGAATATGGCCTTAATTCCATGCAACAATTGGCGAAGCTGTAAAAACTAATGCTTGCTTTTCCGCATGTAGCTTGTACTTAGTGCCAACAGAGAAAACGCATCGAAAAACAGTCGTTTATTTGTTTTGTTTGTAGAAAAAAAAGTGTGTTTGATTGTTAAGCTGAAAGCAAGGAAATCTTATAAAATGTCAGTTATTTCTTCCTCTCGTGTTGATTTTTCCTACCGGGATCGTGTGCAGTCACTGCCCCCCCCCATCCCATAAAACTAACCCACCTTTCGCCCCCGGAATGTACCGGCGAACACGCGGTGTGTTACCGTTTACAGGCGACGTTTGTCGAATCTACAAACGATACTGGTTTATCCACAAAAAATGCCGTTCCTCATTTGCTTTGTTCATCGTTCGCTTCCGCGCAAAGCGTAGCTGGTCGCGTTCTACTGTTTTGGCCGCGTTCGCTAACCCTTGTGTCTTTTGCGTAATGAAACCGCATTTGGCGGCCTCTGGACCAGGTCGCTCACTGCCTTGTTCAGATGACTGTGCAATGTGCATCTGTTGTTGGCTCACGGTGCTCTGCGCGCGGAAATTCCGCGACTGGTACAAACGTACGTTTCGCTCTACTTCTCAACAGAGCCTTGCTGCTTTCGCTTCGAGTTTAAGTAACAATAACTGGTAGTTTCCTTACGTTAACACGCAAGCACCGGAGGTTTGCTGCTGAAGCAAACCCCGCCAATCTCGTGCCATCGACAACCAACGGGCTTGTTCTGTTAGCATGTGAGCCTGCTGAACCAGCCGTGTCTACCTACCAACTATACTGCTACCGACATTTGTCCGCAACCGCAGGTGCCTGTAACATCTTCAAGGTCTTGTTCCACGTTTTGCCTTCGGATTCTGGAGTGTCTGTCAAAAGAGTTGTTGTCGCACGTACCACAGTTCACCTTTCGCCCAGCCAGAGATATCCACGTTGTCCAGTGAAAAGTTTTATTTTCGAAAGTTTTATTAAGTTTTTCCTTATTTTTTTTTCGGAGATTTCTTTCCCCGTTTATTCCTCGCGTTCGCGCCTGTGCAACGCCACCACCACCACGCTCACGGTTCAGGAATTTCAGTAGCGTCTTCCTGTTCCACGCAGCAAATCTGTGACGTAATCGGTGACGTAGCACAAGCGCCATCTTCCCGTTGCAATCGCGCGTTTTGCTAGTACTTCAGACGGGTGCCGGTCAAAACGGCACGTCGCAAACTGAGCGACAGCTGCACTACATTCGGTCTTTGACGTCATCGCTGTTCCTGACACGTACGGACGACTTCGTACTTGTTTCTGCCAAACACAGAAACGCACGGCACATCGGTCAAACGCGCCGGTAAAAGAAACACTGCGCCATCGGCAGGCTTCCGGAAGCTTCTCCCCAAGCGCTCTCCTGTGTAACCGACGCAACAATGAACGATTGTGACGCGCGGTGCGGTTTCACTCTCGGTATTTATTTGCAAAGTTCCAATCGCTCACAGTTGTTGATTGATCGCCCAGAGTGGACCGGTCGCTGCTTGCTTTTCTGTTCGGTACCTTCCGGACTGGCTGGCTGGTCAGTCGGGGATGGAGAGGTCGTTCATACGAAAAAGCGTTTTTTGGCTCGACGTGTGCGTGCGCGTGTTTTTCGAAAAATTTCAAAATAAAAAAAGTTTCGTTGTCAGGCCGACGAGCGGTCGTGCGTGCCGTGAGCAAATGTTGCGCAGCGTTCAAGGTGATTATTATACGAGGTGAAAAACAGGCGATTAAGTAGCGGGCACGATCCAGGTCACAACGTTACTGCTCGGACCAGAAGCGAACTGAGGCTTCCACTGTTCAACATCCACTTGGACTGTGGCCGCCAAGGCAAAGCAGCATCAACAGCGCCCTTTTCTTTTTTTGCCAAGTTGCTGCTGCCTGATTCAGGCCCACAGTGCTTGGAAATGTAATGGCCTGAATGCAGATCAATGTTTTTCAAATGAAAGATTCATTGCCATTGTGGTGAATGATTTTGAGCCAAAAGCAAATCTCCGCCACGCCTAGCTTGGAGTAAGTACTCCTAAATGTAACCTTCAATACGGATAAATTTTTTTACATCCACAATCAGACGAAGCGCCACGACGTACGGTCTTTTTCCAGTGAAGGCAAGGTAGTTAAAAGAGCAGAATTGAATTGGCAGGCTCTAGTGTTCCTTGCGTTAATCTGTTCTGTGGAAAACTGGCAGATTTTATAGCGCTACACAGAAAAAATTCTTCGCCAGCTGGTTATTTTCTTGCCGCCGTTACGTTAAGCTTAAAAAAACGTAAAAGAATGAAACGATCAACGCAGGCGTTTTCGCTGGTTAGCTTCTCACATCATCTGTTAAATCTGCCGCACTTATCTGACAACGAAATAGTTCGTCGCCGTAACAAGTGCACGACTGTCAGTGGTTTGCTTCAGTTTTCCTGGCCACATCTTTTTGCTGCAGAGAACCGTTGAAACACGAAGATCAACCACCGCGTTGACGTTCTGAAAAAGATGTGACAACGACGAGCATTTGTTTGCAACAGTTGCGCGAAGACCTTCGAATGAGGTCTTTCGGTCGCGCCAGCCGCTTGAAAACGTGTTCCCAGTTTGTTGAGAAAACTAAACGCTTGGATGTCTGCTCTGATCGAACCTCGCATTCGATCGGCAGCTGAGCCAGACCGTTGAGTTCGTGACCTTGCGTGATAAAAAAGAACCATGCCAGAGCTTGAAGTGTTTTGCTGCGAGGCTGTTTCTTTGAACGCGAAGTAAAACATGATTTGATGAGCAGTTGCACTGCGATTTCTTGCGGCATGCTCTGGACGTGAGTTCCACTGCTCGTAGCCGCAGGACTTTTCTTAGCCGTGTATAAAGAAATCTAAGTGAAAACCGTAATGCTACGAAACGGAAATGGCAATTTTTTTCTGCTACTTCGAATGAGCTCTACCGTACAAATTTTTTCTCGGTGGTCGAATGCACATGTGAAAGTGTATCTAAAAATTGTGGAATAACCAAAATCTGCAGGTATTTGTCCTTTGAAACGTAAAACATGCTATACTTTCTGACGACTATGGACTTTGCACAAGTCAGCGTTTTCAACGACCGCATCTCAAAATTTGCTGTTAATGTCCTTCGAGCTGAGCAGCAACANCATTTGAATTTGCGCTGTATCGTGGATTAATGTGGGCAAAGTTTTTGCNTATTTTTTATATTGATATTCATTTTCATCGCTTTTCACGATGCTACACTTGACTGTGACGTAGACAATGGTAATAATCGTTGCTCCCTAAACGCCAGCCACGCAAGACCGTACCCACGAGGGGCATTCGAAGGCAGTCCCTCCCAATTTTTTGTGCCCCCTGAATTTTGTTGCACCCAGAAAAACATAATAATAATAACAAAAATATTTGCCCCGAAAAATGTATTTTTCCATCCCAAACCTTAAAACCTGACTACGGTCTTACAGCCACGTTCCCATCCGTCGCAAAACCTGTGCGTTTCGTAGGAATCGGAGAAGGTCGTGATGAACGTTTAACCGGGGGTGGTTCGCGAAAATCCCTGTTGAAAGTTACGCAACACGATTCTAACTGACACTCGCTAAAATAAACTCGAATCCTGGATAG
>JGI24159J19872_10002428_pt1 | contig 22176 bp, 19 predicted proteins | sample Ectturendosymbi4_FD_19872 | JGI IMG/M metagenome (IMG submission 19872) | reverse complement strand
TGCGACAAGCTTCTTCCAAGCTTAGCTTTAGCGCAAATTTCTGCCTCCTTTGAAAGATTGTGAATTAAACAGTATGTATTTTCGTGGATGTGTACGAGGTAAACTCACTCATTCACAGCGCATATAACAATGATAGGCAAAAACCGGTTTCTGATGATATTGACAGGCTATACGCTGGTAAAAAATTGTGAAAGCCTTTGATTTTTGACTGAATCGGTTGTTTTTCTAACAGGAAACACCGTTATTGTGACGTTTGAAGCATTTGACATTGAACCGGAACCAGCTTGCGAGTATGATTTTGTCGCGCTTTATGACGGCACAAACACATCGGCTCCGCTGCTTCTGAAAGCATGCGGGAGCTCTGTACCTGATCCGGTGCAAACGACTGGCCACAACCTACTTTTTCAGTTCCACTCTGATCCTTTCAGTACGCACACAGTAAGTGCACACTCGCGCACAGTATGAATGTGGCCATCGTCTTTGAAGGTTTTCAAAAAATCAGGTTTCTGGCGGATTTTGAGACGAGACATTTCAGGCTTAGGAAAGGATGGTGTTTCACTGCTGGACGTCTTTAGAATGCATGCTGTGCTAATGTCAATTTAATTTATCTGTTTTATCGATCCGTTTTTGCAGCTATCCCGCAACTGGGTGAGGTGTATTCGCAATTAGAAGTCAAGAAATCACAGAAAGGCTTGTGCTTTTCACTTTGTCGAAACCAATCGACTTTCAAAATTTAGCACCGAACCGTTCACAATGTTTTCACTGATACCAGCTGTTGATTAAAAGGAGGTGAATAAACTACTGTCTTTTGAAAAGCTTTACTTTCTTTTAGGGTTTCAAAGCGACTTTCACCCGCGGTTGTGGTGGAAAGCTGACAATTGGAGAGGTTAGTTTCTTTTGCAGCGAAAAATCAACTGTCACTGTTCACCTACGTCTAACAGTTGTTTTCTTTTAATGTTGTACCAAAGTCATTATAACATGCTTTTGTCATATACAAGATACTTATGAGCTATTTGTGTTTTTCACAAACTGTCTGAAACACAATTGTGGAACTCTGATGGCAAATATTGCTATGTTTTAGTCAAAAAAAAGTAGTACAACTGAAAGTCGATTCCAAAAATTTTAGACTTTTCAGTAAGTCATTGGACGTATGTATGTTTGAAGTTTGTTACAATGTAGTGCGTTGTGATACCGTTATGATGAAAAGCGATTTAGAGTTTTGTTACTATAAGTGCCTGGTTGTTATTGGAGCTGATGCGTTTGGCAATTTACGTCTCAACTTTACGTTCAGAAACAGCTTTCGCTGTGAAAAGCAATGCCTTGTCCAAAAAGCCGGCAACCAATCCTCGTGGCTTTGTAGAGACATTATTCTGAATTAGAGTTTCAAAACAAATAACGAAAACCTGGAAAACGCTTCGTTTCGAAAGTGTCTAGCTATGAAAAACAAACTTGCAAGACGGCTTGCAAACATAAGGCTGTTATAAAGCGGTTCTTGTTTTATTCTCAAACTTTTTATAGAATGGTGAAGAAGGGGTCATAACCTCCCCCAACTACCCTGATAAGTACCCCGCAGATACAAATTGCACCTGGACTGTGCTGGCCCCTCAACCTGACGGTCACGTGACCATGACGTTCACCCACATGGACATGTACTTTAATCCTAATCAGCCGTATACCTGTGGGTGAGTAAGTTTGTTCTTTTCAACACTGCTGTGTATGTTTTTCTCCTGTAAAACTCCACCCGTTAACCTACCCACGTTTCACATCAGTCCCACGCACTTGCTCATTTCTAACATAGCACGTGTTCTTCCTCGTGTTATGCAGGGCCGGGGCAAGCCACCCCAGCGCCCTAGGCAAGATCCATTTTCAGCGTCCCCACATTGCTAACAGAAATGTTCGCTGATGCTGAGGTAATCCTGTGCAATCAACCGTAGCGCAACCTTTTTGCATATTTGGTAAACGTGAACAAAATACATTCTCTTTACGCAAGGTCCATCCCTTCCCCCAAACAGACTCTTCCGTTGTACATATGGCGTAAGGACGATTCTTTTTTCATCAGCTAATTTATTACATGATTCACCAAGTTTATCATCTACACAAGCAACAGACGTTACAACATTCACGAAAACAAAAGGTCTAGCAAAAGTTTGTTATAAGCCGGTAGTTACGGTCTGGTGTCGTACCAATCGACGAAGTTCCACATGCAAAATGAACCTCTGACGTTCGCGAACGCCACCGTGTTGGTCATGGTGCGTACCAGCTGGAATCTGTGTGGTAAATTGAGGTGGTTCGTCCTTTAAAAGGACCACCGCTAAGACGTTTTCGCCCAAATTTGCAACGCCATAACTCGCCAGCTAATTCAGCTAGAGAGCTGTTCAGGCCATCTACGAATTCAGAAAGTTTTCTAGTTAAAATTGAAAAAAAAATTTTCGTTTTGGGTTTGAGGTTCTCTGTGGGGGTCGTCACAAGTGGGGTTGTTTTTCGTCTTTTCGGCCAATTTTACCCGACCCTGGGCGCCGAACCAATGAGCCAATTATTTGGCTCAAGTTTTTGTGAAAACTAGATTATCATTCGAGTCTTTAGAGCCCTTAATTGGCTTTGTAGCATATACGGAAGCAAAATTATGGATCAAAAACAAAAAATTGATGAAAAATAGTACTCCCACAAATGCTAACGTAAGGAGAAAAACATCCCGAGCCATAGATGACTATAACTCGCTGTCAGAATGAGCTAGAGAGCTGTTCAAACCCTCTAACGACTCGTGAAGTCTTGTAGTTTGCAATAAAAAAAACTGTTTCACTTTTGGATGTCGGGTTTTTTTGTTTATGTTTACATAATGAGAGGATGTATATGCATATTTTTTTACATTTGGATGACCTCATCGCCCCTGGTAACCGGCCAATCGAACCGATTTCGTGGCTCAAAGTCTTTTTCGATTCTAGGCTGCAATACGAGTCTTCAGAGGGTTTGCTTGACTTTTTAGCGTTTCTGGTTCAAAAGTTATGGCAAAATAACTGAATATTCTTTAGGGAAATCCCCGATAATTACTCATCAAATTCCAGAAATATTTGGAATTTTTTAGCCTAACTTTGGAACCAGAGATGCTAGAAAGTCGATCAAGGGTTCCAAACACTCGTATACTAGCCTAGAATCCAATAAAACTTGGAGCCACAATATCGGCTGGTTGGATAAATTGATGACGTCATCAAACTGCCTAACTTGACTACATTGGATTGCTGAAACATGATTTAGTGAAGGATTCTACATAAGCCTACTCCGGTAACAGCGGGAAAAAAACAACAATTTAAAAGTATAGAGATGATATCCTTTGAAACTTTGCAGTGAACTGCAAGGCATGCCATACTGATTCTGACAGCACGCCATTGGTAGACTTGTCAGCACCCTAGGAAAAATCCATTCCAGCGCCCACCCTTCCTACACAAATATCCTTACTCTACGTATGATCACGCTGTGCATTAAAGAATGTACAAGGACGTTTGCTATATATTAGAAAAGTTTATTAGATGAATAAAATTTTCACCAAATTCCGAAATAGCTTATACCTAGTATACATTAAATTGAAAATAACGAGAAATATGTTAACCTTTACGCAGCAAACTGGAAATATGGTCGTACCTCCATCTTCTCATAAACTGCGTGAACGTGTGTCCCATTAACTTACATCATGTTCATTCACTTTTACTTGGTGTGCTTCGTCACTTTCTTAACAACACAGTTGTATATTTTGTTCTTTTTGGCACCCTCATTGGCCCAGCGCTCTAGACAGCCGCCTAGTTCGCCTCATGACAGCGCCGTCCCTGATGTTATGACATAAACGAAAATTGTTGCGCTTTACCGCAATGACACGTGTTCGTTCTGAGCAAGACGCTAAACGGCTATCGGTGAAAGAACTGCAGTTCAGGATTCCTGTAGTTTTGGAAAGTCTAGAAAACCCTTTTGCCATTGTTAATCCGAGGTCCACTATGGCCTGTAGTGGTAACGTGGGACAAGGTTCCACCTGTAAATCAAACAGCTTCTTTCAAGGGTAGACGGAGTTCGTCAGCCGTGCAAGGCAATAAGTCTAGATGTGGGAGACCGATGGGCAAGTGGAAGTATTTCTCAACTCTGGCAGCCCCTGCGGCTGAAAATGGCCAAAACGTATTGACCACGCCCTTGTTAGGACTCTCTTGTGAATGCGAAGTGCGGTCTACTGATGCCGGGAAACTCAATGAATGCATTTTTTGTCCGCTTTGGAAACTCTCTCGCAGACGTTCTGCACCACACACGTACTGGGAAACCTTTTAAAGCAACTAAACCAGTCGCTTAACTTTTCGAGCTTTTGGCCTGACTTCAAAATTTGACCCAATTTCTCCGTTATAAAGAAAAAGCAGAGGTTCATCTCAAAAGTTCTTATTCTTCGTAGTCAATCGAGTTTTGCTTTTTCGCACTGAAATTTAATAGTCTTTGATGAGTCATGCGAATCGCTCTTTATCTACTGTAGTTCTAACGTGAACTAAATAACCTTTTTATTGGAAGAAAATGAAGCAAGCAACCTGGTAGTACTTCCACACACTGGTTGAATATTATTGTTTGCGTTGCAGGGAAGACTTTGTGGAAGTTCTAGACGGTGCAAATCTGGCGTCCCCGCCATTCGACGTCTACTGTAGAACAGCAATCCCTCCGCCCATTACGTCATTTAGCAACGCGTTCACAATGACGATGGTTTCGAAGGTGGGGATTTCCTGAATTAGACAGGAACAAAAATCATTGACACAAACGAAATGACATTGAGTGGCCGATTGCAGTTTCTGTTTTAACCCACCGAAACAGTATTCTTAAACGCGCTAACCAGAATGTTCACCTGTGCAGAGTACTTACCAGCGAACCGGCTTTAGAGCTTTGTATAGTGCATCAAGCTCAAGGTGCGGTGGTGAACTCACCGCCCAAAAAGGACACTTCAACTCCCCCAACTATCCCAACCCATATCCGAACAACGCTGAGTGCGTGTGGTCGATAAAGTAAGCGTTTCATTTAGTGTCGTTCTGTTGCGCACAAATGCTTCGTTGGTTGCTTGGCAACGTCTCAAGTACCTTTAATTCTAATATTTTTATTCCAACATCTGTTTGAAGTTTGTGGGCCGTTTCCCGGTTAAAAACAATGAAAATTTTCTTTTTCAAAAAAGCGCATTTTCCTCATTGCATTTCATCGCGGTTTTCAGAAGTTTCGCGTTTTTTCAGCGCTCGCGGACGCATGTATTGTGCTTTTTTTATTTCATCCGTGCCAATGAAAATTTTCGTATCAGGTGATCAGCATGATAAGGTCATTGAAATATTGCTGCAAAATAGGGATATACCCAAAACGAAGCATTTTGCGAAATCACTAACGGCATCTTTTACCGCTTCAGAGCGATCAGGTTTGCTAAAACCATCAAATCCACATCCGCCACCACTAAAGGATAAAAGCAAACGCGTGTGTTTCACTATGGCGCTGACACATCAGTGGCTTTACACGCAAACGTGAATTATAATGGATGCTGCCTTGCCATGTGTACGTTGTATGTAACAAACAGTTTGAATGAATGTTTACATTTGTTTAGGAAATATCATCAGCNAATTNATNTATGGTGATTGTTGTACCCGGTTAAAACTCAGTTTTCTCAATGGGAAATCAGAAATCGATTAAGTTTTTCAACACTTTTAGATCGTCGCCTGGCAACCGCATCACTCTTCATTTCTTGTCTTTTGATGTTGAGAGTCACACAGCGTGTTTGTTCGACTACGTTCAAATTCGTGAAGGTAAACCAGCACTTCGCTTTTGGCACGTCTGTTGTTGCTCAGGCCCGACTCGATGTTCCTTTGCAAGAAATGCAATCTCAAAAGATATTGTGAAATAAGTGTAGTGTACTTTGAATGAATGAAGGCTACATTTTTATAAGAAGAAAAAGATGACCATTTAGGCTGCTCGTTTGGCGCGGTGTCGTATGCGCGATGCACCACGAACAGGAAGTTCGCTAATAATAAAACATATTTGTACTGTAAGTGGCGCGAACAAGCAATAATGGAGTGATCTCTACTGTTGCTTGCTGCCACAGTGTGAAGCTTTGCGCACTGGACTTCCGACCGCAACACCACCAATCTATAGCTTCATAATGTGGTGTTGTGTTTCTCTATTAGTAAATGAAGTCCTCGCGAGTTGGATGTTCAGTAAAAATCCTGGTCAAGGGTTTGGCTGTAGCTGAACTGGTTTCTGAATAAATTTCTGCTAAAAAGTGGCTGTTTCGTTTTCTTCGGCACAGGTTCCTCAGACGGTCCCATCCTAGCGCAGATCTGTGGAAAGGAAAATCCGGCCAACCTGACCACGGTCAGCGGTCACATCTTGTACGTCATCTTCCACAGTGACATCAGTACAAGTAGCAGAGGCTTCCAGGCTACTTATCAACACGTATATGGCAGCACGACGATTGGGTAAGAGATTTTGTCTGATGAAGAAGCAAGTTTACCGTTTTTGCATGTGTAAGTACATAGGATTGTAGGGTCCAGGCCTGTGTCGTTTTCACTGATCCAACTTTCACCGTCGAAAACAGCGTTTGCTTTGACACTGGTTCCTGGTCATGATCAGTTCACTGAACTGACAAGCACAAATCGCACCGTGTTTTTGTGCTTTTCTTAGAAACGGACTAAACGCGTAAGTAGCGAGGATGGGAACCAAAGATGATTTCAAATACTTGGATTTGTACTATTACCTAAACTTTTATCGGAAGATGTTTTAGTAAAGTCTGATTTTGTGGTCCGCTGCAAGGGTACAACCATCAAGCTGAACTTTTTACTTTGAGGAAAAACGTGATACACACGTTTTTTGTTGTAAGATGTTCCCGTTTTCAAGTTTAAGGATAAACATTTTTACCAGAATGGAAGTGCTGTACACTGATACTAAACAAGAGGTAAACATAAAAATTGGAAAAGACCAAACTGATATTAACAAATGAATAGCATTGTTTTCGTAAGAAACGCTCGCTAACCTGTTGACAGGCTTTGCTATATTAAGTTTTAGCGCTGAGATAGGTCAGACAAAGATTTATTTGTTTGCTGCTCTAGTTTGCGCATAATGTGCGTGTCAAACAACGAAAAAAAAACGATTTGAGGTTTTTGTTGGAGAAAAGCTTCACCATGCCAGCGCACCTTTGCAATAAACATCAATCAAGGGTTGTTGTCAACTTCCTGAACACCGTCCTTAAAATAGCGAGCTAAGAAAGACGGTTTGGATTCTTGCCGATGAGGTTCAGTTTTATTGAAAACATCGATGCGAAGAAGTAATGAATGCGTGCAGCAACTCTCGCACAATAGTGAAATTCAGTTGATTGATCAAGCCCTATTTTGACCTGTGTGATTGTATAGCTGGTTTATCTCAGTAAGTTGTTGGTTCTTCCTTACCTCAAAGCGTTCTGTACGATTCCTCACGGATTCTGTCTCTGCCATTTCATCCGTGCGTTCACCCTTTACAACTTCACACTTTCGGGCAGTATCTCATTGATTGAACCACACGTGGTTTTTGCTGATTGGTTTTTAAAGGCCACCCTGGTATCTTGCAATATAATTTTTTCTTATATCGTGCAACTTTTCCATTGCTCCTGTGTTGACAGAGAGTTCGACGGTGCGATCGCTTCCCCAATGTACCCCGGTCTTTACCCTGACCAACTGGATGTTTACTATTATGTGTACGCTCCAACAGGGAAGCTTATCAGCTACTCGTTTTCCCTGTTCGACTTGGAACCCCCCACCAGCGAAGGGTATGTATCAAATGGTTTAAAACGTCCTGCACCACTCGTAACCGATGTTCGCAATTTTAATCGTGGATGGGTTAGCTCTTTCAGTGTCTTTTCATTTGGGGAAGGGGAAATTATTCCCGGATATTCTGCAGCAGCCCGTTTTCTTTTCGTGGTAAGCAAACTTTAGCAACTTTCAACGTATTTATGGTTGAAAGGTTTGCAATTTGCATCAAAACGCTGAACGGCTCTTTAGCTGCAATGCGCAAGATAACAACCGTAGTTGCGTGACATTGACGAAACTTGCAGTCAGGATTGCGGAGTCGGAGGTAAAATATCTAACTCCGACCCCAACTCTGACTCCGACCTTTCCAAAATTTCCGACTTCCCAAAATTTCCGACTCCCTACTCCGACTTTCCAAAATTTCCGACTCCGACTCCTTAACATAAGAGGAATGAAGTTTGGCTGTCAAAATTAATGGAAATCGTGGTCCACAGCAAGAAATCTCTGTTTCAACAAGTTTCAAAAGAAATTGTACCATTTCAACAGAAATTCTAAATTTAGGAGTGTGTAAAAAATGATCCGATTGGACATCCGGAGTCGGACAAAAAAATCCGACTCCGACTCCCAGTGTTGTTAGTAATCCGGCTCCGACTCCACCCAAAAACCTTCGACTCCGGATCCGACTCCACAACCGTGCTTGCAGTGTGTGGATGAACACAAATGTGACGACGTAAACTTCGCAAAATGCGTAAAATCGTTAGTGCACCGTCGTCTGCAGATGACAGTTTGCGATGCTTTCAAAACCCATTGGTGCTAGACCTAATATAACAATTATTTTTGAAGAGAAATTCCGCGCACTGCTTTCGAAAAATGGTTGCGTAACCTTTGTAACTCCAAGCAAACGGAAGGTCGATATCTGCGGTTTAACCTTCAACGTCAGTGCCCTCCGGTGACCTCGTAACGAAGGTTCTTTCTATTTATTCCTGGAACAATTTACCCGTAAAGTTGCTTTGACGTATTTGTTACTTGCATAAGTGCAGCAACAGAAGCATTGGATCAAGTGGTAGAATGTACGTTTGCACTAATTATGACTTCCTTAGGTACATGTGCTTGCTACACGTTCACCATAGAAAGGAGTTCATTCATGAAACTACATACTACATAATAATTCACTCAAGGCGCATCGCGGATTCAATGTTGTTGACAACATTACAATAAACTTAATCTTAGGAGCTATGAGCCTACTTCCTTTTCACTAAGGACACCGGCTCTCTGCTAGTTAACGTAATTGAGAAAGAACATCTTTCTACCTTCAATATTTAGCTTACTGCGAAAATGTTCCTAAATTGTAGTGTATGAACTGTATATTTCTTCACCGAGAATGCTAGTGTGCCTATAAACATTTTTTAACCCCAAGGTTTGCGTTTTTGCAGTCTATACAAAAATTTTAAGATTCTGTCGATACTGAAGGTCATGTCTCGGCTCGGTGCAAACAGACATTTGTACACAGGATGCTTGTAAAACCGTGGTCATTCCTGCAGAGCGTAGGAATGCAAATTCCTGCTGCCCATATGTTGTATAGTTTATGAATTTAGGCATAAGAGAAGCGTTAGTCTGTTGTTGACCTTTAGGAAACGAGAACTCGTTGACCAAAGCAATAGTGCTTAAAATGCGTTGCAAATTCCATTTTGACTCGTTAAAGAATCCGTAACCTAGATCTGGTGGAATGGTCCTTTTTTAGCTTGCTGAACGTGATGTGATACGAACAAAGGAGAAAGCGAGTACCTTATGCGTGACCGCAGCCATTCGCTGTCACATTCGACGTTTCGAAAATTCTCACTCTTCACTGTTTGGTTCAAACACTNTTTATTTTCGTTTTNATCATGCTTATGGGAGATTTTTCAACGATTACGNTCATGCAGGTGCGTCTACGACTACCTGGCTATATACGACGGAGATTCAGCCCAATCCCCCCTGCTACTTTTCTCCTGCGGGAACGATGCTCTGCCCCCTCAGCGTACCACTACACAGGTGAGTGTGAGAGTTGGATGTCGATGGAATTTGCTTTGCTCTGTCTCAGTTGCACAAACACTGTAATATTCTTTTGCCAGGGTGCGATGTACACGTGGTTCCATTCGGACTGGGGCATTCACGGCCAAGGATTTTACATGAATTGGTTTGCGGCGCCTGGCGAAGGGGTCCCGCCGAACCCTACAAATGTACCCACGATATCTCCCGGTAAGGAAAATTTGACAATTGACGGCAGGTGTAAAGAAGCGCTGTGATTGCGATAACGAATGAATGCACGTAATGTCGAACTTCCCAATTCAAGAAGTCCCAACTTGTTGATGATGGTTGCTGAATATAAAAACGAATTTGAGTGCCTGGTTTCAAGAGTGGAAGATCAATTCGTGGACAAGTTGCCAAAAGCAATTCTGGCCACAGACGCATGATGTGCATTCTTGGCCAAAGACAAGTTCTTTATAAGCTGATTGATTTTATTATTGCGAAAAGTATGACCGTTTTCCTGCAGAGGCTGCACAGCAGGAGCTTTTAAGCAGCACTTTCAAGTAAATTTCGAAAAAATTGTTGGCAGGCGCTTGTGGTTCGGAGCAGATGGTCGCAGCGATATACCCCATCAGTTTTGTCTCCCCCGGTTGGCCCGGTGTCTACCCCAACAACCTTGATTGCGTCTGGGTCATCGAAGCCGCTCCAGAACACACGTGAGAATTGCTTTCGTGGTTGTTGAACAGTTTGTTGTTGAAGCTGCAAATAAGTCGATATCTTCTTCTCACGACAAGACAGAAATAAATCCTGTGTTTTATGAAAACAAAATTATTCTGTGTTCTTTCTGTCAAAGAACGAAGCATGTCAAAACTTGTCTTAACATTATGACCACGTATTTTGCCTGTCATCAGTCTTAACAATTATTATTCTAATATGTTAAACGACATTCAAAGCTTTGCCCCTAGTTTTAGGATCTCCTTCTGGCTGATCTCCTTCACTGTAGACACAGCACGCATCTTCCAGATCTGAGATCAAAATGAACATGATTTATGAGTTATTAAATTACAACAATTCCTGTCAAACAATTGTACTGCTTGTTAGAAAACGAGAGAGAGCTAATAGATTCTAAGCATTTGCAGTTTTTTTATGGTAAACACTCGCAAATAGTCGACTGACACACACAGGTATATTATTGACAATATATCGGATTAACAATATGCATTATCAAATCCGTAGAACACCGTACATAAGGACATGAAAATTAATAGGCTTAATTTATTATCGTTGCATCCCTAGCTGTAGCTCAAAGTTTTGTTTGTTGAATTCTTAGGAAAGTCCCTGAAGACTTGCTTTTGCAACAGAAACTTTTGGCCAGTATGTTATCCGAATTCTTCCAAGCACTAAGTCTTGCATTTTTTGAAATGAAGGACATCTTTGTCCGATGATTGTCTACTTGAAATGCTTGCGTTGTTTTCAGGGTGATGTTGAAATTTCTGAGCCTGGATATGGAGTCAATTGGAGATTGTGGTTTTGATTACGTGGCTGTTTATAACGGTAAAAAATCTGTGATTTTCGCATAGCCTCATGAAGTAACGGTTTGTGAGACGACCGACTTACTCTTATTTAACACGTTTGTAAGTGCAACACCATCCTAATTTCAGGTGGAACATGCCGTTTGTCGTTCAATAACCAGCTTCTGCAGCTAGTTCTATGTAAGAACGTAAAAATTACCTTAGTTTTTTTAATCAAAGTTTGTTAGCAAAGAGTTTTTACTCCGCCGTTAGCTAATGCATCAAATGACCTCAGTAAGCTTTCCTCTGTATTGGGTATGCACGGTTTTCTCACTATGAAACTTCCCTGTAGCCGCTGCCTTGCTTTTCTTCATCGCTTGCAACAGTTTCTTAACAACGACGAAATTGGTTGCCACGCAGGCCCCAGCATTTCTTCACCCTTGCTCGCCCAGTATTGCGGAAAGCGCACCCCAAACCCGTTGGTGTCTTTCAGCAACTACCTGACAGTTCGGTTGGTGACTGACAAAAGCGTGGGCTACACAGGGTTCAACGCGACTTATCAACAAGGTTTGTTACAAATGTTTATAACTTTTTCTTTTTCTCCTTTTGTTGCGGTAATTGGCACAACCTTTGTAAAATCTTGTAACGTGGTCGTTTTCACGATCTCGAAGCACCTTGATCATGGAAACATACACTCAGATGTGGCGTGATTTACTGGTATAGTTAGTTGTTTNTTATCTTCAGCCANGATTTAAGTATTTAATCATTTTTATATTTGCACAGCGTATTTGTCTCATTTGCAAAAGCTGTTTTGTGCGATTAATGTGATGCGTATGCCCTACATACTGGACTTGATTTACTGTTAGTAGAAGAAAAAAGAACTCCACTACCGTCACTTATCGCAATTTACGTACTTCAAACATTATGAACCTAATCCTGCGCACTCACGTTTCTTTGGTCACTAAACTGATTTTTTGTCGAAATTTTCTGAATAAGCAGTTTGTGTATTGAGTGTTTAATAAGTTTTCCTGTAAAATGGTGAATTAGTCTTGTCCGAATAAAAATCGCGTCACCGGGATGTCAACACAGATTTATATAATATTCTTTCACGGTCACGTGAAAGAGTACGTCGTTCAAAAATCCTTTGTGATGGAGCAGTCTAGACGAGATCTGAAGAAGTGTGTGTGTTGTAGTGGGTGATACATGCAAAATTCAATTAAAAATGGAGTTAAACACAATTTCTGTGCTTCAGGTTGTGGTGGACTGATCATATCTGACTTGGGAGTGATATCCTCCCCCAACTGGCCCATCGACTACCCCCCCAACACTGAATGCTACTGGGAGGTTGTATCCACACTGGGCAGCAACATCAGCTTAACTTTCGATTCCCTGTTTGGTTTCGCAAACACGGTGGACTGCGGTGAAGATACTGGAGATTATCTGGAGGTAAGAGTCAAAACAAAATATGAGCTTTGAATAGTGTCGCATAAAGACTTTTCAATGTCACATTTCTCGCAACTGCTGTTGTTTAGTAATAATGTGCTCAGATGCAATTCTCTTCGTGGTCTGCAAAGCACGAACCATCGTTAGATTAATTATCTATATACAATGTACAGAACTTTGTCTCAGCAATTGCATGTTGATTACCTCTTTAAAATGTTACCACGAAGCAATACTGTACGGTGTCGGACGTTATTTGCTCAAGGATCTTTGTCCTGTGCAGTTCTGTCCTATTACGTAGCTCATGCTGAATGTAGTCCGATAAACTGTTCATTCGTGAATAATAACGTTGAATGGTTTAAATTGCTGTTACGAATGATTTGCCCATTTTATTGACAAACTAATCAAAGTTTATTTTTTGCAGATTCTGAACGGTCGCGACAGGGATTCGCCTCCTCTTCTTCCACCAGGAAACAAAGACGGATCAGGACGTTACTGTGGCGGCTCCCCTCCTGAAAATCTTATGACAAGCTCGAACGGACTTGTAGTACATTTCAAATCTGACGCAACAACATCAAGCACTGGATTCAAGTGAGTGGCTGATGGCAGACCTGCAGTGTATGATGCTGTTGTGTGGATGTTTAGAATGTCTTGTGGGCGGTCTGTTTGTTCGGAAACACCACTGTTTTTGTTGTCATAAGAATGTAGATTTGGTAACAATAGGTGTAGTGATCCTGACGAAGTTCAAACCATCCGCAGGTTGACCTTCTCCGCTGAGCAAGGTGAATGCGGAAGCTTCTTGACTTTGACTGACCAAGTGACGTCAGGAACTTTCACGTCACCAAACTATCCAAACGTAGGTTGTTCCTTGCTTTTTGCATGAGCTTTGTTTTTGCTTGTTTACACATTTAGTAATGTTATAAAAAGACTTATTTTTGAGTTTCTGTTGTCAAAATATGTTTCTGATTGCATGACACCTGTTCCTTAAGCTTTTATGTAACAAACTGTGCAATATCGTACATTGTATTTTCCACTGCTCTCATGCAGCATGACAAAGCCAATTTGGTTCTGCAGATTTACATTTCATTTGATTTCTGTTGGTGACAAACTTCTTCATTTGAGTTTTTCCATTACTTGTCTCATCCTGTCGGTGCGATCGGCAAACCACGTCGAAATTATTTCGCTGTAGATGTGCGGGCAACAAAGTTAATGTTTGTTGCAAATGCCTGATTGATGTATCGGGACATCAAATGGCTCAAAACTCAAGTGAAATTATCCAGATGGGCAAAAGAGCAAGAGGACATTAAACTTTTTTTATGCAATCTGTACATTGAGCGATGAAGTGATGATTTTCCCTATGTTATGGACATTTATTCTCGGTGCTTAATTGTCATTGGATTCCGCAAAGACCTTAAACAATATCACGCAATTGCGGCGTAAATCACTCTCATCACGTGATTTGTGTTACACGATCGGGTGCTTAAAAATGTTTTGTGATAAGGTAAAGTTGCATTTGCAAGGTTTCAACTTTGGTTATGACACAACCGTCAATAAATGATGATCAAGGAAGAGATGCCGTCGATCACAAAAAATGCAAAAAAGTTGATCCCTTTAGAGATCTCGCAAAAAACTCAGTTATATTCTGGCACTGCGTTCGCCACACGCTTTGTCGCTGCGGCATAACTCCGCATCAGGTCTTCGCTTAAATTGCAAGCGCTTCGTCGAACAAATTGTTCAAAGCAGTATTTTTAATATTTTTTCTTTTGCACAGAATTATCCTCACGGAATTGACTGCTACTGGATCATTCGAGGTCCGGCAACGGAGTCCGTGCAACTCGACTTCACCGAATTCAACATAGAAAACCACCCGAAGTTAGTTTGCGATATGACCGTGTAGGCGCAGTTTTCGTCAAAAAGTGATTGCGTTTTACTTTTTTATCTTCATCGAGACGTTTGCAGTTGAGTTCGTCTGTTTCAGTAAGTCGAGGCGTTGACTCGAGTTAATGACGCGTGTCCCGAAAGGAAGCAGCAAAAATTAAAGTTTGACGGTTCTGCAATCCGGACCAGTCCGGATAAATGAACTTTTAAGCTTTAATTTTGCTGTTCCATTTGGTACACCAGATTGTAGCCTGTAATCTAATGTATATTGCATCAGTCATAATAAGCAGGAAGTCGTCTTGTGGTAATGGCCTTTCCGGAGCAGAAAATTTACAAAATAAATACAACTTCACCAAAATGAACAAAAAACTCCTAAGGCATTCTGTACCGTAAACTTCGTTCCACGCGCGTAATTATAACAGCATTTCCGATCGACTTGGCCTAAACGATTGAAGGCTATTTCCCTGCAAAGCGCATTTATCAACAAACGCTGAAATTCACGTGGAAGCAATGCAGTTGTGACGCGCTGCGCGTCAAGAGTGACGTTCGCGCAATTATGTTTTCGCTATTCTTTTACCTGCCTCCAGTTGCGACGATGATTACGTCATGGTGATTGACGGCACGACCGGCAATGGACCTGTTCTGGGCAAGTTCTGTGGAAGCGGTCAGCCGCCGACGACCAAGTCACTCGATAGTGCGATGACTGTCCGGTTCCGGTCCGACCCCGCTGCAAGTGCGGTTGGATTCAAGGCGACTTACAGCATAGGTTGGCGTTTTGACAATCCAGCGATGTTGCGAAAACGTGATAATTTGAAATCAACATTTGTTTCGGTGACGAGCCAGCCGGTTTGAACAGAGCGAAACAAAGTAAAAGTGATGCCACTTTTTGCCCGAAAGCTTCAAAATAGTCAATTACACTAATTCAGTGTTCCAACTGTGAACCTTCAACAAACTCCGGATACCTAACCAAGTTGTTTCAAAGCCTTGCCTGTCGCAGGCGCGGTCAGTTGCACTAACCAACCGCTCCACTTACTTGAGGGCGCGCACTCTTTTGTGGCTGTTATTGCGGAATTTACAATTTTATATGTGAAAAAAATTACGCAATCATAAAAATGCGTTTGTTATCCTAAGCTGCTTGTGGAGGTACATTGGTTGGCGTGGGAGGTACTATTGCGTCACCGGAGTACCCTTCAAACTACCCCCCATCGACTTCCTGCTTGTGGGTGATCAGAGGACCTGCTTATCATTTCTTGTCTTTCACGTTCGATGCCTTGGACTTGGCTGTTTCGGATTCTGGAACATGCGGAGATGGAACTGGCGACTACCTTGAGTTCAGAACCTACAATTCGACAGGTGTTCTGGAATGGTAGTCGTGGTTGTATGCTAAAAGATTATGCGCACATAAAGGCTTTCTCACTGAAACCTGGAAGTGTCAAGATTTGCCAGATTTTTTTTCAAAAAATTTTTTGATTCAAATAATTGTTTGCTTCGAATAATGTGTGATCACTAGTTTACAAGATCGCTCACTGGTGTTTTATAAGAGACTCGTGTGATCATTTCCCGCAAAGATTTTTGGAATGCTGCAATGAACAATGAAATGAACACGGCTTTTCCTCATACGCTTTTCTACATGAAAAGCTTTTGACATTGACATGGAATAATTACTTTCTGATAAAAGTGAAATACAAGGACACGAACAATTTTTTATGGTTGTTTGGAATTTGTTGCATGTTGTTTCGTGAAAACGACGCAGTTTCAGAATGCGTGTTTTCTGAGATGACGTTTGCTCCACAGTACTATTATATCAAAGGCTTTTCAGCGATGAAGCACACATTACTTGATACGACGTCTTCCTTAGCTCAGAAACTGTTTTTTTCGGTTGCATTTCTTTTTGACAGCCATTAGAGCGAAAGCATTTTAAACTTTCCCAATTTGCCATAATTAAGGTCCCATTCTGGCGACCGTTTGTGGCAACAGCCCCCCTGATGTGGTCGACACCGTCACAAACGCTGTATACGTGAGGTTCGTCAGCGATGGATCAAATTCTTCTTCCGGATTCAGCATGAACTACATGGCTAGCGAAGACGGTACGCTTGTGTTGTTCTCATGCATAGCGTACCACTGTACAAGTTTTATCAAAACATTCTCATCGGGGCAGGTTGCTAGTGTTGAAATTTGTCGATGACGTAGGGAAACGATTTGCTGGTGAATTGACAATCGCGATAGCGCGGATGAGCCTGCGCGGATTCCGCAGCTATTTTTTTAAACACAGTCCGCCCACAAGTTGTCTTTGTGCTTCAAACCAGCTAGAAAGTACGTAGTGTCCAACACAGAAATATTTATCAGATAGTTATAACACGAAAATCCCTTTAAGCTTTTACACGATTACACTGATACTTTCACTTAGATGGATAATTCTAGGTGTTACAGGACTGGATAGTTAGAATTACACTTCATCAACGCGTAAAACTATTTTTCACTGATTGCAAGTAACGAATGAGCTGGATTTATAGGTGTTAATATTAGTATGCGTCTCGTTGTCGTCTTGCTTTGCTGGGAGGCAAAACAAACAATGTCTGTTACAGCTTGCGGTGCTGACTTAAACAACGACGGCGGTGTAATCTCAACGCCCAACTTCCCGAACGCATACGACCATGCTCGCGTGTGCACATGGAACATCGTAGTGCAGGAAGACCGCCGCGTGACCCTCACGTTTAACGCCTTCGCAGTTGAAGATCCTTACCCTGAAAACGGGGTCTGCTACTATGATCACGTGGAGGTCAGCCTTACGGTTGCAAAACCGTGTTTTTCGTGCATTTTCTTTCCACAAGTGATAAATTGCAGGTGCTGTTTTAAGTACCGCTCGATTTACCAGTAAACACATGACCACACAACGTAAATTTGCTTCAAGGTGATTTTAAGGCTTTTAACGCATCAGTAGCACATCGTTTTTTCAGGTATTCAATGGCATCAACCCCAACTCACCCTCCCTTCGAGGCCGGTTTTGCGGTTCGCAACTTCCAGACCCCATCGAAACGACTGGCAACACGATGAGAGTCGTCTTCACCACCGATGCCTCTGTTTCCAACGGTGGCTTTCTTGCCACCTACACCTCAAGTGAAGACAGAGGTAATTCATTCTGACAGAACTAAAATAGCCTTTTTCCCAGTTTGCAACTGCGTTTTTTTGAACTAGCAGGAAAGTTTTTGCTTTCTCATACTTGTAGGCACACCTTTTTTTTAATTACAACCAACAAAGGAATCGCCTGCAGAAGGCTTAGTTGGAGCATGAAAACCTGACGCCATTGTCAAAAGTGTCGCAACTCTCGCTGATGCCATGTTCCAACAATCGTAACTTTATCTATGCTGAAATGTAACTGTTAGGTGGTTTTTCTAGATGTTTTAACGTTGCATAAACAATTTTCCTAGTTTATCTTTGCTAGTTTTTTAGTTGGCGTGGTTTACTGCAATAGATAGAGAAGAGTCAAAAGAAAAAACGATTAATCATGATGCACTAAAAAAAACGACCAAAGCCTGCACAGGTTGTTGCTAATAGTATCTTCATTCTTTTGGCAATTTAGCTATAACCTGAACACTGATAGCACAAGGTAATTTTCAAGATGAATGATCTGAACGTCCAGAAAAATCTTGAGTTGTGAAAAATGCTTTTTGTGGCTGAACCAAAAATAACTGCAGAAAGATTAAAAGTTCGCCGAAGCGTTCCTGGCAACCGTTGATGTCCTGTTTGTCCTTTTCCGGTGGTACTTCTACCTGATTTTCACGCGACTCTCTCTGATCTGCAGTTTGCGGAGGTCGGCTTTCCTCACCTAATGGCGGCTGGTTCACTTCGCCAAACTATCCTGAGCGGTACGACAACAACATGGAATGCGTTTGGACGATCGAAAATCCAAACCAGGTCAACTCCACCATCCTCATCACATTCGACACTTTTCAAGTCGAAAACCACATCGTATGCGATTTCGATTACATATCATTCAAAACGTGTAAGTGGACACTTTTCTGCCGTTTGAGGTACCCTTGGTTTTTGTCAGTTGCGCTTCAGCTTTGATCTGTGGTCTGTTGAAATTCGACAAAAATGCATAGCACACCCTGTGGAACAGTGCGTTTAAGCTTCCGTGCTGGCGTCAACGTCGTATAACACTGCGCAAGCGAAAACGATTTTGAGAACTGTTTTTTTGTGGTTTTTTTTTGTGGTTGACGCATAACTTTGCAAACTTCATCCGTCACTTTGGCGTTTCAAGCCATGATTGGCGCCGAAGCAGCGTGGTTTTTATAAAGTTGATGCGCTTGTTGTCTAAGAACAGTCACACGCCGAGATTCATTCTCGGCAAGTTTGACCACGTACCCAAAGAAAAACAAGGTGCTTGTAAGGCGCTAATATTTGGTGTCCAACTNGAAAAACCCTCTAATTTTTGCTTGAGGTTNAATGCTTTTCATCTTTCTTAGAAAAATCCGGCCTAGAATTTAATGGCCCAAACCGGTGACCCAATGAAGTCACACCCNCAAAAGCTGGCCAAGTAATATTCATAAATAAGCGCTAAGCCATGTAAAACAGTGAGAACTGCAGGCGAAATTATGTTTCACTTCGGAAATTTGTATGTTCTGTTGCAAGGATTCGTGGTCAGATTAACGTCTTGCATGAATTTATTTGAGACCATCGGATTGCATAACGTGAATAACAATAACAACAATTTTATTTTTTTGGCCTTAACGCAAGCACACTTGTCAATACAGACACAGTAAGGCCGGGAGGCGGCGAAAAGACACTTGGGTTATCCCGTCTGCCACCACCCAAAAATCACCATGACAATACTCCGTGACGCGCTGGATTGTTATAACCCTTTTATCTTTAACTGTTACATTCCTGTCCTCCCTGTTTGCTTGAAACACAGCATATCGTCCCTCGCTGACTTTGTGTGAAGAGCTCATGGCATTGGAGCAGATGGCAACGTTCAGGTTAACACCTGCGGCGTGTTTAACCAATTCCCAATTTCAACCTTTCGCTTTATATCCCTGTGTCAAAGTTTTGCTGTTTCGCCTTTGTTTTCTATCAAAAAGTTTGTTACAAAAAGAAAACAGTTTGGGAAATAATCTACGAGAAACGATCTAACAGTAGTAAAGTACGCCCACACGCACTCCATAGATTTGCAACGAAAATAGGTATTCCTGATTAGATTTTCCCGCAGCCTTAACACTTGTACTTGGACCAGAATTCACGGCGAGATTTCTTTTCAGCTTCGACTTACGACGGTTACCCGGTCGGCAAGTTTTGTGGACGAAACGTTCCGCAGCCGTTGGGAATTCCGTTCCCCACCGCTTTCGCGCAGTTCGTGACTGACTATTCCGTCGGAGACACTGGTTTCAACGCCACTTACAGGTTTACAAGTGGGTCGCACAACCTGATGTCCAAGTGTTTTCTGAGCTTAAAATCCCTTGTTTATTACGGTCGACCTGGTCGTAGTCTGGACCTAACTTAAGAAACGTTAAAACTGTCCAGCAGCAAACTTTTGACAATCCATTTCTCTGGCCCAGTGCATTGTGTGTATTACCAACATGTCGCGTTTGGAAATTTTCTTACAAGTTCTTGCCGTTGATGCCCAAAAGTTGAAAAACGTCGCGATGCATGTACACATCGTTGTGGAAAAATATGCTCTACAGCAGAGGTCGGGAACCTATGGCTCGCGAGCCAGATGTAGCTCTTTTAATGACGGCATCTGGCTCGCTTGATATTTTCTTAACACGATTGTTACGGATAAAACTTTTTCTGTAAAATTCCTGCAAAGCCATCAGCGACACCATGCAGCACCAGAAGACGCATTAACAGTAAGAAGCATGTTAAGAGAAAATTCAGACATTTACCATTGTTTAAAATTGTTGATTTTGCTTAAAAATGCACACGTTAGTTAAGTAAGTTAGTTGCACTAAGTATTGGAAGTATCGTATGGCTCTCACGGAAATACAACTGAAAATATGTAGGTTTCATGGCTCCCTCAGCCAAAAGGGTTCCCGACCCCTGCTCTACAGTATAAGTAACAAAGTGATACAGTTGTTGCACACTGAGTTTTTGGAAAAACAAGAAATGCCCATATTTTCATGTCACCCACTGGGAAATCTAAACAAAACTTTNAATTTTGACTGAAATTTGACGCAATAAAATAAAATACGTTAAAAATGGATTTATAATTGCAAANTATGACTAGGTCATTTTCATTATCAAAAACGNTTTCACAANTTTTGCTCGTCTGTTTACAATTTTTCAAAATCGTTTGTAAAAAGAAAATGCAACACGTTTAAGTAAAAGATAAATATTGGGATGAAATGTTAGCCGTTTGCTTTGTTTTTCAAAACGTTTTTAGTTTATATATGCATGTCACTTGGCCTGCGTGTTGCCAATACTTGCTGTTATGAAGTCGTCCCAGCATGTAACTTTTGAATAGATACCAAGCTGATGCGATACAGTTAGAGCAATTTGACAATTCATTTTTTTAACCATTAGTTTCTTATTTTGAAACACTTCACTATTTTTGTTTACGTAGAATGCGGGGGTCTGGTAGCTGGAACTACCAACGGCGTAATCACGAGCCCAAATTACCCGGATGTTTATGACAATAACGACTACTGCTTGTGGACGATTGCCGTCGTGGAAGGCCATAAAGTGAAAGTAAGTAACTTGCATTTGCTATTTTATNTTAAAAAGGAATGTGAGACTTGGCGTTGAACGGAGTTTATGAAAACCTGCGTATGTAACCCAGCTATGACAATGAATTGTTTATCTACCTACTGTACGTATTGTGAACTACGTGGCACGCCTGGTAAATTGAGCTTATTTTTAATAAATTTTTGAAAATTTTTTGTTTCAAAAGCTTTGTTTTAAAAAGAGTATGTAGCAGAATTCGTGGGATGAGCTGGTTTCGTTTTGAAATATAAACAAGTGTGATATCGGCAATGTCAGTGTGATATTTAGCTGCAGCTTCGCGAAAATTTATATTTTAGTAAAACCATTTCTGACGTCAAAAATAACTGAACGTTATTTGACGTCAAAAACAACTGAACGTTTTCTGACGTCAGAAAGAACAACGTTTTCTGACGTCAAACACAACTGAAAAAAAGGACAGAAATTTCATCAAGCAGCACTCAAATTGCATTTTGCAGCGCACTTATGACAGAAAGATTGAAAGATAGCAAAACATTAGTCTATGACTTGTGGTCAGTGCAATCGTTTAAACTTCGCGAAGCTCCTTTTTTGAAAAGAATCAAAGGCATCTGTGCGGTTTAAGGTCGCTTTTTACGCTGGATCTGATCGATTTGGTTGCTTTGTGCCGCTGAAATTTCTAACTGGGATTTGTCACAGCGGAAAATAGTCATCTCGTCGGCATATTAATATCATCAAAACCTTAGAACAGTGGTTCTTAACCGGGGGTACACGTACCACTTGGGGGTACGAGGAGTCAACGCAGGGGGTACGAAGCACCAAAGTCTTCAGGGATACACGCTCTGGAAATTTAAACCAGATTTTATTGAACATTCATCGTGATTCTCTGTAGTGTGACGTAC
>JGI24159J19872_10002424_pt1 | contig 22185 bp, 9 predicted proteins | sample Ectturendosymbi4_FD_19872 | JGI IMG/M metagenome (IMG submission 19872) | reverse complement strand
CTACAACGTCACAAAAACTCAGAACAGAAGATGTTGATTAACGTGGGCAAAACCCAAATCTAAATGCGATTTTATAAATTACTTTTGGGTAGCAAAACCACAACTTGCTCTGTAACTCGTAACAACGGATGCCTATCAAGGAAAAATTCACTTCAGTACTACGGCTAGCATGAGACTAAATCACCATGAAAACTTTAAAGGTCAACGTTTTCAACTTTTTGAATAAATCAAAAAAGATGACTGTGCCCCTAGTCCCACTGTGCCCCACCTTCCCCTACATATCTAACATGATACAGGATGACAGTCCAGGATTAAGTAACATCTTAAAGTTCAGCAACTCGATTTTAGAAACGCGTAAAACAACTTGAAAATTGTAAAATCAACTCACTCGGGAATGTATCAGTTTGAAAACAATAATACCATGCCACCATTTTTAAATATGTGCGATGGTTTATCAAAAACTTTTCTGTATTTCAAATTTCATCATCAAGCAAAAGTTTTGGCTATATACACCTGAAATAGTGCTTTCAATATGGCATATATTTGAGCATTCTGTTTCGTTTATGTTAATTGCAAGAAAGCATGCTCCAACCAAAAAACCTCTTTCAAACGACGGAACAGTAAAATCCACCTTGTAGTAAATTAAAGAAAATCTTAGATTTGCAATTTTTCTTAAACATTTTAATTGCGAACATGCATGAGAACACCTTACCGTTTGAAATGGTTGAAGTTGCGGTCAGGACGCTCGTTTCTGGGGCCAATGATGCATGAACTGTCGTGTGGGTTGTCTCGGCTAATGTTGCTTGCTCCGTTGTAGCTGCAAATAAAATACGTTTCACAACTGCTTTCTCAGTTCATTATTAATGGTTTATATAAAAATCACCACTACTAAACTCTTGAGGTGTTTGGTTTTATAATTTAAGATACTCTACTTTTTCATGAAATAAATATTTATGATCTTTTTACAAACGTCTCATATAGTCTAAAAAGTTATCATTTCTCAGTGAGTTTTCCACTAAGCAAGATACGCGGAATATATCGTTACAGCTACAACCCTGGCTGTTAAGAATGGTGAATGTAGTTATCCAATCTTAAGTATCTTCATCAATGCGGTATCAACTAAAAAGCTGTGCGCGTAGTTGCAGGTGCCATGTTTATTCAATTTTTGGACGACTGTGCAGAAATAAACATCTAAAGTATGTCACTGCTTTGAAAGTTACTGCGGCTAGCCCGGCGCAAGCGCTGAAAAAATTGCAAATTTAAACCAGGACCCAGAAACTTTGGGGGCCGCTGGGGTAGAGAGAATATTGTGGTTTTACTGAATAAAATTTTACAGCGTATTCCATAATAAGCACTACTCATTCAACACTTCATTCATATGTGTTCTCTTCGCTGCGCTTCTTTCTATGCAATTCAAAACAAATAACTGTCATAGCAAACAGTTCTCTTTTAAAACCCAGTAATTATTTTCAATGTATGCGAAACAAAGGACCAGTGGCATCTTCACATTTCATGCAGCATTTGATGAAACCTAAGGGTTTAGTGCCAATAGAATAATATCAGAAGTATCAACGGAACCAGAATAGTGATGCGAAGCAGCGTTTGACAAAGGTGTTTCTTTATCTGATTCAAAATTGCAGGGTGACGTCTCATTTCGACGACTTTGTCCAATATTATTTGTATTTCTGATACATCCAAGCTGAACAAGTGATGCTGCATTTCAATAAAATGACGTAAAAAGATATTCATACATGAAAAACATTTTTTTAAAACTCGAAGCAATGTTCATTCACTAACAGCACTTGACCAGTTAAAGGATGAAATTTATTCGGGTTATCATCTTCCACTCGCACCAAAATAATCTTGAAGTGCGCGTACGGTAGATACATGTTTGGCATTATACAACAGATGTTTTTCAGATTTATCCACATCATTTGTCAAACTTTGCTGTGAAGTTGCAGAGATCTTGAATCCAAGGAATACCCAAAAACCCTTACTAACTGAAGAAAATAATATAGCAATGCTTTTAGTATAGTTAAATGCTTCAAAGGTCAATAACATTCTTAACACTTTGGATAGTCCGTGCATACAGCAGCAACGTTTTCGGAAAACCACAGACGATTGTAGAAAAAAATTGTTATAAACGCCCGAAACAATTTATTGACCACAGAAGGAGATTGGACATACTTTATGCTTTGTGCATGATGAAAAGTCATTCTTCGTTTTTATTCAAGCTGTTTTGAAGCAAACCTCTCAAATCGCTGGTTTCGATTTACAGCATACGTTCAACGACACTAGGTTTGTTTTTTCTTAAGCTCACCAAGTGCAATCGCACTTTTAGCACTCTTCAACCTCATTTGATGATGAACAAAAAGATCGGACAATTGAGCTATTTGCTTCCGAATGAAGGCATTCATGGCATAAGCATTCGTCGCACGATGACAGAGCTGAAATATTTATCATACAGTACGAAGACCAACTTAAAATTCAAAATTAATGCGTTTCTTTACTTTAATGACTGCTGCATCATTTATGTGAGATGGTTGAATTTTCATGACCATTCAAAGAAAAAAATAATACCAAGCACCAGTTAAGCACATGGAATGCACTCCGAGGATATAAATTAAAAATTGTTTTATATCACGGAATTCACAATCACAGAAATGGTTGCAAAAAAACTAGTGAACAAATTAAATTTGTTTTTAGTGCGATCCGGCATCGTTGAAAAACATTCGCATTTAAATTAATGCACATCCTTGGTTTTGTTATGTACGGCGCTGATTGCCAATACACAATAACAGAAATACCTGAGTTGCCCACAAAAAAACAAAATATCAATTGAAAATGGGTCTAGGATATTTTTACAAGTTCAAACAAAGATTGACTCAAACAAAGATCACATTATGCATGATTCTTCGAAAAAAGTGAACGGAATTACAATGTACATCGAAACCATCAGTTCATAAATGATAGGTTGCAAAAGATTTGAAATAAACAAGAAACCTGATAACTGGCTGCAGAGTCCACCTACGCATGTATAACCACTTCCACAGTCACTGCATGCTGTTCCGGATATGTAGGGGAGATCATCCGTCGCACTGCCGTCAGGTTGCAAGGTCCTACATCGAATGTAAGGGCAAGTCTGATCAACTGTCTCTGCCCCATCATAGGGTCAGTCATTTCAATAAATATAATTTACTGTGACAAACACAGCATAAGTAGTTTGTTGCTTTCGTGTAACGAATAGGTTAGCAGGCAGATTTTGCTTGTTCTTTTTACGTGATTTCGTTTATCTCTACACGAACATTGATCAGTTCTTTCTGCGAACGAACATTACCAGTGAAACGATTTTCTGTCAATGTTTTTAACGTTACTTCGTGAACGAAAAAATATCATCTTGTTGATAATGAAGGTTTTGCATGAGAACAGAAATTAACACAAGCGTTTCAAGCTTGCTACTGAAGCTTCTTCACCCCAACCACTTTTGCAATAGTTCCTAACATCCACAAAGCAGTCAACTTTCAGACAGTTACAAAAAAGCAGGCATGTTATGAACTACGTTGAAGACAAGACCGAATTCAGCGCGACTCTCATAACAATTTACATTGCCCTTCTACTTGCTTGGGACAAAAAGTAATTTTACCGCATATGTGGTTTGTAGATTTACCGGTCAAAAGCATCGCTACACAACCATAGCGTAAGTTACCTGCTTAATCCAGCAGGGTAGTAATTGCATACGATGAGATACGCCGTATTGGATTCGATCAAGTTTCTGGAATGGATTGAAGAAAAAAGTGTGTATTTATTTGTATTTCAGCGCTTTCTGTTTCTTCGGTTGCCTCATATGATCTTACATGACCTCAGAAAATATTTGAAAGTTTGATTCAAGGTATATTCCAATCCTGCTGTGCGATATCAACTACAACCAACTCATAATATCATAAAAGTACAACACAAAGATAGGCTTGCTGGCAAATTTGCATATGAAAAGATTTTCATAAGAGCTCGATGCTCTTTTTCACAAGAATATGACCACGAAGTGCAAAAGATAAATGACTGCTTTTTCTGTTTCTGACGTGCAAAATTGCATCACTACCAAATATTTGGACCGTTTTTTCTTATTCAACAATTGGTTCCTGCTTGTCGATCCATACGGTAATTTTTCGAGTATCTGAACTCACAACCAGAGCCTCTTCGATGTTTCAATCCCCCTTTGGCCCAACTTCGAAACAACAAAGGGTTCCTCATCTCAAATGTTTTGAGGTAAATCTCCAAAAGTTTGAAAATGTCATTAACCTGAGCATACCATTCACCCATGCTAGTTTGTATTAAATTATTAGTTTTCACAAAGGTGACACGGGCGAATCAATTGAACAACTTTTCAATAGGAAATCGGTTTCACGCAACACTGCGCATCATCAGTCCTTAGACCTTGTTCAAACAGAATCTTCTCTTCTAGATTCTATTTTCATATCAGGGAATCCACAGCGCTTCTTTTCAGGAAAAGAAAAACAAAAACAAATTATTGACAGTGAAACTCATGATCAAACAACTTTCTCTAGCACAGTGAAAACCATGAATTTTATTTTTGCATCAACAAACTTACAATCGTCGGGAAAATTTTTTTGTTCCTCACCTGCAGGAGGAATAACCACATCCTATTTTCGTTGTCTCTGCCCAAACCACTTGCAGGTAATGGCCGCACTGTCGACCGGACTGGCAAGTTTGAGTGTTGTATGCATAAAACATGTCCTGGTGAAGATAAGTAAAACATTAAATTCATACAAGGCTGGAAATGTGTTACATTCAATTACCTGAAAGACTCGCACGCAAGCACCTTTCATGAAGACGAAAGTAGTACAGAAACCAAACAAAGCAAAACAAGTCATTTGAAATGAGATGTTAAGCAATTTTTAAAGTACTACGGTTTTGACCAGGGATAAATGAATCACTCAACAAAAATGACAAAATTTTTCATTTGAGATATTTCTAGTGCAAAGGTTTGTTTGTAGTTTAGGAAGAAGAGAAAGTTACCCTGAATAAGATATTAACATATTTCCATCCACATGCAGAAACTTGCCTCATTCTATGCATTCTGCTGTGTTTTTTCGCCCAGCGTTTCACACTTTCTCCATTAAAATCTTGAGGACGATTAACTCGGTGGTTTATGAAACGTCTAATATGGTTTTATTCAAACACTTGAATTTTGTTCAGCCTCACAACTAATAAAGAACGGGGCACACAAGACGGGAGATCGTGAGTTCATAGGGCTCATCAACAAGGAGNTGTTTNACCTAGGGAATGTCTCAACACCTGAGGGAGATNGTATCTCTGGCCTCTTCACGTCAGAGGAGCNTGCTATCGCCCTCAACCGCCTGGATCCTGGAAGTCCCATTGCTTGGAGTCCATCTTCCCGGAGTTTATACTCCGCGCCAGGTCAGCTCAGAACTACTGGATATGCGATTTCCTTACATCCTGCATGCGCCAAATCAAAATCGGGATCTGGAGAAGAGCACTGATAGTTGTTATCCCTATGCCGAATAAACCAGTAGGGGACCCAAAGAGTTATCCCCTTATATCTCTACTGTCTGTCACCTTCCAGAATCTCGAGAGACTCATCTACGCTCGTGTCGAACCAAACATCGATCCAGTACTTTCGCAGGAATAGGCGACCTTTTGGCACGGTAGGTCGACCGTAGATCAGGTCACCTTGAAGAAATCGAGGAGAGGTTTTCGGCTAAGAAGAGAGCCAGAGCTATATTTTTCGATCTCACAGCAGCCTACGACACAGTATGACATTGTGGCCTCACCTGCAAGTTGCTGCAACTTCTACCTGAGAGACACATGGTCCGCATGATCATGGAGATGGTTGGCAATCGCAGCTTCACCTTTACCACCGGTAACAACAAACGGAGCAGGTTACGACGCCTCAAGGACTTTTCAGCTCTACAAAACAGNGTCGGCAGTCTTCCATCTCAACAANAAGGAAGTAAANGTGAGNTGAAATTCAACTACAACAATTAAAGCCTGCTCTTTAGCTCCNAGCCCAAATACCTCGTAATAACGATGGACAGGTCGCTTACGTATTGCCGACACCTCGTGACTTGCAAAAACCGGACATCTTGCTGCCTCTGNCTAGGGTGCTGAAGCAACAACGTTACGGTTGCAAACAACCACTTCAGCTCTAGTCCACGCAACCGCGTGTCGTAGTGCTCACTCCTGGTGTCGTAGTGCTCACACGCCTCATTGATCCTGTCACCAACGATGCCTCGCGAACTGTGGCTGGATGCATGTGTCTTACATCCGCAGAAAACCTTCCTAGCCTTAAAGGAGCTACGTTGTCTCTAGCACGCCGTGCCATGAAGCCTGAATATCTGCTACATTCAGCACTCACTTTTTCACCGGGTGGGAACGCACGACATCTCATATCGCAACACCCAGTTGTACCAGCCTCACAATAACTTCTCAGTTTAACTGACAACAACAACAGAAGTGCGGCGCTCTGTGCGGATTACTGATGGAATGTAGTGGTTAGAGAACAATACGAGACTCCGTACTTTCATCCTCAACATCGGCACCCACTTTCTCGGAATGGCCATGTAAGAAACGGCGTGGTTCGCCTCCGCACCGGTGTCGGACTTTTAGGCTCCTGCTTACAAAAATGGGATATGGCCCGTTCTTCGGCTTTTGAATGTGGCGCAAAAGAACAGACCGGTGAACACGTTGTCCTTTACTGTCCAATCCATCAACCTCCGCATATAGTGCATGATCTGACGAATCTGGACGCCGCGACAATCGAACTGATGTTCAACATCTGCCCCGAATCTAGTGGGCCTACTCAGTGGTCAGCAACCGCTGCACTTTAAGCCAGATACGGCCTAGCTAGTCCGGCCTAACGCACTCTTTAGCTGTTAAGTAATGGATCTGACCTCATTGTGCTTGCTTTTCTGCGGGTTTCACCGACGTGCGTTCTCATTCGCAACAGGCGAAGGTTCCAAGTGCTTCTTCCGACTTTCCTCAAGCTATTGTTTCCAAATCGAGGCAAAATTTGAAAACCCGGGTTTTGGGTAGCTGAGAAAAGAAACCCGGGAAAACCCGTTTGTTAAGGGTTTTGAAATGAATGCGATTTTGAGAGATAAAAACTTAATATCATTGTGAAATTACTACTGTTAGTCCCTGGGCAATTTATTAGCGAATTATTAAGCACAGTTTTTCAATGATGTTTACAATACCGACGCATGACAATCAAAGCAAACTTTCATCATTCTGTCTGTTTCTGAGTTTTGTGACAAATAGTCCCGTGGCTGAAAAAGCCCACTCTGGTTTCACTTATTTGGGCTTGATTGTAAGTTAGGCATGGAAGAGTTTTTCAAGGTTATTTGACCTCTTCTTTGTAGCCACAAAAATGCTCATTTCTTTTATCACAATTTGTGATCGAATCTCTTCCTCTACCAGAATAATTTTGTGGTCTTCACCACCATGGATTCCATGGATTCTGTGTTTTGACTTCAAATTGTTGATTAAACTTTCGGTGCTTGCACCATCTCTTTTATAAAGGAGCACAAATTGCACCTTGGTGTTTGGTGAGCCTTGTTGTATAAGAAATGGCTCTAAGCTTTTGATTTTCTTTGATTACTAGCATCTTTAAACTGAATGTATTTGATTAAGGATCTAGTTAAAGTTGCTTCTTAAGGAAAACCAGATATTTTGCGGAAAGTTATTGCAAACTGAAAAGGAACGAATCGATTTATCAAAGATCACAGCTTGTGTATGAACTAACACATAACAGCCTATAAATGAACTAACTAGTAACTACGAAACTACTACATGCCTTTGAAGAACTGCCCCACGTGGTAGTTATTTAATTAGGTTAGCGAAAAGACAAAAGTTCTATTACGTAGACATCTATTATGTGCAACATGACGTCTTTATCCGTCTAAATAGGTCAAACTGAACGAAAATATGAACGGACCAGCAACGAACGTACGGTGGTCAGCAAGCAAAACCCTCAACCCCGTGCCTCATGATAATAGTTGAAAGTTCAAACTTGCTAATTTGCCCGTTGCACCCCCCAATCTGAAACTTCAGCGTTATCAGAATTACTAGTATTTGAATGCAACAGCAATTCCAGTTTTTTTTTAATATCTGGGTTTGGTGATTGCAAAAACCCGGGTTTCGGGTAGTAGAAAATAGTCAAAAAAACGGGTTTCGGGTTCGGGAAAACCCGGGTTGGAAACACTACCTCAAGCCGATGCACCACTCTGGTTACCAAATATAGTTTATTGAGCTACAGGCTTCGGACGTTCTCTTGTCTAAGTTTATTTTTCCTTCTACCCCAGTTTACATCCACCATTAGCCACCGCATTTGCAGTTTACTATGCTTTCGAACGTACCAAGCGAGTGATTGCAGAGTTTGGCAGTACTTATTCATACGAACAGTTGATTTAAGAGGTTAACTTCTGTGAAAGCAAGCTGCGCTCTCGACTCACAAACGATGATATTCTGTTGCTGCACTCTTCAGCACTGAAACCTGATATTGCATCTATTTCCAGTAAGATGCAACATAATATTTCTCACTGCACTACTTTATTTTAAAGACAACGAATGAGTGGTCTGAGGACTTTGATGCTGTCTGATTATTGTGTCCATCTCATTTCTTTCCTACTGCAACAGCATAATATTTTGCGACTGAGTATGTACGTTCCTCAGTGTTCGCTTCTAGATGTTTGTTACTGCGCGTTTGTATCCACCACACCTTTGGCACCGGTTTGACTCTTTTTTAGGTTGTAAATGAAGTGGACAAACATGAGTACGAGTAATCTTTGAGCAAAGTTAATCAAGCATAAGTGCTAAGTTCAATCCGCGCAAAGAATAACGCCACTTGTCGACGATAGGTGACTTGAAAACACCTACGAAGCAAATTATATTTGCGCTGGGCTTCAAAAGCTAGTAAAGGTTGCAACAGGGCCGACGTTAAGAAATTCTTATTTCGTATCCGAAAGATTGCCTGTTTTTCTCCATGAACGCATTGGTTTTTATATTGTATCTTGAAATGTGTAAGGGGACAATCGTCGCCAATGTAACAAAGTTTCACCTCATCAAACCATGCTTGGGTAGCTGCGTTGGGAAGTTGTGATGAAGCCAGTCCAGATCTGAAAAGGTTTTCTCCCACTTGTGAGTAAGACGCTGTGGAGAGACTCGGGTTGTGGCTGTACTCGCAGTTACTGCAATAGGGAGAGATTCATATTGTTTGAGCTCATTACGTCAATCATACAATGTGGCACACCATCCTCGCCGACAAGGCGAGATACAGCAAAAATTTTGTTTCTACCCGCATTTACTTTTACAGACTACAAGGTTTCCGCGACTTTCTCTACCTGCAATGAACACTAAGGCCTTCAAAACTCAACATTTCACAAATATTGTAATCGATAGATCTATCTATACGCAAACGAAGTCACCCTTTTCAAAACTGGGAACACGTCATTGATCATGACGCTCCGCACGACGAGTGTGTCTTAGTTGTGCACCTCTGTTATAACTTATTTCATCGATTGCATTAATATCCCATAGAACACGTGAACTCAACCTCAGACAATGATACGGCTGCATTGCTGTATAAACGCTTCCTTAAAACTGTATATCACGATTGCAATTGAGAAAATTAGTTTTTTTGTCCCTTTATCTAATGCCACGCAATGGAAAATACCGCAAAAGTATAAAGACAGAAGACTGCACTGTTATCGATTATACAGAATGAAAACATTAGTTGCCTTACGCTGAGTAAGATGTTGCCAACTGCTCTAATTCATCGTCCCAGCTGAGTGCATGCATGTTGCTTGCCGATGGCGTCACTGTTTTTCGCAATGCATTGTGTTTGCTTATGAAGGCTGCTTTTTGTTCAGCTGAGGGATTGAACGTCAGAATAACATCGCCAGGCGCTCTTTTAAAGCGAAAGCCAGCAGAGCCATTATCTGTTGAAAGCAGTCAATATCTCACTTTGGTTGTAGATATAGGTTNGTAAGTGCATTATTTCTTCTGGCAGAAGAATAATATTTNTTAGAGTGTTCGACTTTNCAATATTTTAGGCCACTTGATTGGCAAAAATTTAAAGTGAATAGCTATAAAATTTAGTTCAAGATAATAGTCAGCTTTACACACGTTGTAATTGGTTTCAAATTTTACAAGGAATTTATTCAGCTTAAACAGACGTAGATTTACAGCGTTGACTCCTGACTGAATTGTCCTCCTTTGGTTTGCTTTTCTTAGCTATTGATTTGTTAGGCTTGTCCATAGGACACTCATTTCTATCTCATACCATCGGATTCCCATGAAACTAGTATAAAAACAGGGTATATCATGTGCAGATCCAATGTTTAGCTTCTAAATAACTTTGTCTGAAACGACACAAAACTTCCAAATGGGGGCAATGAAATTGGTGCCTTGTTTGCCGTCATCACTTAAAAAGAGCACAACAACCTTATTTTCGGGGGCCTCGCAATCCCTTCGTCATGGAACTGAACCTCTCTTTTACATACTTACTGAGCCTTGAACATATAATAAAAAAATTCAATTTGAGAAAGTTTCTGCGATATGACGTAAAACTAACAATGATTTGACAAAGGCGAGAAACATTTTGCATCATTCTCCATCCCACAGGACAAATCTCATGGAAATCACATTCACGTGGAAAAGCCCGAGATTTGCTTTGCATGAAATACAACCAAACCCCGTTTGTTTCTCAACTTCAGAAGAGCGTGCTAACCTCTGTTTGCAAAGAGCACCACATATAAAACACCTCCAGCTTTGGCAATACTTACATAAAGCTACTACCGTCGTAGCGCCATTATTCATATGGTGTTAAGTTAATACACAAGGTAATGTGATAAATCATTTCATCAACTGTACTACAAGATTGTTCGATGTGGGCATTTACAGCCTAGTCATGTCTAAGCATTAAAACATCTACAGCAATAAAAATATTAAATGAAATGTTTTACAGTAATCGTATTGTAATACAGTAGATGTGTATGATGGTACTTTCAAGTGCGAAAAAATTTATTTGAAAATAACGAGGGATTGAGGGAAAGTCTTGATTTCACGTTTATCACTCACTAAAAAAAAACAACCCTGCTGTTCCTAAACACGGTTTCAATGACTTACTCAACTGGAAAAACACTTACCTACTCTGAACTTCTTTAAAGCGGATGAACGGTTAAAGAACATGATTGTGCTAACCAGAAACGCTGCTGAATAGTTCATATTTCAGTCAACCATGCACACCTGCTATTGAATTAAATTTTCTTTCGAAGCATAAAGACTATTCCATTTGAAACACCTGCATTGCACAGAATGAAACACAGTACAAAAATTTGTTGAAGTATCGCAATTCATACATTCATATACTAATTGTATTGTTAATGCACAATTTCTGGTACTTGCGCTGGCTCTGTACATCAAGACGGGGCCAATTCAACGTAGAGATTTAATATCAAAACCTGATCCTTGGCCGTCATAACCTCGTTCTTTCTGAGGTACCTCAAGAAACATATGACTTCGACTTGTAATGCACCTACAGTACACTGGCATTCTGGCGCATAGGAAAACCAAAAGAAGTCTGTTAGAAGTATAGTGTATATACACAACGGAGAAAGAAAGATATTTTGAGGAAAAACCGACAGCGACATTTATTTTGCATGGGGTGTTTTTTGTAGAAACATACTTGATCAGATTGCTGCAAGTTAAAATTGTATATAAGGCATAGCGGTCACAAATTAGAAACAGTAGGCTATACGAGTATTTACGCATATTTTCTGATTTGAGTCAATCTTGTACGTCCAACTTAATATTTGAAAAACAGATATTCTGAGCACAAGTAACTACTCTCCACAAGGGAAGCAAACGAGGAATCAAATTATCAAATTTTTAATAGGAAATAGATATCACGTAACACTACACATCGTCAGTCCTAAAATCTGCAAGCAGTGCTTACTGGTGAAATGTTGAAAGGCTAAAGCAAAAGCAGAAAAAGCAAACAAACTCATGACAAAGATGAATCAATCAGTTAACAACGTCCTCATTCACTTACAAACGATTAATATTTCTCTTAGCAAGCCTATTAAACAAAAGGGAAAATCGTTAACCTTTGTTATTAAACTACCCATTTTTATATAAGAGCAGATAATAAAGGACCTACCCTAATCTAAAACAATCTCTTGTGCAACCATAACTGGGTTTTCTTATAGAAAAGACGTTGAAAATATGAATAGTTCTCTACAGACACGTTGGTCTAGCTTCCCTTCTTTCCTTTATTGAACAACGTCATCACCCAACATGGACGGTACCGCTATAATCTCAGGATCAAGGTAGTGTGATTGCTTAAAATAATTCAACGTGGTTAAATGGGACTACACTGCACTTCAATCAATGAAATACCTGGTTTACTGAAAATAACAGAGCTTTTCATAGGTACGCTATGATTGTCCGGATTTTACGCAGAGGACAGCTAACCGAGCTACTCAATCATCTTCTAAAAGATATCAAAGATTTTCATTCCTCCCTGACCTTCAGGAAGTCAATGCTGGAGATGTTACAGCCAGTGTCACACATCTGGATGTATGTCGTCACACAACGAGATTGTTGAACATTCGGGTTGGTCACCAACGAACATTTATAGCCAAATGTTCTTCATCGATTCTTTGTGAAAAGAGCGTCTCACCATCCTCGAGTTAATTTCAAACTAGGTGTGTTAACATGGCTATTTGGTGACGCAAATTCAAAAAATTTAATAAAATTTTTGAAATTTTCCAAACCATCATTCTTTGAAAAATGCAAGTATGCAAACCCATACGCACAGCGTGGACTTCGACATGAATTTAAAATGCTCTAATCTTAATTGAACAAACCGCAACTAAAACTTTGTCATGTTAAGTCACTGCTGCTGACGAATGTTACGGTCATGACTGACGTGTATATTACGTGGGAATCGCAGGTCTAGGTAATTTTGCCACCTAGAATGGGTCAAAGCTACAGTACTACCGGTCACAGAACTGAAGTGCAGTTGGTGTAGCGTTCCTTTTGGGTGAGTGAGTTGGAGCAGTGAAACTTTTCATAGTTCTCAACACAGGATAGCAGTAGACAAGGTGGATCCTGAAATCTTGCAGACTGCATATGCCGTGTCGTACACTACAAACCTAGCAGCCGGCCGCTGCGAAGTACAAAGCATAGGGAAAATGCAAAACCTTGAAAATTGAAGGTGAAATTTCTCAAAAACAGTTTACAATCTTACAAATCAAGTATTTTGAATCATGGCTTCTCATTGGTATGTTGAAAATCACCTGTAAATTGTAGTCAGCTTCACAAGTTGTGAACACTGGTAAAACCTGATAACAATTACTGTGTGCTTGTTTTGCAGCCACTACTCATGAATAATCTCCGACAAACAGCATCTTATTTCGTTCTTTGAGGCAACTAATAAAATATACACCCATATTGAAATACACTTAGTTTTCCTTAAATTAGTAAAGAGTATCTTCCAAAGCTTGATGTGCTTCGCAAGTATAACTGACAAATATCGAGATTAAGCCTTGAGTCACGCTGTGCGTCAGACTTTAACAAAAGAAATGGTATTCAAAGTAAATACTTGGAAGCTCTACTTGTTTCTTGAGCATCAGTATCAGCCTGTCCCTTCCTTTCTATTAACTGCGGCGATTCTTGTCTACCCATATCTTCAACTTAAGTACAGCCTGTGCACAAGTGACAGAAATCAACACGCATAGATGGTATTTAATAGAATTAAATGGAATGATTTCTGTCACTTGTGCACAGGCTGTACTTAAGCATTCAAAGTAAAGCAATGCATTTTCTTGCTTGTTTATATTAAGAACAATAATCACACAAAACAAGTTACAAATAACGTTTACGTAATGCAACTAAATATTCCCAATGAGGTAGAGTGCTTTAATTTTTGATCACATTGACTAACGTCAACTGCGTGAATAATGCTTCAACGTTAGTGATAAAAATGTACCTCATGCCATTGAAAGCGTTTCATTGCTTAAATTATCACAAACCGAACTGCATAATGGGAGATGCATTGTTGACGCCATTGATGAAAATCACGCGTAACGCAGAGTGCATTAATTAATTACGTTACTAACATTAGCAATGATCATTACCGGAACTGCATCAACAACAACGCACTGGTGACGCTAGTGAAAGCTTTCCACCATGAGGACACGGTGTTTCAAATTAAATAGTAAGCTTACTCACGATAGCAAAAAACAGTAAGCGAACAACACTGAAGTTTTTTTTCATCTCAACCTAGCTTGCAAATACCTCGTTATCTTAAATACCCTTCCAGAAAGCAAGAAACAATCATGCTCAGGCATTGATATCCCAAGAATCGTCAGCTTTTCAATTTCCATATGTTGCTTGTGCTGAAGACAAAACGCATAAAAAGTTCGTGTTTCCATTAAAACCAGCTATTTCACTGATTTTGAAGAGTAGCGCGGTCTCATCTGCTCAAATTGTGCTGCAGCAATCACAATGCCATGATCCTAAGCATATATTGCTTCCCTTCATGTTGGGTGAAACGTTGTTCAAACAAATAAGGGGATACTGAATCAGCGTCTCTGCAGAGCTTAACTCAAACTTACAATGTCGTTTTCATAACACAATCCAACCACTGTTGCACAAGAGATTGTTTTAGATCGAGGAAAGGTCGTTTTATGTCTGCTATTATGATAATGGGGAGTTTATTGACGAAGGTTAACGATTTTTTCCTGTTGAAAGATAGACCTACTAGGGAAAAGTTATTCGTTTTTTAATTGAATGAGTTCTGTGCCTCGAAATATGTTTTTCAAAGTTTGAATTGGATGTGAAAGATCACCTTAGATGAAAGAAAAATACATTAATCTATTTTTTCTGCACTGGGTTTAACATGATATGCCATCTCTAAGTAGGCCCAAGGTGTAATTTTAACATACAGAAATCTTATCACATACTTTTGTACCAAAAACACCCTATGCGAAACAAATGTGGCTGTCATTTTTTTGTCAAAATGTATTTTATTCTTGGTTGTATATTTCCAGCATACTTCTACTAGGCTTCATTTCGTTGACCTGCGGACCACTGTAGAAAGCCAAGTGAGATGTATTACAAAACAAAGGAATTGTTTTCTCTGAAGCACCTAAGGAATGCTGATACAGTATGTTGCTGTTGGAGTACTATTGCGAAGCTACTGTATCATGTGTTTACGAACAAGCTTCGTTAGCTTAGCAAGATTAAATTAAGGTAGATTACTTTGTTGTGAAGTGAATTGGTATCCCCGGACCTAGTCTTAGAAATTATGTAGCAGAAAACAAGGCTTCCTCATCAGCAAAATATTGCGTTGCTTTCGAAAAACAACGTTGAAGTTAGCCTAGTCCAGTAGGTGACAACCATAACTACAGTATGTGGTTCATGTTGTACACAAACTTCAGCTTTTGGAAATTGTATCAGAATGTTAGCCTGATGTTTCTGAACTGGCACTTGCATAGAAAACTAACCGAGTTGCGAGAATTAAATTTAGGCTAAATTTTCGCAAGACCTGACATGTATGTGTTTATGGGCGCTCGTTTATGCCGGACTTAGGTCGTACTTACAGGATAGAAATATATAGCAACCTTTTCGTTAGTGGCTCAAGCTCGCAAAAACGAACCCTGTTGTTTTGTTTGTTTTACAATTCAAGTCTAATCTGTTACATTACAAAGGAGATTAGAAGGGATGTTTATTCGCGAACCAGTTAAAACAACAAAATCCGGGAATACATCTGAGATTAGGTAAAAACCCAAGGAAAAATAGTGACTAACTGCAGTAATTTGCTCAAGCTAAGCACCAGATGTTCTCCTGCAGTCGCTTTCTTCGTTTTGGAGGACACCACTCGCTTCACTGAGTCTTCAGGAACAAAACATAAGTAGGCTAAAAAAACAGGTGAGAGCTGCCATGCGCTTTTTCTACCACTTTATATACTACAGTACACCAGCGGTGAGCCACAAATGTGGCCCTCCACAGCGTTTTCAGTGGCCCTCCACAGCGTTTTCAGTGGCCCGCGGAAGCAATTAGGCAAAACCTTTAAATCTGAAAATTCCTCCAACTTATAGTAAATGTTAGTGCTGATGCTAACTTTAACCTATACTTTCTTCTATTTCCATTAAAAAGTGCAGCACCCCGCTGAAGGCGGCCTTCGCAAAATGGTCCCCTAGCTAAACTTATTGACCACCCCTGTACTATATGAATACTTTGGTTGCTCGCTGGGTAGAACTCATAATTCCATCTGAATATTCACAAGACCAGAGAAAGAGTCCATCATGACTTGCTTACGGGTAGAATTCCAAAGAGTACTAAGGCTAAGGGATTTAGCATCTTTCTACTTCATTTTTCGCAACGGGTGGATTCCCAGTTGCGAATGAAGNATTGCGAGTCAAACCATGTCATTATATACTTATAATTAATCAAAGAATAAACAAGGATTGCGCCAGAGTTGCGAAAGATGCTTATCAAATCCTGTTTGTAATGCCAGATAATGCTTCTTAACAATGAAGAAATGCATACCTGAATAGCAAAATTTCAACGAAATTTTCGCTGTGACTTATTATTTGCAATGCAGGTGTTTCAACTTGAATTAATGTTTATGCTTAGAAGATAATTTTATTCGAAAGCAGATGTATGCGGCTGAAAAATGAACCTCTCAGGAGCATTTCTGGTTAGCACAATGATTTTCTACCATTCATCCGCTTCAAAGAACTTTAAAGGAGGTAAGAGTCCTCCCAGTTGAAGTCAATCCTTTTTGGCTTTGAAACGGGTTTAGGAAGAGGTGTTATTTCTTCATCGACTGGAGCACATGAAGCCACATTTGCGCCCAACTTGTAGCAGTTTTCTAATTAATACCTTTGTGAAACTGCTAAAGTACACTCAGGCATAACATGTCCTAAAGATCTTATAATGTGATTGCTGTCAGAAATTTTAATAACATGCATGAGTAGGCTATAAATGCCACATGGAACATTGCAGTATAGTGGATGGCATGATTTTGTGCCATTGCTCTGTGTAGTGATCCCCTGAACAATGGCGCAACGACGCCAGAAGTTTCATATAAGTTTTGTTAAACCTGTGTTTCATACGCGATGCTCTTTGCAAACAGAGGCTAGCACGCTCCTCTGCAGTTGAACAAAGGGGATTTAAGCTCTATTTCATGCAAAGCAAATCTCGGGCTTGTCCCAGTGACAAGCCTGACAATTCTATAGTCAAAAGCAACATTAAGGTGTAAGGCCCACACTTAAATTAGGGGCTAACATTTGTGAGTCTCTGTAGGTGTGAAGATGAATATCTTTTCTCTTAAAATTTGAAACCATTTGCAACATGTGCCAAACTGGTTATTCTCTGGCACTAAATTTTATAACTATTCACTGTAATTTCTTGCCGAGTAATTGTAGCTAAAGTTGAACAACTTTAAAAGCATTTGTGTTCATCCAAAAGATATAATGAACTAACCTATAGCTACAACGAAAGTGAATTATTGAATGCATTCAACAGATAACAGTTCTGTTGGCTTGCGGTGTAAAAGAGCGCCTGGCGATGTTTATCTGACGTACAATCCCTCAGCTGAAGAAAAGGCAGCCTTCATAAGCAAACACAATGAATTGCGAAAAACAGTGATGCCACCAGCAAGCAATATGCATGCACTCAGCTGGGACGATGAATTAGAGCAGTTGGCAACATCTTACTCAGCGTAAGGCGACTAATCTGTTCATTCCGGGATCTCTTCTTTTTCCTTGTGTAGTATTTTCCATCGCGTGGTCCTAAGTAAATGGATAAAAACAACCATATTTTCCTCAATTGCAATCGAGATATTGTGTGCAAGCGTTAGTGCAGCATTGCAGCCTTGTCCTATTTTGAGGTACAGTCCGCATGTCCTGCAGTCTATACAAAATCAAAGCAAGGCGTGAAATAAAATGTGACAGTGACGTACGACTGAGATTTACGTCGTCATGCTTGTCCCCATTTCATACCGGTATTTGTTACATCAGCTGTCGTCATCATTGATGCGTTCCCAGCTTTAAAAAACAATGACATATGCATGAAGCGTTGTACGGTTGGTTTTCTAAGGCATTGGTTTTTCGCTGCAGGTGGAAAAAGTCGCAGAAGTTTTGTAGTTTATGAAAGTAAATGTTGGTAGAAACAAAATTTCTGCAGCATGCTCGCCTTTGTCGACAAGGATGGTGTGCAACATACTATCATAGATGTAATAACCTCAAAAACGAGGATCTTTTCCAATTGCAGCAACTGCGAGTTCAGCCACAACCCGAGCCACTCCACAGCGTCTTACTCACTAGTGGGAGAAAACCTTTTCAGATCTGGACTGACTCCATCACATCTTCCCAACGCAGCTACACAAGCATGGTTTGATGAGGTAAAACTTTGCTACATTGGCGACGATTGTCTGCCTGTGTGTTTTAAGATATTTATCAAAACCAAGATATGCATGGAGAAAATCATGGAACTGGTTGCGGTACGAGATAAGAATTTCTTAACTTCGGTGATTCTTGTCCCTGCTGCTACATGTCACTAGCTTTTGAAGCCCAGCGCAAATACAATTTGCTTCGTAGGTGTTTTCTAGTCACCTAACCTCGTCAAGTGGCGATATTCTTTGCGCGGATTGAACTTAGGAAGTATAGCCAAAGCAAACCTGTTGCATGCTCATCAGTTTTATGCAGGAAACTATGTCGATACGCATTGCATTTAGAATGAGAAGTGTTGAAAATCTTTTCGTGGTCGTTTTTGGTATTAGGCGCAATTCATCGTTTCAACTGATTTTTTTTAATTTTTACGTTTTCTTTTTGATTGCTTTCTAAAATTGTAATCTAAACGAGGGGTCAGCAACATTTTTGAGCTACTAGGCCACTTCACGGGTCGCGTAGGTAGGCCAGAAGAAACAGGGTTTCCAAAGACAGGTTTTTCAGAACGCAGCTTACTCATAGGAAAGTTCATCTTGGAAATCAGCTGGTCGCATGAATTAGTGGTGCTAAATATTTGCGACCACACGCGTGGCTTGGGTCAACAACATAGGAAACTGCGAAAGCGGCAGCTGGTGGTTGAACCTAATTGGAGTAGCAGAAGAATTAAGCCAAGCAAAAGAACGTACGAAGCCTGTGGCTCAAAATTGTTAAGCAGGTGGTGCGTCGTTTTCCAAACGTCAACTGTTCTGAATGAGAACGCACATCGGTGAAACGCGAAGAAACGCAATGGCAGTTAGGACAGATACACCAATAAATAGCTAAAGAGTGCGTTAGGTCGGACTGGAACGCTAGCAACCAGAGTATACCTACTCCTGAGTCCTAGACAGACAAGTATGATGGCCAACTTTGTATATGTGTATCACGCATTTTGACTCTTTGTTGTAAGGGCGATCTGCTGCACAAGACCGACGACAATTGTGTGCAGAAAAAAATTGCAATGTTGTTGAATAAACAACTGCACCACAAAAATAAAATCTTTGAATGAAACCATTTTGAACGTTTCCTAAACCACCATGGCAATTGTCAGCAAGATTGAATGGATAATGTGTGAAACACTGGACGACAAAGCACAACAGGATGCATAGAATGATGCAACGTTCCTACATATGGATGAAAATGGAAATATGTTAATATATTTTTCAGAGCAACTTCCTCTGCTTGCTAAACTACAAAAAAAACTTTTCAATAGAAACGTCCAAAAATAAATAAAAATGATTCGTCATTTTTGCGATGGTGAGTTTTTCATACCTGTTGAAAAACTGTTTTACCTTATATTCCTTCGGTAAGAATGCCTTGTTTTGCGTTGTTTGGTTTCTGAACTACTTTTCCTCAAACACTTTGTATGAATGTTGTTGATCAATGAAAATGACACATTTCTAACCCTGATCACTGACCAACTGTCAATGTTTTACTTATCTTGACCAGGAAGGGTTTTATACTTATAACACTCGAACGTGTCAGCCAGGGCGACAGTGCGGTCATTACCTGCAAGTGGTTTGGGCAGAGACAACGAAAATAGGATGTGGTTATTCCTACTGCAGGTGAGGAACAAAAAAATTTTCCCGACGTTTACATGTTTATTTTTAATTTATTTGACGACGATGAGCGGCAGGCTGGATCCTCTATTTCAAATTCGTCTCGTCATGTCGAGCGAACAAACGCACAACGAGCAGTGAACGAAAGTTGTAGATGAAAAAATGATGATACAAGGCAGTAGATAAATATGCTATAGTAGGTCATGATTTTATTATCGCCACGTTGATTTTTGGCGAAGTGAATCAACATTGGAAATATTTGACCTGCATGGAGCGATGGCGGAATCTAAATATTGTCAATCTAGGGCCTACAAAGTTAAGGAATCATTTTCTATGAGGAAACAAGCGTTTATCATTATGATGTTTTAGAAAGTTTTTGTGATCATAATAACATCCTGAAATTCCGATACTTTTTTGTGATAATGTTCAGAACAAAGGTTTTATATGTAAGGATACCCAATACAATCTCATTTTTACATGATACATTGTTCAAATTTTGTTTACGATAGAGCAAATTACAATATACTTTTCGTAGTAATTTTAGGGTCAAACTGTGGTTCGTTTATCTCTTCCGAAAGCTGCCTTTAACCTTAACTCATAACAAAGTATATCAGCTTGTCACTGTAACATTTTCGTGAAGTTCTCGTTTTGCCTGAAATCACCTATTTCAGCGGATTAAACTCGCATAGACATGTCTTTCACCAAACCTACTCTCATTCCGAACACGTATATTTTTCCTAAATCCATTCCAGAAATTTGATCGGATCCAGTACCGCGCATCTCACCGTATGCAACTATTACCCTGCTGGATTAGGCAGGTAAGGTGCGATATACTTGGCCTAAATGCATTTGTGTAGTGCAGTGTCAACCAGCGAAGAATTGATCTCGGAGTCAGTTATGATGTTTTTGACCAACAAATCTACCAGCTACAGTTTAGGTAAAATAACTGTGCTAGTCCAAGTCAGGTTTAGAGCAACATAAAATGATGTTACACTCGTGCTGAACTCGGATTTGTCTTCAGTGTATTTGACAATAACTTGTTTGCTGCTGCGTTACTGTCTTAAAGTTGGTTGTAGATCTTTGCAAGACCTATTGCATAAGCGAGAACGCGGAAGATAGCTGGAGTAGAAAGCATGAAATATTTCTTTCAATTTCGACTGTGTTGCACAAATGTGCAATATTAACTAGATTATACCTTTCCATTCACCAAGTAACGTTAACTATCGTAGACAAATTTCAGTGCAGATCAAATACTGTGACAAACACAGCATAAGTTGTCTGTTGCTTTCGTGTAACGAATATGTTATCAGACATATTTTGCTTGTTCTTTTTGCGTGATTTCGTTCATCTCCACACGAACATTGATCAGTTGTTTCTGCGAATGAACATTATCAGTGAAACGCTTCTCGAACTGCTCTCTGTCAGTGTCTAAAGTGGCAATTGATCAAACGTGCCATCATATTCGATGCAGGACCTTGCAACCTGACGGCAGTGTGACGGATGATCTTCCGTACAAATCTGGAACAGCATGCAGCGACTGTGGAAGCGGTGTTGCATGCATAAATGGACTCTGTGTCCAATCATCAGGTTTCTTTTTGCTTTTAAGTTTTGACAAGCAATCATTTAAGAATCGTTGTTTGTTTGCAGAATTTGATTCGATTAAGTTTTTTCTTAGGAGTATGAATAATCTGATCTTAATTTGTGATAATTTTTGTATAATCTTGCAAGAAAATCCGAGAGATATTTGCAATTGCTTTTTGAATTGTTTTTTGTGTGACAAGTCAAGTGTTTATGGTAATATTCGCTGGGAAACAGCATCAAGGGTAGTAAAACCTAGTATGCCTGTTTTATGTATAAAAGAAACAAAAATGCGAATATCTTTTCAGCGATGCTGTATTGTACGAAAAAAAAATCTGAACTTGTTTAGTGTTGTTTTCGCAAACATTCTTAAGAAAAATCTGAACTTGTTTAGTGTTGTTTTCGCAAACATTCCTGAGTTTTGTGATTTCTGTCATACAAAAACTGTTTCGCTTTAACCTTCAGAGTGAAAAATTACAAGGGTTAAGCTGCTGCTTGGTTGTTTGTTTTTTGAA
>JGI24159J19872_10002421_pt1 | contig 22196 bp, 15 predicted proteins | sample Ectturendosymbi4_FD_19872 | JGI IMG/M metagenome (IMG submission 19872) | reverse complement strand
TTATGACGCAATACACGAAAAAAGACATACTTTACGTAAGAGCAATCCATGCATCCCCCAAAGTTCCCCAAAGCCCAATTTTATAATTATTCATAATATATGTGCACTTGGAATGCAAGCTGTTCTTTATGAATTAGAAATGTAATGTGCAAAGATTTTGCAACTACTGTACGACGTCACAGATACACAAACACTTATCAAACGCAAAAAATACTGCGCATGCTTGATTGATGAAAAAAGAGCATATTTCCCCGTAATATATGGACAAACAGAAACGAGTGTGCTGGATAACATTCACAGTTTTTGCCTTGCCTAGTTTAAGCTGCTGGGTTTAGGTGTCCTTTACGTTTATGAACCTGGATCTGAAGTAGTGGATTCTCTACCTTTTCACGCTCGCAAATAGACAAAACACAATGAAGGTTTGGCGGGGCGGCAAATGATAAAAGTCATTGCACAACCGACAAATTACGCGGAACCAATGTGGACAAAGAAAGGAGGCAATTTAAGTGCAAACACTTCACAAAATTTTGCACTGGTTTGTATGAGATTTTTGGCCTTCATGGGTTCAACTTCTCATCTTTTGTCATTTGTTTCAATTTGGTAGAATTAATTTTATTTTGACAAAAAATAAAAATATCTATAGACTCTATGTTAAAATCTTCCATGAAGCAGAACTACAAGCTTTTGTCAAAATGCAGATGACCCTCAACCAAACAAGTACTTTCCACAACAGAATGATATTTCGAGAATTGAATAGCGTTACGTCGGAAGAACTGCCAAGTTAATACGACAGATACTCGCTTTAACCAGTTGATTGCGAGTTGAATCATTGCACACCTGGTTGGCAACAACTGGAGGTCTGCTGCAGTCTTAACGGACACCAGTGACAACCAAGTTCCATCCATAAAAAGTGGAACATGCGGGAGTGCAGACATAACGCCCTAGCATGAGAATTGAACACATCTGATAAAGGTCCTTAGAGCAGTATCACCGTTTTTTCAAACTAGATAACTATTTTCTAACAATGAGAGTTAAAAGCCGTTTCTATAATTCTTTAGCGCAAGGATTATATCTGGCAAAAATGAACAACCTATCCGACCACCATGGCGCGGGGCCCAAAGCAGCTGCATCGGCTTAAGGCCGGCCCTGGCTTTAGAAAGTGAAAACAATTCACATGAAAGCGAACCACGAATTCCATCTTGACACAGTGACAAGTAAGCTGTTGATAGCCAACTAGTTTAATCAAAATATTCTTACTACAAAGCACATAAAAACGAACCATCTTCCAACGGTTTGGTGACTACCGACTGATCCGTTTTTGTGGTAGCTTATGGACATTTTGTAATTGTGGTGTAACCATAACAATGTTATGCAACTACTATTACGAGTGTGCAGCGTGAATAGGGTGAGGACTATTCAATGCAGTATGCAGCAGCAGCGAGGTTTCGGCACCAGTTGCACCTAAGTAGCATAGCAGCGCCACAGATAGGTGTGCATCGGCGTGTACCTGACAGCAAGATGTAACAGTACGCGTAAAACTTATTTTGCAGAATATTCCTAACAAAGTCGTTCATTTTGTTATTCACACTGAATTTTCCTCTGACTGATCCTCAAAATCTCGCTTTTCAACCCTACGTTGAATTATGACTGTCTTCTCATACGTGAAACACGCACTAATTCTAAACCTAAAAAGATTCAGACAAATAGACAATGAGCAATATAATTCTCACACAGATTCCTGCGCAGTCTACGTTCAAATTTTATATGATCATCACCTCAACGTAACTTAATCCTTCGTTTATCATGTCGACTGCCCAATTCATCAACGAAATCATCTAAATCTGTTTTTCAGCTAGTACCTTTCAATTTAAAGTATATCAGTGTTACCCACTCTTTCCCTGGTAATGGAATTTCTGGGAAATGCTTTTCACTAATTTCATTTTTTAAAAATTTCTCTCACATGAAGCACTGGTGACGGAGTTCCAGCTACCAGTAACAGTCAAGCGCGGCTTTTTAAGTAGCTATAAATGACAAAAATTGTTCGAGCGATATAGGCAGCTTCGACTCTTTCCGAAGAAAATTCCTTGCCGAATAAAACTGGGGGGGCCAAGCAAAATCTGGGGAGGCCATGGCCCACCCAGGCCCCCCCTTAGAATCGCCACTGCTGATGAGCCTTGCGAGCAAAAAAATTCAAAATTTGCCGGAACCATTGGATTAACAGAGGACCTGCTAGATGGTCAGGTGTCATGGGTCGGAATGTTAAGGACTCTTTAGCCCAGTGTTTCCCAACCGAAGGTGCCAAGTGTTTCCCAACAGGGGGTGCCACGATACTCAGGGATGCCGCGAACTAATACATTTTTCAAGACCTAAAAACAAGTTAAAGCATGGAAACATTCAGCTGACTGATAGCAGTCGAAGTCCATATCGCCATGAACTTTTGAAACGTTGAAATATTTTTTGGTATTAACGAACAAAACAGGTTGGTTGAAATTCAATGGAACTAAATCTTATAAGCGTCGATGGCCTGTTTTTAGCATCAAATAAAAAAAATATTGGTCAAACCGACACTCAAAATGTCTCCACATGCACTCTCACAAGCACGCTTCTCTTCCTGACAGTTGAAATTACCCAGTTTGACATTGCAAACCCAGAGAATGAAAATAGTTAACGACGCGTAATGATGATTGTTATGTAATCAATCGATCGATCGAACTTCTAATCTGCAGTTTATTTTCCTGAAAACCACGTCTGGCCCAGTCCCGTCGCCACTGGGGGACTTTGGTGGGCTTAGTCCCCCAAACAAAGCTCCAAGCCCCCTCAAATTTGAATATGAAACACTATAAATAAGTAGAGATTTTGGTCAAATTTTAGAATGTCAAGTCCTCCTGCACAAACGTAAAGCCCCCCTATTAAGACTTTTTGGCGGTAGTTCTGTTCTGGCCACGAAGTTTTATCCGTTTATGAGAGTTCGCCTCGCCACTGCAGTGATGAAGCTTCTACCAACCCTGAGCAGTGATGCGTCTAAATTAATTGTTATACCTGCAACCATATTCAAAGCACATTTGCAATTCTAAGACGTTGCAGGAAACCACAAAATTAGCAAAATAATAATTCCAGCTAATTACCTTAGTTAACCTAATTAAGTGTAAACTTCTAAAAAATATAAGCTGCTTATATACAGGATGTAAGGAGTGTGTACTGGTGATTTTAAATCAAATTCTACTGGCCCTGTTTCCATAAAAAATATCGAAAAACCAACCGTTTCAAATTTATAGATTAACGCTATTTTAGTCGTTTTGCTGCAAAAAGAAAGCATCAGTTTAGCGCTGCGCTGAAGCGTGTTTTAAGCCGCGATTGTAGGCTTCGGTTGCGTTGATTGGGAAAGCTGTCCAGTCGTAAATACGTACTGTAATTTTATCTGGCGGTTTTAATGTCGGTGCGATTTCCTGTTGTGTTAGGTCTCTGCTCTGCATGGTCGCTGATTTGCTGTTGGCAAGAATGCATTTTGAAAAGATATCAAGCCTTACTTGTGCTGTATAGATTTTGCCTCTTATCTTGGTATTCCGACTTCTCCACCTAAACGGTTGAAAGATGCCATGAATAGCACCCAAGTACAACTTACGTTTCAACAATTCAAGATTAAAAAGATAAAAGCGAATCATTTCAAAGTTGAAAGCTCTCTGACACAAAAATATGTAGAATAACAAATATCAGGCATAGGGGCAATAGAACATTGAAATATTCGCATAATGAAACAAGATTTTCTATAGAAAATCTATTTTGAATATGATTTAATATTTTTATTGGTAAAAAAATATTCTGCATCTTCATGGTTTGTTTTAAATTGGTTGAAAACTTGTACATTGGGCGAAAGTGGAAAAACTAGATAGAAATACTCTCTGAAAAATGGAAAAGTTATTTGGAAAAAACTGCTGAAAACGACATTACACATCAATGCAATTGTATGAATCAACTCCTGTCTTTACGGGTCGTGTATCAGTTCCCAAATCGTTTCACTGGCCCGCAACAACTGCTTTCTGTTAGTATCAACTCGTATACAGCGCTCTCCGCCAGTGACATGTGTGCTTAATCAGTAACATGTAGATTTTATTTGACTGGTGCAAGTCGTGCCACACCACTGAAACTGTAAACATCATCTACAAACGTATGACGTAATCTCATAAGCAGCCTGTATTTAGTGACCAACAAGCTGTCTCAGACCAACTTTTCCCGCAGTCGAGTCATCGTGATCAGAATTGGTGCAATGCAATGCTATGCTTCCTGTCAGTTGAAGCAATAGACAGTGGCCTACTGTGTTTTGCAGACAGATTAGTCAGCTTGCTTTCTGTCATTTTTCGTGTCTCAAGCTACTCGCATGGCAGTCAGTTGCTAGTTGCTAAATTCGGCCGCATTTGAGGATTTTGGTGTTGAAAAACGAACGCTGATTAATTGTAAGGCTGTCAGATTTCAGATAATACCACATTCTCGTTGATAGACTGACAAGCAATGTTCGATGAGGCAAGGCTGAGTTTCTTGTTTGCAGATTCGATTTGAAAACTATTTGGCAAACTGATTTTACAAAGCTAGGAATGATTGTATAAAAGTAGAACCAAAGTTTTTGATGGCTGTTGCTGTTTTGAGACGTGGATGGAACAAATATAAATGTGTTTTTGAATGAGTTGCCAATCTGGTAAATATGGAAACTTTAGCAGTAAACAATCGATTAAAAAACACTGAAAGTGATCTCGCAGATGACAAAGCAAAAAACACCTTAAAGATGGAGAATGAAGATCTGCAACCTCGACCACCAAAACGAAGATCAAGTAAAAAGTCTTTCAAAACCTTAGTACGACGTGTTTCTTCCAACACTTTGTTGAACACCCGTTCGCTTAGTGTCTACGGAGACAAATCATTTGCAGAAGGTAATCACTATGTAAATAGGAATCGCCACTTCCTTGAAGTTATGAAAGTGTATAAACATAAATTTTGACCTGTAGCAAAGACATCGAAGCAATCAGATCAAAACTACCAGTGCAACAAGGACAGTGTGCGTTCCAAGCCCGACGTCACAGATAATTTAGCTGGTTTATCATCTCCAAACGCAGCCGTTGTTGTATTGTGAATGATGTAATGTCATTTAGATTCTTTCTGCGCCCCGGATAATGCAAGGCAAGTTTGGATGCAAAAATTGTTTGCTCGGCCCCAGTTTTAAACTCACACAGGTCACCTGTGTGATCGCATGGCTGGGCTACAAGAAGGAACGGAAGGTAACAGCTCTCCCAACCACGAAATCTCTGAAACTTGGTAGAAGTAAGACAGAATTTTTCATGTCATTTGCAAAAATTACACAAAATGTTTTCATATTTTAGGTTTTTAAACGTTTGACTGCTTTTCGTTTTTAGACAAAATTTTCTTTGCTCTTCTAAATAACTTTTCTTCCATGCAGCTATTTGTGCCAAAATTTAGGTGTTGTTTATGAAGTTTTTTTTCAACTTTCGGTGCATGATTTGCATGTGAAGCCAGATGTTGTTAGATTGGTGTCTATGAATCGTGGCCTTTGGTACTATGCAGCATTCGCTAACGGAGCACAAGTCCTATTCAAATTCGGCCGCATTGAGGATTTTCGCTTTTGAGTTGTCGAAAGACATTCTTGAATTTTTTATCGACTCCCACGTCTTGGAGACCAAAATATGATGTTGTATTGCATTTAATTAAAAGAATTTGAAGGGCACAGAACTCATTCACTTACACTATAGGCGTAGCTAGGAGGTGGACTGGGACTGTGACACCTTGTTTCGAACCGAGGACAAAAATTAAACTACGAAAACAACAAAACGCTGACGTGCTATGCTGACAGTCGGTTCCGCAAAAAGTAGACAATCTTACTTTTTTGCACAATGTTTTTTTTTTCAATTAAAAAATAATATTAATTTCCTTGGTATACCGAACTCAGGTTTTTGAACTCCAATTTTTGTCCCTCTAATTTCCAAACTCCAGACTAGTTCACTAATTTACACGTGAAGCTACTGGTCAATCAATCATCAGCACAGCCCTATAATTAATCGAAAAAGCTGACAGTGAACTTGTTTTTTCACGAGCTCCCAACAACCTACAAACAATCCTGAAGAGAAAGCCCAGTGGCGATGACAGGCATGACGTGACCTGGGCTTCCGAAAGTTTTTCGACAGCATCTGTCATGCATGCTAATGGCCTTTTCCTGTTTTGCTCGATCACACTACCTGATTTGTTTTTAACGAAAGATTGCAGTTTTCGCTACATTTTCATGAGGAATTTGTAAATGTGAGAAAACTACTACGGTTGCTAAAATGGTTGAGATCACAAAGAAAGCTCAGATTGCAAAAATATCTAAAACAAAAGCAATAGACATAAGGTTGTGCAAATCGCTAAAATGTATACAAAATCATAGAGACTAAACTGTACGAGGCGGGTGATGCAACTGACAAAGATAATAAAAACTAATCGGGCGAACTTCGGTGAATATCGGGAAGAAATTGTTGAAGTCGATCAAAGTTAGGTAAAGAATTGGGAAAACATTTGCGGCATTACGGTGAAATGTAAACGTCAACCAACGTTTATAGACAAGAGAAAAAGACAGTCCATTGGTTTTGTCTTTACGGATGTTTGGTTTAACGAATTTCCTTTAAGAGCTGAAGTAAAAGAACCACAATTTTACCCGCAACACTAAAATTGTATGGCCTCAACTAGGAAGTATCATCGATTGTTTGGTTTTATTGTGTTCTCGTGAAAAAATGCCATTTCTAATGATGCTGAAGTTACAATACTTTGTTTTTTTCTACAGCGATAGTGAGTAAACAAAAAACAGAGGGTAAACTTTTGTTAGGAAGCTGGCAAGATGGGAGAAAAATAAGGATGAGAACCACTGCTTTAGGGGAAGAGATTTTAAGGCTCTTGTGAATCATTTTATATTATTTGGATATTTATTCGGATAACTACGTTTTCAATTGCATTAATCGTAGCATCATATGAGAACAAAAGCTTCTCAATTGACTTGCAACAGTTTTGCTGAAGTACTATCGAACCATTCCAAATTGATTCAGTCGTTAGTTGGATGTTTATATCGCCCAATTGAGTAAAAGCAGGTGGCCTGAAGTGCCCTTTCAAGGTTGAGCATCTTCAATAGTTGTAATTCCTAAACATTATTTGTTAAACAGTATTCTTGGAAAGACAAGCCAAGCTACAAGATACCGCGTTTAACATTAAATAGGCGTAAACGAGGAGTCTGGGAGGGCAGCAGCTTCCAAACACTACAGTGTTTGTGAATTTTCAGGGCAACAAAATAGGCATTTCAGGTAAAGACAAGGACAGAGTGGGTGACGGTATTTGTAGATTGAAGGATTGAATATAATAATTTTAGGCATGGAGAAAATTTTTTGGAAACCGCAACTACGAAATTTTTCAAGACGAACGGCCTTCGGCCTTTCGCCCCCCTGAATAGATCCTCCCATAGTACGCGTATATGGTTAACAGATACAAATGGTGGATGTTTTCAACAAAAACTACCCGCAAACGTTCTGTAAAATGTCATTACTGTGACTGTGCTGACCGGAATTAACATGTACGTGTGCAGTCGTGGATTGAATAGAAGGAAGTGAGGAACAGGCGTAATTTATAGAAAACCACTTAGTTCGAGGTACTGTGATAGTCACGTAGGCTTCCAGGTTTTTCATATTTTTATATTTTTTTGTTGTTTCCACTGGAAAAAATCGTAACCACCACCCGCCATCAGCGTAACTAAGAACCACAGTATCCGCGACGATCCACTGACTGCAATTGTCTTTCACGACGCCACTGCGTATGAGGATGAAGCGATAATGTGATGACAATTGCAACCAATGCTTGTGATCGATAGTGCCGTGGAGATCAAAGGATTTTGATGACTTGCAACAGTTTTACAGAAAAGTGCGAAGATGCATTGTGATTTAAGAGGCAGCGATTGGAAAATAATTCAAAATGCTGGTATCTAAAATGCAAATAGCAAAGGACAGCACGCAAATAGTAAAAACTGGTTTAGTGCAGTAATCCTTTATTCTGGTTGCAGTAAATCTAGGAGCACACCTCTGCGAAACTGTCTGCATCAGTTTGTGAATATGTCGCGACGTTGGTTTTCGCTTATACTGATCTTTCTTTAACTTTGCCACACGGATCTCCAACTCAAAGCTTGCCCGATTTGTTGCTATGTTGAATTAGGTGAGAATTTCAGAATGCTGTGCATGATGTCACATACGAAATTGATATGCTCTTTAAATTTCACTGCAAAGAATTTGTTACCAATTTCAGCGATCACTCTTTTGTTCATAACAACTCGTAAAAAAATTTCCGTAAGAAGTCCTGTCTGGATTTGCTTCTGCTATTGTACATCATCTTTCTCATCCTTTGGCGTAAAACATGGAAGCGTTTTGATTTAAAATCCAGATTCAACTCTTTTTGGGCAGAATACAACTAAACCGGAAAATCAATCGTTTGAGAAGTGGGCCGGCAATCACTTTTGCAAGAGGTGACCTTGCTGTCGATCTAGTGCTTACGGCGTGAGAACGGAAGCACGTTCAGCCGTTTTGAGGATGAACTCTGCTGTGAAATTTGCGGAGCACATGGCAGTTGAACAAGATCTTTAATTGCGCAATACAATATCACAGTCACAGAAACAAAAACGTTGAAAATACAACCTTGGCACTTCATGCATCTCCATGTGGTCTCTATCTGACATTTTTGTTTTTTCGTTGAAGCAGCCATATAAAGGAGCATCATATTTGATCTGTGCTCACCCACTTCTTTATATGATTAACTGGCTTTTGTATAGCCATTACGGGTGTTGCACTAACCAAAGTTTGCAGGGCAGGACTTTTACGTACGTATTTTACGTATTCTAGCATATGTATTTTTTGTACTTCATGTGTGGGAGATTCTCGTAGATTAAAGATTGTTGTATACCTTCAGTAGTTTTAAGTCTGCTTTTTAGTTAGCGAGAAACTCTTTTTTTGTATAAATAAAGGCTGACAAGGTTTCTTCTGCTGTTCCTCTTCGGTCTATATTTTTTACATTTTAGGACAACTAGCGGTGAACTAGTTTTTTGCAATGTGTAGGCTAATCAAGGTAACCTTTCATAACCTCTTTTAATTAGCGCTTATCTGTGAAAGGAATCTATACCACACTGTTAGCCCGCCACATACTGTGCATTAAGCCAAGTTCTAGCTTACTTTCAGCATAAAATGACTCAAAACTAACTGAAAGTTATCCTGCCTTCTCAAAGCATACAAAATGGCTGCAGCAGTTGCTGTAGTTCCATTGAAGACAATGGAAAAATGACGCAACAATAAGCCCCCAATTTTACAAATGGTCAGTGAGCGGAATTATTTCATAACAATGCCTCATCAGCCTGGAGTTCATTTTGAATATTTCACTGAAGTGAAATCAGTCCCGTCGCCATGCGGGGGATTTTGGGGGCTTAGCCCCCCAAACAAAACTCCAAGCCCCCAAGTTGAAATATGAAACACTGTAAGTTAGTGGACAGTTTGTTAAATTTGAATGTCAAGCCCCCCCTGCGCGAACGTAAAGCCCCCCGCACAAACGTAAAGTCCCCCCTATTGACGACTTTCTGGCGGCGGTTCTGAGTGAAATTCCTGGACATTTTGCTAACCGGGACGGGACACCGGGACAGACGTTTAAACCGGGACGTATGGTAGGTCTAGGTATCATGTGTTCAGCGCACGTTTAACCAAATATCACCAAAACGTTACTGCTACAGTGCTATGATGTAGTGCTTCAAGAGCCGGCAGTGTGGGGTTTTGGAGGCTTTTCTCGGGAAGAAGAATGGTGCCTAAAACTTCATTTATCAAAGTACAAGTTATCTGCACCGAATGAATGCAATTGTAAAAATCGCACAATAATTTTGCGTAACTGACAGGCCGAAACTGAATGTCAACGTTTTTAAATGACTTTCGTGAATGATTTGTAGACTACATTGACTTTAACATGCATTTTTGTCATCAAGAGGAAAAAGAATATGAAAATGTATTTTCTAAGATTCAACTATGTTGGACTGTCATCAAACAATGGGGTTCTGTTGCAAAACTGAAAGTATAAGCAGCAGCTGACGAGTGATTAACTTCATTTCACGTTGCACTACTGCGTGCATCAAGAATTACATAAGCGCGAGTACTCTCGAAAAGAAACACTAGCCTTTCTCCTATGAAAACTAGTTTTCGAGGAAGTGCTTCGCGGGCCGCACAGTATATGCTGACGGAACACAATTTCAAATCCATTGCAATGGTTTGAGGCCGCAGATTGGTCTTACGTCATAAACATCTGCAACGCGAGCAACAGAATTTCCGTGGAGACGCAGCGCATCAGTTGTCAACACACGCGCACGGGAAGGCGTTTTACAGGAAATTAAGAAACCGTTTTGTTTCTGGAAAAAACGTCATTGGTCGACACTGACACCTGACCTGATTTAGGCTGTTCCTGTAAAGTTCACACTCATCGCGTAAAATTTGCCGAAATTTTTTGTAATTTGATCCTAGAAATGAAGTCAAAATCAATCTTTTTGGTGAAATAAATAGCTCAAAAACCACCAGCACCTCACCTTCTATCTTCTAATCCTTTCCAAAGTTAATCCTTTATTTCAGTCACTGCTTTTTTGTCTGATTGTTTCGTTTGCCCTAAAAATCGCGCTTTTCGCCTTGAAAATTAACCAACTCTGCCCGGATTCCACAGAGTTTGATAAATTTATCCACACTTAGTAATACCGTTCTCCTATCAGCACCACGGCTATGATTGTACGAGCTGGAAAGATTGTGACGAAGTCACGAATAATTCGAAATTTTTACAGAAATAGTGGCGATTTGACGACGCCCAAGGCATTATCACGTATCATCTCAATTGCAATTTGAGAAAAGGCTCTTGTCACTTTTCATAGTTATTAAAAAATCGCCTCCATTTTTCTGATAGTCGCAACATCATGTTTTCAGTCTTGGAAACAACGCTTCCTGAGGGCGACATTGGCCACATGCGGAAATTCTGAGCTTGATCATGCAGGCGCAGTGCATGCGCGATGTGGCTCAAATCAGTCACACTAACGCTCAAGCTTAAAATGAAGTTGCAACAATTGTTCCAGACTTCAAAGCAAATTCCTCAGAACTTTTCATTTTTTGCCTGCTTGACATTCACGCAACTGGTTTCACACAAGTAAAGATACAGTTCTGCCGCGAGCGCATTCGAAAGAAACTCCTTATGGCGAATGTAACTGTCAAGCTAAGCATCATGCCACTGAAATGTCGTTTACGAAATAACATTGCGTATTGTTGTCCTTGCGAAATGAATAGCAGATGTGTTAGCAAAACGCGGGGACTAAAGAAGCAAACACAAAGGCAGCGAAAAATTTCTGGCTTCCGATCCCTTGATGCAAAATGCTACTTTCACCCTTCAGATGTAAAGAAGCTTGGAAGAAAACTGTCACTTCATAGGATCCGATTTTCGGTGAAAACGAGCTGTCATTTCAGTGACAGTGACTTGACTAGCTACGTTTATCAGGGCAAACCAAAAAGTAGCAGTGTAGCTATTCCAACACACTCGGGGTGTTGGAAATAAAACACGTAAGTAGGGTTGACATAACTTGGCATGTTTCCAAAGCAAGGCGTTCCGTGTTTTTCCATTTCTGTTACCAGTTCCTGCGTTATTTTGTGCCTGGTTGAAGCGCATGGAAGGAGCAACGATGTTCTCATCGAAAAATCCTTTGCCAGAAACAACACAGAATCTAAAAATTGAGCAAAAGAGTGCAAACAGGTGCTCCCTTTGGTGGTGCTTATTGACTGTGCTTTGCGTTCGATCAACCTGATGGAATAATGGTATTTGGCACTGACACTTAAAATGAATACAGACTAAGGAGAGGCACCCGTACAATATCGAAACTTAGAAAATAATATAAACGTTTTGGAAAGTAATATATTTGTCGGTCACAAAAACGCATTTAACTGTTAGCACACGGCTGCTGCACATCCCCTAAACCAGGGGTGGTGCTATCTACGTGCATTGACGCTGGTCGCATCTTCATTTTGTTGGAGAGTTACTTTACTTCTTTTTTACCACGACACCACTGGTGGAAACCTCATTTTGATGTATGAACAAACAATTGTAGGGGCACTGACTTTTTAGCTTGTGTCAGACAGCAATAGCACCTGTTTTTTGTGCCCATGCTATATCCATTTCAACAACCTTAAAAATCATTTTTTTTGCTGAGTCTGGCTTCTGGTACAGGTGTTTAGCACGCTTTAAACTTGGAAAAAAATCGTTGTTTGTGTGTAATGCGGTGGCGTTTACAGGCCAGTCCTAGAAAATAGACTGTGAATACATCTTCAAAGATATTTTACAGCTGAATAGGAAAGAGCTTTTATTAAAAAATTATGGTAGTGGCATTGGTTTATTCATGCATTTTTGTGACTCAGAAAAAAAGAGAGATTGATTCCAACTCACCAATGTAGCCGATTTTTTCACTCAAAACAGCTCTCTTTTGGTTTGTCTAAAGCGATTTGCATTCTATATATAATCTAATCGCGTGAAATTTGGCTTCCTTTTTTCTAAAGGTTATTTTTGTTCTCATGTTTCATTCGACTTTTGCAAAACTTATAGTTAAATGCTAGGTTTATCGCAGGATCGCATAACATTGCTCTTAGCTTCACTTAACTCGTACTCATTGCTGGATTAACAATAATAGCAGATGTAGCAATTGCTACGGGCCCCGCGCTTTTGGAGACATCGCGGTCCTTTGTGTTAAACTTGTTCTTTATTATATGCAAGGGTGGATATTAGACTTTAGGTGCCCGAGGCAAACTTTCATAAAGGGGGCCCTATATTTACACATGCTATACAAAATCTTTATTCGCTGAAAGCCGGCTAAATTTTTCATTTTGTCTGGGAAATTGCACCTGCGTAAAAGTCCATTTCACATTGGTAAATTGTTTGAAATCATTTGATTTTAAAGTGTTCTGTGTCTACATATTAAACTTGCTGCGGACTGTGGTAATTTTGTAAGATACATTTAAACTGCGTGATTGTTCTCTTGCGCTGTTTCTGATAATTTGGTGATTGTGGCCGAGCGCCACCTGTTGACTAGTGACCTGTTTTGGATTTTCGATATTCTGCACAGTGTTCTCATGCTGAATGCGTCTAAGGTTTCCAAGATAGTTAAAGGATGGGAAAAAAAATCCTCGGTAGCCTATATATCAAGGGCCCTCTTTGGCACATTTGCACATTATCTTTGCTTTACTTTGACAAACATGTGACTTACTTCAGAACTTATTAATTGTGGCTCTAGGTCGGTTTACCTTTTTTTTAACAAAAAATGCTACATGTAAGTGCGAAACTCTCAAAAGGGGAGCCCACACGGCATCTCTGAAAAAGGGGGCCCGAGGCGCCCGCCTCTTTCTTCTCCCCTAATATCCAACCCTGATTATAGGCATATAATTTTTTCAGTCCAAGAAGTCACTGTATTACTGAATTTGCCATAAGCAAATAAGCGGATGCTTTCATTGGGTAATGTACTTGAATCTTCATTTACAAATGAAAAAATTATATGCCTATAATGTGGGAAGTGTTTTGCGCGTTTATTTAACTTTCTTGGTGACCAACTGCAGTGGAGAACGATCATTTTATAAATTTACGATGTTAGAAAAAACAAAGGAGCACCATTAGACAAAACAAACTGAACAGCCTGATTCTAAAAGTATAGAGAAGTGGGTAGGGGTTCTTAACCGGGAGGACACGTCTCAACAAATTTCCGCGAATCCTTACGCGCTCTACAACAAGAAAAAGTTTGCAACTTATTTTTGCAAGTTTTTGCAACTTTTACAACTTATTTAAGGCTAGGGGGTTTGAAACAAAGGACTATTACGTAGTATCTAAGGGAGGCATGTGGTAGAGAAAAGGTTAAGAACCACTGATGTAGAGCATGAACCTCTATGTGACATAGACACTATCAGTATCGTAAACAAATTCGCTATGGCAAAATCTATAAAATGTAATCTTAAGCAGTAGGTTTGCAGCTTTTGACAATCGGCATCGGCACTTATACTGAGATTACACTGTTTAGATATAGCAAAGATCATATTTGTTGAAATGATTTTGTATGCATTAATACTGTCTCAGTAGTGTACTTGTGAGCTGTGCAGTAATGTGTTCTTTCTTGGTAACAATATACGTAGGATATAGGTTTTTGGTAAAAAAGATACGTAGCCCATAGTATCCATCAGCTCCTGTTTAGGACGAGGTTTTTCGTATTTACAGAGTTCAGCATGCCTAATGGTAGTCACATGGATACTCACAGAATTTACGATTTAACGGTTGTTCACTTGTTCAAAGGGTATTTTTAACTAAGGGCCTCGCGCTGTTAACATGCTACAGGCCCCGCGCTACCTTAACCCGGTATTGCTCGTACCCCTTTTGTCGCGAGTAGGTTACAACATCTTGCGTCGTCGGTAGTTATAGTAAGTTCGTCGGATATAACACGAACGGGTATCTGCATCTTCCATCAGACGTCTGAAACAGTGGTGGTAAAACATGAAGTACCTTCCTTCCCAAACATTCTCAACAACTTGAGCAATTTNATTTCAAAATNGTAGTTTGCTTCACATGTAACGTAAATACACAGTTTTCCGTTTATTCGGTTTGAGACCTGTAGGACTTTCACGCTGGATAAGCTTCTCGAGTCCGAAGCCAATTACTAAGTGCAATTTACGTCTGGACCTCGAACTGAAGTCGATTGTGGAAATAATTTCACCCCTTGTATTTGGCAGAACAACTTCAGACGCCTTGCTGCGTGTCCACAGAATGGCTTTTATTTTTGTCCAGTTTTTTTTTTATCAACAATAGAGGTCACTTAAAAACTGTCCGTTATGCAAATGCGACAGGCAGTGGTTGGGAAACACATTATACAAATATTTTATGTGTCGTGCAGAGACATCGGCAGAAACAGATGGCACAGTTCAAGAGAAGAACACAAGTGGAAAACAAAGGACAACGGTGAACATTTTTTCGCAATGGCTGTGAGCATCACTTTGTGAAGTTCAAACCATTGCGTTGTTCCGAGTGTTTCCAGAAACCTTGTAATATCTACTACTGCGACCTTTGTAATCCATAATATGACACTCATTAACTCATTAACCACGCAGCATTTTTGTTATGTGTGTTAAACTTACATTTTACAAAGCGGAAGCTTGAATGCGGTCAAATCTTGAAAGACCTTCAAATTTTTGACAAAATAAAGCAAGTTTCTGACCAAAGTTACAAATAGGCATTATTGTGTTCTTATGCAATGACTTTATCATATACCTAAGTCACTGCGCCATATTTGGGTAAACTAGCAAAAAGGTTGAAATTTTGAATCAAGCTGACATCGAAAAACTCGTGTTAAATAACCCATTTGACACTGGGAAACCTGACTAATGTAAGTTTAACTAAGAGAGCTACCATAATGAAAGCAAAGTTCGGCAGATAAAAACAAGAGTGGCTGGCAAAACAGACTTGGGTGTGTCGACATTTTATACAAAAATGTATTTTTTGGATAACGCTTATTTTGATTAATTTTTACCCAGCAGAAACACGATGTACAGCAAGAGTCCAGTGCGCAGGCGACGTCGGAAAGTATTCCACCGGTGTCTTCAGTGAAGCGCAACAGGTTTCACCGCAGTAAAAGCCTTTCAATAATGCCGGGACGATCACCTTTGAAGAAATCGTCATCAACACGAAAACAGCAAAGCAAGAACGCTTTTCCTGCTATTGAAGAGCAACTTAATTCCGCGGCGTTCACTGCCATTACTCAATCTAAACAACAGATGAAATCTGATTCTAGTGAGCCTAATTATTCTGGTAAGTTATAGCAAACTCCTAGAAAATATCGACTTCGTTGGTAAACCTATAGAACCACCGCTCAAAAATGTTGCTGGTAACCGCAGGGAAGCAGCCAGGACAAAACGGGGTAATATAAGTTTTTGCTTTTGGAAATGCTACTGTTCACAAAGAACTACGACGTAATGCATCTACTCCTGCAACTGGAACAAGAGCTGGCTCCTTTTAAGGAGATCTTAGTGGGTATTAGAAAATTTGGGAGAAGATAACAACTCCGCATAAGTTGAAAAACCTTGTCTTTGCATGAATGTTCAAATCCTACAACTTGCAGTTGCAGATAATTAAGTCTTGCAGCGTATTTGTAACTGAACGGCCTACTTTGTTCATTTCTTCAACAAAAATGCCTACTTTTCTGGGTGGTAGAGTTACTTTCTAGTGTGAACACTTCAGATCAAATGGTTTCATATTTTTGCCAGCTGCAAATTTAGCTTCTTTTTATAAAAGTTTTGTTTTTCGTAATTTTTTTGAGGAAGAAAACAGCGTTTTGTGGCCCATTTTCAGGCTGCTACGTCAAAAGCTAATCACACATTTTTATGAGAAAATGACCGAAATTTATTGAACAATGTTTTAAAGATGACATGGTATTTATAACGTTTGGCGGCAAACGCCGTTTAATATATCTAATATACATATTGGCTACAGCAAAGCTGACAGTCCGTCATTAGGATAAAAGTAACGTGGTGGGAAAATGTAGTTCTTGTCGGGCTATTCAAAAAACGTTTTGATGGAACTATGAAAGGTGATATTATGGTTAGCTTTTGTTTACTTGGCAATTGTAAATCAATGTTTTGAAAACACTTCGTGTCACCAAACAGACGTCTTGAAAACCAACAAGTTTTCCTTGTCTTGGCTCTAGCAAGCCATACCACTTTATTAAAAACTGGCATATTTACAAAAATATAGCTAAGCACGGTATCATACTGCTTTCTAAATATGTCACTAGACGCTATCTTGGAAACTCGACAAAGTTTTGATGAAATTGAATCCGTTCGGGAAGAAGTGACGTCAAAAATAAGTGTTGAATACGGAAAAGCAGGCGTCGACACAATCGAATACGCCCACGACATTATTATTCAAGAAATCGAGACAGGATTTTTCCTTGGTCCAGTTTTGAGGTAAGTTGAAACTACCACAACATAGTGCACAAAACAACATCGTTCAGGACGTTCGAGTCCACTGAATACGTAGGCAGAAATTTGTAGTTTTGTCGTATTTGTTAGTTTAATATCTTAAGATTTTGCAAGTATATTTTTCTTCTTGGTTTGAAAGAATAGTGGAAATGTCCCTTGCATCTGGTGAAAACGTTTCACCAAAATTTCTCTAATCGAGGAGATTTTGTAAATGTATGATAAAGTGCGCATAGCTCTTGGAACCTTAGAAAAGCTTTTCTATTGCTCGGATACTTTTAACAAATAAAAGCTTTCATCATCAAACAGAAGTTTCGCAAAATTAATTAAAAGTAAGGCTGTAAAGAACATCAGCCGGATAAGGTCTAGCTTGAACGCGCTAGGTGAAGGGACTCACTGATGAGTGGATGCGAGTTCTTTCAAACGTTCTGCGGCATAGTCACAGCCCATGTCCCAAAACAATAGAAAATAAGTCATAAAACTTTTTCCTACAAAACATAAACAAATGTGTTGTGTGAGAAGACAGCGTTATGTTCAGTCCCGTCGCCACGAGGAGCTTTGTTGGGCTTAGCCCCCCAAATTACAATATCAAACACTAGAAGTGGTGGAGTGTTTACCAAATTTTCAATGTCAAGCCCCCCTGCACAAACGTAAATCCCGCTATTGAAGACTTTCTGGCGACGGTTCTGTTTATGTTTTTTTCAATTTAGATATATTTACTACTGTTCAAGTATACTGCTTCGTAATCTTGAAAATACGCTCTTACGTACCAAATTGTTTTCCGAACGCAAATACCAAGCAATTGTAAATACCAAGAATGTTGATGATTTTTGTGCAGTAAAGATATAACCTTTCCTTTTCCTGATTTTAAAACAAAGACTACTCAAAAGAGGTGATGTTCCAACTTCCAAGATCCTAGTGTTAAGTTTTGTATTGTATCAGTTTATAATAAAACCTGAATTTTTAAATTCGATGTGAAACACCTTCAAATAATTATGCAAGCCCCACCTGAAAATCGTTGTTTTCCCGTTAAAATGATTCCTCACTCTGTGTGACACATTTTTACAGGCTCATCTTGGAACAAGCAGTTTTAAGATTTGTTTTTCTATCGGTTTAACGTTTTTCACAGTACAACACAAGACGTTCAAGGCATCTGAATAAACCTTAGGGTCAGTGGTAGCACGCACAGGCGTCGGGGTAGAAAAACTCCGGAAAAGCTACAGCGTTTTGCCCAAAAAAGTATCTTTATGCTCAGCAAGCAAATTTTTAAAAAATTACAATTTAACTTCTCTAATAAATGGCATATCTGATGTAATTTTACGCCGTTAACAACAGAAAGGAGTTAAATTAACAAAAACTGTTTCAAAGATGGTACTACGATACAAAAAAAATTCTTTCATGTTTGAAATTATGTTTTGACAGCAAACGAAACAGTTGTGTGGGCTAGAGCTCCTTCCCCCGTCTCCTACGCTTATGGTTGTACCATGAATACTGCAAGTTAAAAGCAGATCCCTGGGTAAAAACGTACTTGTTAACAAAAGCGCACTGTTTTCTTCCATTGTGCAAAGACACGAGTGTTTAGCTATTCTGGCTAACTGTTGATGCAACAAATTCAACACGGTTCATTGAGAAAGCTTGCAAAATATTGGTTGATAAAACGTCACAGCAGACGTTGTTCATACCAAAGCTTTCAGGCTTAGCCTATATTCAATCGTGCGCGTAACCAGCACAAGGCTGCCAAAGGTGTCATCACCACACAAAACGTTTAAATATATGAACTTTCTTGACCGAAAAATCGCTTGAATGACAAGCGAACAAACGCTGGTCAACACAGCCACTTGCATAATCACGATCAACTATTTATCTCCAAAACTACTTGGAGGAATTGCTGTATTCGGTTATATTTCTTTAATAAAGTTCAGTTTAAGTGCAGTTCAGTTTAAGTGCAGACAGATAGTTAGCATGATTTGCAGAAAAACAGGAAGTATTTCGTCAAAATCCACATTGCGCGACACATGATGGTGAAAAACTTCGATCAACACAAATTTTGTTATGAATACTCGTAAGTTCATATGTTCTAGCAGATAGAAAAGAACCTATTTATGGACAGTGGCATTCCCTGTAATGCTAAAGCTGAAGTCATCATCCCCATACGGAAGTTCCGGCTGAACTGCCGCGATAGTCCATTCAGCTTTGTGCTGAGCCATTCGGCTTACTTTCATAAAACTCCAGTATCGCTAAATCAAGTCATTGGTCGTTCTCTTTTTCGTATACATCAGGTCTTTTACGAGGATGTCGCACGTGAGAATTTAAGCTATGCATGACATTTGCCTTTTCACATCCGTAGAGAAGAATCTTTCATGGCATCCAACTTTCTCCACTACATATTCGTTGCTTTTTTCAATTAACCAATTTCCAATAGCCGCGTGAAAAAAACTGTGCACCACAGTTTAAATGCCTCTACACTCCTCTTGTCAAAGGTTTTGAGCAACCAATAATCCAAAGTGTATGCGGCGATGGAAAAGCCTAGTGAGTGCAGTAGATCTTTTGGCGTTGGTGTTCTTACAGCCTTGTCTTTCCATATCTTCTCAAGGGAAACATAGCGTTTAGAGTAGGGGTAGGGAACCTGCGGCCCGCGGGCCAAATGCGGTCCGCGTGAACATTTAATATGACCCGCATCAGAATTTTCTTTACCCGATTTATAATGCAAAATCGCGTCAAAACGAAGCTCGATGATAAACAGGTATTTCAGATAGTATGTCATAAGAAGCTTCTATCCCTCTTAGTAGATAAGGGTAGAATTTTAGGACAAAATCAGTTGTTATTTGTGGCCCGCCACAGATAATCCACGATTTATGCGGCCCGTGATAGTAAAGAGGTTCACCACCTCTGGTTTAGAGCAATACGCAATCTTCTTATTTCGTGTCGTCATAGTTGCCTGTGAACATAGTACAGGGGTACACAAATTTCTACACATTTTCAATATTCTCGTCATTCACTTCGATGCACTCCTTATCGTCCACCGCACTTTTAAGAATCGTTATGACTTTTGTTTTGGATTCATTCAAGTGGAGTTCAGATTCTGTTTCATTCACCCTAAGTTATTTCACTTATTTCATTCACCCTAAGTGTCAGCGAGTGGAGTTGCTCCGTGCTTCTAGGCGGCAGCACGGAATATCTCTATGACATGTGCCGCGACACTGACAAAAAAATCACAAGGCTATAATTAGCTCATTTGCGCCGTAACGATGTTGGTCAGTGTGTTCGCGGTGCGCGTTGGTAAGTTACTGTTTTCAAGGCTATCTTTCATCACACGTATTACAATGACGTAACACAATTTGTGCTACACAGTTCCTTTTCTTATTATAAACCTCGCCTATATCGCATGTTGCACACCACAGAAAGCGTCGCACACGCTGCATCCTTTGATATAAACGGAGACTGAGTAGACTGTAGAGCAAAGCACGACACAAGCTACACATTATATACAGTAGCTACACATTATATACATTATATATACAGTTTACTGGAATCAGTGTTTGCGAAAAAACGTTTGTTAAATACACAGTGTATAGAATTTGACTTTAAACAAATTTGAAAGGGTACTGTAGTTCCCTTGGAAGATGATGCGTTTCACTACGCCACACATTACGTTTGCGCCATAGCCATGCGAGACAGTGGTGGCAGGGAGGGAGGTCGCCTTTCAGGTTACAGCGATTTGGGAAAGCACTTAACGTTTTGGGCAAGCAAGTCAAGTACTTTATCCCTACAAACTTAGCTTGCTGTGATGTTGAGTATTTTTAGTCCAACAATCGATTCTTTGATTACAAAAATATTATTGTTGCTTTGATGTAGCAATATTCGTTGTGGATAGGATATGAATAGCTTGAAATTTGGGCAAATTTGTGAGTCGATACCAATATTTGTGAAAATTGGCTTTGCTCCCCTAAATTGTTTGGGGCCCGTGCCGCTATGTGTTTATCTGAATTTTCTGAATAGATGCCGTTTTTTTCCAACACGTTTTGCTTAATCGAGCCACGCGTCTGATTTTTGCACATAAATGAATTGTTAAATTAAATACAATTTCTCAAAATCTAAATCATCAACTCCCGCGTAGCCAGATCTCCCTTCTACCTTTCCTTTTCTACAACATTAATGACAAGAGTAGAACACTCGAGAACGAATTTCTCAAATAGGCGTGAAGTTTGTGCTCTTCATCTTGTTTATCAAATCTTTAATATCTGCCGAACATTCGAATCGTAATTGTACTTCTTAGAACGACTTTAAATGACTGGGACGTGGTGATGGTAATAAAAGGCGCTATTTTTGTTGGATGGTCAAAGCCTTGTCTCGTACAGTAACTTTAAAATAAGTTTGCATTAACATATAGGCCTACATACATACATACACCTAAGTCAGCCCAAACCAAAATATCTATCATGTTGACATAGACTATATTTCAAAGGAAAAACCGTTGCTAGTTGCTACTCGTGCAGCGAAGTGTTGGATCTTATGCCAAAGTTATTCTGAGCATTCAGGTCGCTTTTATGCAGCTTTTGCAGTAGCCTATACTTTGAAGTCCCAACTGCTGCAAACCTGTTGCGGTTGACGACTTTTTTTGGAACTAACGTGGAACTGATCTTTCAGGTCAAACGTTACCTGAGCGACATTCTTCCTGATGCTGCTCGCTTATTGCAACTTAACCATTTAGAATCAGCTTATTGCAACTTAACCATCCAGAATCAACAGCGACAAGGCCATTTACTTCCAACATCTGTGGACTGCAGTGCTCTTGCGCAACTTTTCCTTTGGGCATCTTGTGGGCCAAAGTAGTGAGTAACGGCATGTGTTAATAGCTTGCTACCTCTTCCGTTACTTAAAAAAATAGCGGTGCTACACTACTACCTCTATCATTATTGGAAAAGTAGCTCGCTACTTTTGTATCCCGCTACTGCCCGTCGTTGGTGTAAACGCAGTGATCAGGGCCGGCCTTAGGCCGATGCAACCGATGCAGCTGCATTGGGCCCCGCGCCATAGTGTTTGGGTAGATTGTTCATTTTTTCCAGATACACCTTGCGCTTGAGAATTCAGTAGAAACGCCATATAAATTTCATTGTTAACAAAGAACGCTCT
>JGI24159J19872_10002420_pt1 | contig 22198 bp, 9 predicted proteins | sample Ectturendosymbi4_FD_19872 | JGI IMG/M metagenome (IMG submission 19872) | reverse complement strand
ACTAATTAGCTAATTAGTTAATTAATTAATTTGTTTATTTTAGATCATAACTTTTGAACCAGAAACGCTAGAAAGTCGATCAAAGGCTCAAAAGACTCGGACTCAAGTCTAGTTTCCAATGAAAACTTCAGCGAAACACTTTGGCCTAGTGGTTGGGCCCTAGGCCAGGCAACATGAGCCAAAATGACCCTAAACTACTTCACTTATGACATCACTCACAAAAAAAACGCACCCCCCAGGCAAAAATTTTTTTTCGAGTGCAATCTACTAGACTGGCCGATCCCTGTGAGCCGTTGAACAGCTCTCTAGCACAATCGCCAGAGGAGCTAGGGCGTTGGTAAGGCAACCAAAAACTGCTGTTTTTTTGCGAAAATCGTCAAAACCACCCAGACCGCCAAGGTGTAAAGTCATTTACTGAGCGAACGATGAAACAAGAAAAGAGAGAACAGATGAACTGTGTTTGGCAAAAGGAAGAACTGAAAAGAACTCGAGCTCGTGGCACTGTGCAGCGACATAACAAGTTAATTAACAAGTCATGTGGTTGCTGATCGGCATTCTAAACCTCTGCATGATCAGCTCATTTTGTTCCTAACAAGCTATTGCAGAATAGGAATCGCTATTCTGGATTCGAAATAAAGATTCTGGAATATTCCCAAACCTCTAAACATTCCATAATGCACATCCCTGGCTGTAATGCACTGAGGCTAAATCCAAACACCATCACATGTAAATTAAACATTGATATACTGTAATTAATTAACAATGACGTCCAAAAAAATTTTAAATCTTGAAAGACACTTTCTTTCAAACATGCCCATTAATTTGCAAATGTTTCAGTTCAATTCAAAACCATTTGATCTGCTAACAATCTTCAAAATTCATCCATTTTTGCATATGAACATTGCAAGAGAACTTACACTGCAAACTGTACACCAGCTTAAACTCTTGTGGTGAATCAGGCTTTGTCAACTTTGAGCACATAAATTTACTACCCCAAGAACCGATGCTGACTTCAATCCAACAGATTTGTTTATGCAGAGGGCTATAATCCATTGAAGAAATTCTGTTTTTAGATCGATAAAATTGAGACTTTTTTCCAGTTCCATCAGCAGATATGTTCTGTAACCACAACAAGTTAAAAATTTTGTAAATTTTTATTGGAGACAATTTTCAGACTATATAAGCACCAATTTGTACACTGACGTTGCATGCAAAATAGCAATGAATCATTTCACAAATCAGGTAAATTATGCAAACACACATTAATCGTTCTTTCAGAACATAACTTAAAAAAATAAAAACCATAGAAGCTTGAAAGAAAACAATGAATAAACAATCTATACCAAAATAGTCCAGTCTGTAGAAACCAAGACATAAGGTTGCTGTTGTGTCTTTTCAACAAAGCATCTGAAAGGCTGGTATGTATCTTGCAAAAATCCTCTTTTGCATGAACAACTGTGATCCCAGCCATGCAACCCATCCGTACAAATTTGTTCACAAGTATTCATAACAGCACATGGAGATGTATCTGAAATCATAAAATGTATCATCATTACAAACATGAATTACAAAAATTAATATTTTTCTGACATTTGAGAAAACAGCTGCAGAATAACTGCTTACATATCCCTAATCAGTCAGGTAACTGCCAGGAACGCACAACTCCCTTTATAACTTTAAAAGGTGAGCAAATCTATAAGATTTACAGCATCATATATAATTCATTCATGAGCAACACAGAGAGTAAAAAAGTGAACAAGGCATCTTTCCCAAGTCCTCTGTTTTGTCCTGATTAATCACATCAATCAGTAAAACAAAAATCAGGTATACCTGCTTGATCAATTTATCAAAACTTTATGCATATTGCAACTGGTAAGTGAACTTAAAAAGAAAATAGAAGATTGAGCTGGTATAGTAAGCATTTGAAATGAAACCGTTTAGGTTTTTTTAAGGAAAATGTCGATACCTGTTATGGACCAGTAGGGGCCTGAAAAATTTCCATTAATACCATTTCATAATACTGATTGCAGTATGCGTTCAGATATTTCCCTTGATAATTTTCTCTGATTCTAGGGACCCAATTTTCAATTCTAGGGACCCGAATTAGGTGCCTAAAACACTTTTTAAAAAACTGAGTATATTATTGCAACCCACAGCAGTACACATTAATTCTGCTCTGCTAGTTCACATTTTGGCAGGGGTGATAATTCAAGTTATGGTGAAAATACAGTTTAGCACAAGCAAGATCTGTCATCTTATTTCCGCCAATAAAACTTTATGCAAATATCAAAAGAATACTTATGCCCAGTAGAAAAGCAATGAGGTTGAGTATTTCAGAAATGTTACCTAAAAGTGCAAACTACATTTCAGATTGTGGTACCAAAAAATCTAATTATTTATTTTAATAAATTCACTTGGTCAAAATAATTAGATTTTTGGTACCACAATTTAAAATGTAGTTTGCATTTTTAGGTAACATTTCTGAAAAAATAGAAATGTGCAATTCAAGATGCCATGATAAAACAACATAATTCTGTGCATGGTAACAGTTCAACATTATCCATAAGTTTCAAGTGCAAAACAAGCCCATTAAAACCTGAAAATTTTGAAGTTTTCTCAAATCACAACCTTGTTCGAATTTAAATCAGGATGATAAGTTGTTTCTGATCTTAATGAAACATCACTTTGCAATGCACAAGATCTACTAATCTTACCTTTGCAAGTCTTACTATCATTTCCAATTACTGAACCATTAGGACAAAAACAAATAGGGTCATGATTTGGTAGAATTGTGCAACTGTTGCTACAACCTAAAAGGTCACATTGTGATGTTCCAACATATCCTGGAGCAAGAAGTTCTGCAAAACACATCCACTAGGAAATTATATGTAAAATACAAGAAGCATCTATGACGTTTTTCTTGAACACATGTCTTGACAACTTGATTTTGATTTCATGACAACTGCAAAACAATGCAGAAAAATGTGACAGAAAACAGAAAATATGACCATAGTCAGAAAGAAATCCTGAATGCAGAACAAAAAATACTCTAAGCCACGGTCAGAAAAAGTAATAAAAATACAGTATAACAAAAACTTTATAACCATGCATATATTTATGAACATGTAAATGAGTTAAAAATGACCAAGAGCTAAGATATAAAAACTGAAAAAATTTGAAGCTTAGGATAAGGTCTTGAGATAAGTGGGTACTTGCACGTGTATAGCTTGGCAGGCAATATGAAGTGATGATTACAAAAAACTGACTTGAGATTTTAGCAATGTCACTGATGTTATCATCATCGAGGATCAATATGGGTTATTTTTGGCAAGTAGAAATATGCTACAGTTACCGTTTTAGAATGCCTCCCATCTGACTTAACACCAACAACAATGTAACTTTTTGGATCAAAAGATACCATGTTTACGGATTGTATGGATGCAACATCTCAATACAACATCGTGTTGCTTCTTTGCTTGAAAAAGAATACTATTACCACCAACAGACTTTCAGGTAGCTTGTTGCTTGCTTTTGTGAGTGACTTGAATAATAATCATGAATCAAAAGAACCAGAAGACAATTAATATTGGACCACAAATTACGTGATCAATCAAAAACTTGGTCCAATAGGAAAAAACTATCTACCACCAAATTTCACACATTAATGGTCATTGCTAAATACAGCAAAAATGTTGCAAAAACATCCTTTCATAAATACAAATGGTGTACTAATCAATAAAACTGGGAAAACCAGCATTTATGCATAACCATTCAAAGACTTCTACCTGAAAATTCCAATCAACTGCAAGTCAAGTAAAATCAAATAATACGCCAAGAATTGCAAACAAACCATAAAACAGACTCTAAGAATTTCCTTGCTCAGTCACGGTGGTCCAACACCTGGCCTTGTGATGCAACAATTACCCCTACCTAATAATAGTGGTCTCATGCAGTCGCTGGTTGTGTGCAGGGTTGCCAATTTGGCATTTTTGAAACCAAACTTTGAAACTTAGGCTTTTTTGGTACAATTGTTTGTTTTTTTAAATCAAAAAAAGCCAGTCAAAATCTGGCTTTCTTTTTCATTTTTTTCAGTCGGAAAGGCTTGGCTCTAGCTTAATATTGTCTGAGCTGCATATTCATTACAAATCTTTTCTGACGGGAGTCTATGACCATGCAGGGTGCAAAGAATATTGCAAATATTTTACTGTTGCCCTAAAAATTTTCGATGTATGTGATAAGAAATAAACGTGCGACAGTGTATTTATGTGGAAGGAAATTGCTTATAAAATCTGAATTGCATTTTATCAATATTTCTGGTAAGTTTTAATATCTATTTTTGTTTGGTTATGCCTGTTTTACTGTATGTGTAGCCTATATGTCTTAGGACTGCTATCTGGCTTATTTTGGCTTTTTTTGAGACAAGGTCTGTCTTTTTTGGTGAACTTAATCGCGTGTTGTAGACTCGTAATGGGGGTGGAAAGCTGTTAGTTTAACATTGCTGCTATGGTCACACATGTAGTCAGAGGACATTGAGGCCAACATGTGCTTAAAACTACGTGCATTTATGTGCGTGAACTTCATTGCGTTAGATAGCAGAGTGGACTGTGGCACTAGCATCAGCTGGAAGCTTTTGAATACATTCAGATTGTTAATACTTGTCTGTACAACTGCTTTGGTTAGTGGTTGCCTTACTGGGATATCAATCGAAATGATATTGCATTCCGAATGCCATTCCAGAATTTAGTGTCATTCAAAAATGCTCAACTTGCGCCCAAACCAACTTCTGCTGACAAGCTCACTCCAGTAACTGCACACTCGTGCCTAAAAAAATGCATGCATAAAACGCTCACTCAACAGAAACTTTTAGCACCGTCTGAATATCGTCCTACAGGTCAAATCGGTTAAAAAACGATTTCGCCACCACCGAACTAGCCGCAACAATCAATGTTTGAAACACGACGCCATTCTGGAATGGCATTACACTTATAGCGAGAGCACAAGTTTTATGAATGAGCATAAAATTGCTACAGCATACTTTACAGAATGCTGATACCAAAACTAGCACTTTTAAACAGGATTTTTTTGTGTTTCCAGAAAACTGGTTAGTTATTTATTACGAACATATCATCACGGACAGTCAATACTAATTCTTAAAGCTGACTTTTGCATCTTTGGCTTTTATATGATGAAACAATAAGTATAATTCAGTGTAGGCAGCACAAAACACCCAATAATTAGAGCCACAGTATTTGCTAAAGACAATGCTGCAGACCTTCTGTTGCAGAAAAAAATATCCAAAAAGGCTTTAACGCGATCACATTTATAGCAAAAATGTTCAACTCGTGCCCAAACTAGCGTCCATTCACAACAAGCTCACTCTGGTAACTGTGCACACGCACTCAAAAAATGCATTCATGCGTAGAACACTCACTCAACCGAAACTTTTAACACCGTCTGAATATCGTTCTACAGGTCGGATGGGTGAAACACCGATTTCGCCACCACCCGAACTGGTCACAACAATCAACGTTTGAAACACGACGCCACAATCACTTCAAATGTTGCACCACTAGCAAATTAAAACCACTTTTCTGAAAGTCACATGTGGCTCCCAAGCACCTTTTGTGAGGCTCTCAGCAGTCTTTTAATAAAACCAGTAGCGTAGCCAGCCCAAAAATTGTGGGGGAAAACTGTTAACACTATTTTGTTTGGGATACCGCCTACCAAAGCACAAAATGACTATACGTTCTAAAAATTAGGGGGTAATGGTCCCATAGGCCCTCCTGGCTACGCCTATGAATAAAACCTCTAATATTTTCTGTAACAGACTTTGTTCTGCAATAAAACAAAATGTGTGAATTGACTTGCGTTAAAATTTTTTTAGTGTGACTCTCTCACAAAATTGTAGATCTGGATTTGGCACCCTTCAGCTAAGGAGTTGAGAGCCACTGGCTTATACTGTGCAGGAGTCACAGGTTTGCCATGATTACACAACTTGGGAGTAGGAATTGCTCATACCTGCTATGCGAGTTACATACAATCTTGCCGTAACGCTTGTGTTAGAGATTATCAAAATTTATTATCCAATGGATATCTTTAGTTTGGTGTATAGAAGTTGCTCAATGGTCTACAAACTACGATTTGGTTGGTCGTTAGAAACTGTGTTACGATTTTCCGTATACTGGCAATTGTTGCAAAGCTTCAAGTAAGCAGTCCATATTACTTAAATAAATCATCTAAAACTCTAAAAAAATTCTTGGAAATTGAATAGGGCCCACAAAATACAAATTTTCGAGGGGGGTTCAGCAAAGATTAGGCACGAGAATTTGCCACTTTGTGGTGAAGATTTTCCACTTCCATCGGTTTTGCACTTCTATCACTCGTCTTTGCATGCTGAGCGGTAGCATGGTACACTGCGGCGATGTAGCTGTTTACACATTCAATGTGAACCAATGCTAGTAGGTTGAATCAATCCAAGTTGATCTACGTGTATGCAGCGATAGTTAAGGCTCTTGAGTGCAAAGTTTTTAAGAAAATATATTTCTTTTGCAATGTCATAAAGGGGCGATCATCTTCAACTTGCAGACCACGGGAAATTTCGACAAGTTTCGTAGGAAATTTACATTTTTTCAAGCCCTGGTCAGACCCATAGCTACTGAGTGAATCACCATACCGCAATTTGGGTAAGAGCATTCACCTCAATTGTCCTAGCAAAAAGCAAATTTTAGGCCAGCCTGCCACCAATTGCCATCACAAAAATCAAATAGAAAAAAATCTTACTATACGGATATGCAAAGGGTTGGCAACTGCAGTTACACATGTTCAGCTTTAAATAACAAGCCCATTCCAAACAAAACCACAGGTGATACTGTTGCAACCTCTCGGTTGGTGTTGCATTGAATGTGCAATTCACCATGAACAGGATGTGTGCGAAGAATAACACCCTTATATACGTGGTGCAAACAATCAATAATAGAGTGATCGTGACATGCAATCTCTGCTGATACTAACGTGTGAACGATTGAATGTAATAACTAGCATACATGAAGAGTGATCATAGCATGTGATCTCTATTGTTGCTTGCTGCCATAGTGTGAAGCTTTGCGCACTTGCCGCTCGGGCTTTCCAATCGCAACAATAGCTATACTCCCATTATAAATCTATGACATTCAGAAATTGCTGATCTATGACATTCAGAAATTCCTTGCAAGTGCACAAGCAAGTAACAGGATACAGGTTAAAAATGCAACACATTTCAAGATGTTCATTTTCATTTTGTCCAATATTTTTCTTTAATTTCGATACACTAGTCTGAAGCAAAATGTTGTCAAATGTAAAGATTAAATTAATGGAACCTCACCTCCATCAGGCTGTTTTTGCATTGGCAACATTTAAAAAATCTGTAACAAATTGAACAAAGTTTTTTCAATATTCATGTAAAACAAAGTTTGGCCAGCTGAGTGGTACAGTAGGTAGAGCATGTGCCTCTTAAGCTGGTAAACTAAGATTCCTCGTCAGAACACATTGAAAACTTGTATAATGATACTTGTAACCCCTAGCCTTAATAGGTGCAAGAGAATACTACATACACAGTGCTACAATTCACTTGCCACCAATAAAGGATTTACTAAGGAAGTAGTAGACCAATGATGATACTCAAAAAAGAGCACAAAAGAAGTGAATAAAACATTCTTTTATTTCACATAAAATACACAATACTTGCCATTGCAATGACTTCCTTCATCTGAACCATCTTCAACACAATCAATAGTTCCATCGCATAGCTTGTTATAGTTCACACATGTGCTTGGTTCATTTTTGCAAGGTGCACCAAAATACTTGCACATTGGATCAACTTTGCCTACAAACATCAACATTTCATCAAAAAAATCCAGTCAACACTACATTGTGCTCATCTCAAACTGAAATTGCTCCACTACATTGTGCTCATCTCAAAATCGCCAAATGAGGTCTTTCAGAATAACCTTAAGTAGGCCTTATGATGAGAATGCTTTTTACAGTGATAAAACAGCAAATAAGAAATAACGTTATAAAAACAACAGTGTTCTTCTGGCTGCACAAAATGTGTTGTGGGCCATATATGATTTATGCACCACATGTTTCAGAGTGAGACCTTTGCCACATAATGCTTCAAGCAACCAGCACAGAACATGTTGCATAATGCATATATGCAGTATTTTGCACATAGCAAATTCTGTGAACAAAACAAGGCATCCAAAAATTTACTTAATCAAAACTCTTATAAAGCATATTTTTCATTGAACATAAACTTAAAAAGATACAAAAACAAGCTTCATATTGCTTAAACCAAGATTCTAATGTTTGAGCCAATACAATATTTTAGAAAACAATACCAGTGCAATTTCAATAACATACCAGACAGCTTGGAATGTGACATTTTTCACCAACAAACAAAACCTCTCAAAATATCCACCTAGATTAAGATGTGTTCAACAACATAGACATGATACTATAATTTTTAAGACCAAAATGAAATTCTCAGAACAATGGTTGTCACGTTACAATATTTTGAGTGTATTTGACCCTATGGTGACTTTTTAGGTGAGTCTGGTTATAATTGGCAAAAAGCCCAACCACTAGGGAAAACCTTTGACCTACGTTTTCTTCACTCAACCCAGCAACCTGCTAATCAAAAGTAATGTTTACATGAAAATCACACATTGAACTTGTTAAAAACCTTTTCCTAAAATTTGTTTCTGATAAATTTTTCCCTTCAAAATATAACTTCTAACCACAATTTCAACAGTCAAGAAATTTCAACAATCAAGCACAATTGATACAATCAAAAATATAGCCATATGATCATCTAAACCAGCTATGTCCAACCCGTGGGCCGCATGCGGTCCAGTCAAGGGTTATGTGCGGCCCAGTTTAGGTTTTGGTTGTAGTAAAAGTATCCCACATACTGACAACCTGTCCTTGTTTTGATAATCTTGAATTTGACATTTTTGATGCAGGTGGTCCTCAGAACCACTTTATCATGTCTGTTACCATTGCAGTTACATTCGCACACTTTCAGTATATTAGTTTGAGCTAAATTTAGTTTGCTAAAATAAAAGTAAACCATTCAGTGTGCGGCACTGGTTAAGATAGTGACATACTTTTTGGCCCAGTAAGCCATTTGGGTTGGACATAGCTGATCTAAACAAACACAGGCACAGGGCACACTCACTGGAATTAGCAGAAATAAAGTTCAGTGGCATATTCTTTTATAGAGGAAGTAATTTACCCAACAACTTCCTTTAGTATCATTTCAAGCATCAGAAAGCTTGGCTTTCTTTGTCCATGTAGTTTGCCCATGCCTGTTTTTAATTAATCTTGCTATGTTTCAACAAAATATGCTGCAAACCATTATGTTACATTGCCACTTATAGATGATTTGCTACCAGTAATATACTTTAAAAGTAGTAACCTAAGAATAACTTCAGAGTCTCTTAGAATTAGCTCTTTTCTGGCTGGAACAGGAATCCTATTCCTAACTGCTGGTCAGAACAGAATTCTGATACAACCCTAATGACAATGTGCACAACAACACAATATTTATTCCAGGTGACATGTATTGGCTGATCTTCGAATTGTTATCAGGCATAGCTTCAAAATGTGGTTATTTGTAGGCTTGCTAGAACTGAAAGCATCATCTTTACATAATTTTCATATGAACTTGTTCCCTCACCAGACATACACGCGAGTATATATACCACAAGTATTAACTTTACTGATTGCAGATGTGGTACCATAGGCCTTCAGTGGATGATGACTGTGACAAATGAACAAGCACAACATTGGAAGCATTGTTGGCTAAAAGGCAGATCTGCAGACCAGATTTCCAGATTATATTTTCCTTTAATCAATTTCATGCAGATTTTAGGCAAATGCGCATTTCATACAAGTTTTTGATTTATAAGTCAGTGTCAACTGTTGTAAATAATCCAAAGATAAACTATTGCTCAATTGCCAAAATTTGTCTGGTCATGTTCCACAGTCAGCTCAGCAAATATACATACATATATCTAGAGAACAACCAGAATGGTGAACAAAAAACTGAATCTTTGTTTTGCGATTCGAAACAAAGTCTATGAAGTACTACAGCCAGAATCAAAGAACTTTGATATAATACTAGTGCTTTGAATAACTAAGAAATAATACTAGTGCCAGCTTTAAAAATGTTTTGTTACATTTTTGAACATGTTATTCACAATGAGTGAATAACTGAATATAGAACAAACATTTGAAATCAGTCTCTACTTACAACATGAAACCTAGCAATCTTTACTCACATTCTGATCGATTTTCATCAAAACCATTTCCACAGTCTTTGTCACCGTCACACATCCAACCTTGTGCAATGCAGCCATTAGAGTCACCACATTTCTGTTGTTTATTGGTGCATTTGTTCAGGTCTAAAAAATACCACAACTATTACTTAGCATGCACTTTTTACATTTAGCTGCAGTCAAATAAATCAGTGAAATAGCACACTACTTCAAATGTTCTTTACATGATTAGCCATTTGGTAACTTCAGTTCAGCACTGAAATTAACATTTAACAATCAACCAATAAACTCCACAGGTTAAAAACTCCTGGAAACTTAAAGTGGAAAAAAATACTTCAGGATTGCAGCAGCAACTTAACACTTTGAGAGCTGGCGTACGATATATTCGTACTTTGATTTCAGCCTAAAACCAGCAGTTGTTAGTTGCCTTACCAACGCCCTAGCTCCTCCGCCAATTGTGCTAGAGAGCTGTTCAAGGGCTCAAACGGATTGGACAGTCTTTTAGATTGCATTCGAAAAAAATTTTTGGGTGGGGTTACGGATTTTTTTAGACTGACGTCATAAGTGAAGTAGTTTTAGGGCCATTTTTGGCTCATGTTGCCTGGCCTAGGGCCCAATTGCTAGGCCAAAGTAATTCGCTGAAGTTTTCATTGCAAACTAGGCCCGAGTCCGAGTCTTTTGAGCCTTTGATCAACTTTCTAGCGTCTCTGTTTCAAAAGTTATGATTTAAAATAAACAAATTAATCAATTATCTAATTAGCTAATTAGTCAAATATTTTTACTAGTTCAGATCATAACTTTTGAACCTGAAACCCCAGCAGGTCATCCAAAGTATCAAAAGACTCAGATTGTAGCCTAGTTTCCAATAAAAACTTCAGCAAAATACTACCATCTAACGGTTGGAGCCTAGGGCCAGGTAAAGTGGGCCATGGTAGCCTAAAAGTCCTCCACTTATAACGTCACTGACAAAAAAACCCGCACCCTTCAAGCAAAAAATTTTTTGAGTGCACACTACAAGACTTGCCATGTCTTTTGACACTTCGACCAGGTCCGTAACCCCAACAGGAGAGGAGATATTCCTGCGCAAAGCCACGTGCGAATCAGCTGTTTTTTTGCGAACTGCTTGAATTAACCCGGACGTCAAAGTGTTAATGGTTTTGTATGATTAAGAAGAAAGAAAAAAACATTAATACTGTAAAGCGACATGGCATGTTGCTCAACTAAAAGCAGTGAAGTTAGTTCATCTGAAATACAATCATAACAAATTATTTCATGTATATTATACATGCATATTAAACTTGTACCAGTACTTTGGCTGGAAATATGATTTATCTCTGATTCTGATCCTGATTATAAATGAGTTGATTCTGGCAGACTCTGAAATAATTTTTTCAACACAACTACTTTTTGAGATAAATATTGGTGTGTAAAGCGATGGCTTAAAGAAATTTTTAACATAACAAGATCAACTCAAACTGGTTAAACTTTATCAAAGCAAAGACTTAAATAAAATCGATTGACATACCACGTACAAAATACCTTTCAATTCAAATCTTGTACTTGGGGCAAAACAAGCCAAAATCAATTATTGCTAAGACTCTGAGTGTTCCAGTATATTTGGAACAAAATCATATCCAAAAAACAACATCTTAACACTTTGACATCCGACCGCTTTCAGGGATTTTCACGAAAAATACACCGAAACGCATGTGGCTTTGCGCGGGACTCTCTTCGGTCTGGTAAGCACTACCAACCTAGTCAAAAGCTCAAAAGGCGTAGAAAGTCTTGTAGCTTGCGCTCGAAAAAAATTTTTTGGTTGGGGAGTGTGGATTTTTTGTGAGTGATGTCATAAGTGGAGAACTTTTAGGCCACCTTGGCCCACTTTGCCTGGCCCTGGACTCAAACCATTAGATGGTAGTATTTCGTCAAAGTTTTTATTGGAAACTAGGCTACAATCTGAGTCTTTTGATATTTTGGATGACCTTCTGGGATTTCGGGTTCAAAAGTTATGATCTAAAGTAACGAAAATATTTGACTAATTAGCTAATTTGATAATCAATTCATTTGTTTATTTTAGATCATAACTTTTGAATCAGAAACGCTAGAAAGTCGATCAAAGGCTCAAAAGACTCGGACTTGAGCCTAGTTTCCAACTTACTTACTCCGAGCAGATTTTTTGTTTCTGATCTGTTCTGGTTCCAGCCAGTAACAAGCATCCTGATTCTGGTTTACCTTTGGCATAAATGTACAATTCTTTTAATTCATGTTTTAACAAAACTGTTATATTATACTGAATTGCAAGAACTTTTCTATCTAAAGAAAATTTTAAAACATTGCGTGTATAAAATACATAGCACAAACATTTCACCTGCTTGATTCAAATGCGTATTTTGGCAATTGTTTTCCTACTTTTCGGATGCTTTGTGGATTGCTCATAAGTTTTTCATTATGATTAATAAAATCTATGAACTTACTGCAACCATGTTCATCACTCCCATCATCACAGTCATGATCACCATCACATTTCCAATCCAAAGTAATGCATGCAGTTGCACCACTAGAACATGTAAACATACTCAGAGAGCAATTTCTCCATGATCTTTCGGGAATGTTATCTATTCAAGACATGGCATTCACCAAACTTTCGCAATTATCTAACTCTTACTAAGTATTCACAACCAGAAGTAAAATTTAACGCTAAGTTACAGCCATCTTATCCAACATCAAAAAATAACAAACTCAAGAAATCCATCTATCGAAAAGGATTCTTTTTCAGCAAAAAATCAGACACAAAGATCTTACAGAGTGTTTATTTCAGCTGCAAGGTAGGCATCATCAACTCTTATTCAAATAGTTAAGAAATCCATAATTAGTTTTTAGTTTTTTTTATTTTCTTTCAGTTTTTCTGTTTCACACATAGCAGTAATGAGCAAATCATTTTCCACAAACCCAAAAACAATGTCCCCAAAGGTTTTTGAAAATGGTTAGGAAGCCAAAGGCAATAGCTCTCCTACACTAAAACAACCCCATGTAGTAAAAGCATGGGGAATTTGTGATAAACCTGCAAACTGCTTAGATGATCACTTTCATTGCAAAATTTGCTTTTCAAGAAAAATGAAAAATTTACAAACATCATGGGAAAAAATGCCATGGTTTATAGGTTACATAAATAATACTATTGTATAAGTAAATCGAGAATGCAAAATGGTAAACCTTAATCCCTAATTATGAAACAAATGTGGAAACCAAATGACAAACATTTTTTACATGCATAGTAATATCAAACTTCAACACTGCGTAAATATGAGAAGGCTATTAACATGGTACAAATTAAACGCCTAATAACATGAAGCTATTAACTCCATTCACATTAAAAGTTAAATAACATGATGTTCAACACTCCGAAAATGCCACAAACGGCAACTTTTTAACTGGCTAATCCTGAAACTCTAAATTGACAAAACTATTTATTTTTGGTGCCATCATCGAGCCTAGCTGCTTCTATTGAAAATTTATAACAACTGTTACATAACAATCTCATTGTTCCGTTACAAGAGTCTAGAAGAATTTCCACAAATTGCATGAACATCAGAGTGACAGGAATGACAACCATCTGTACAAAGTTGACCTGCTATTGTGACAGGCACGTAGTGAGAAATTTTCCTAGGATGGTGGGAAAAAATGAATCTGAACATTTAAATATTTAATGTCCCTTGTTTTTGAAAAATCATCCATAAAACGTGCATTTGTCTGGCATTTTTTTCTTCACAATACTGCGCAGATTTAAGCTGACAAACAAAAATTCTGACAAATTTTAAAAGTTTGTTTTTAGTGAAGTTCAAAGCCTCTACTTTGGATCAAAGAGACCTTTTGCTCGTAAAACTTTCTGGCAAAACTGCTTGTGAAAATCTCGATGTGCTAAGTGCACAGTATGGAGTAGGCTTTTTGAAGCCATAATTGTTGCAGTTGAGCAGGATTTCATCATGGTCGCTATTACGAACGCGCCTTTTATATTTACACATTTCTTATGTACCCCATCACACGTTCCAGCGAAACCGAGTGGCGAGTTTGCTCTCATACACCGACTTCTTAAGTATACAAGAACTTCTGTGGATTTAAGACGTAGATCCTGTTATCGTCTAATTCTTGAGCAACTAATTGACCAGTCCATCGCTACGAGAGGAATTGGTGGGCTTATCAGCCCCAAACAAAGTTCCAAGCCCCCACAAATTGAAATATGAAACACTATAAATCAGTTGAAGTTGTCAAAGTTTAGAATGTCAGGCCCACCTGCAAAAATGTAAAGCCCCCCTATTGAAGATTTTTTGGCGATGGCTCTGCAATTGACATATGCAGTTGATGAACATAAACACTATTAGAGCAACGTTTCTTAAACGTTGGTGATGCACGGACACGAAACATAACCTAATAAAAGTTACAGACTCCCAAGACAAAACGTTGCAATAAATAGTCCAATAAAGGTGTTAATCATCGTGGTAGTATTGGAAATGTCTGCAAAATCTATTAACCCTTCAAATCAAAATGACGCACCTGTTAGATCGCCAAATACAGGTTAAAACTCCAGAATTAGAGTTTATTTAGAATTAGAAATTAGAATTAGAAAACCCCAGAGAATTGTTGGCTTCTAGAAAGTACAATAAGTTGCCTGCGTATTTTAAAGTCATAATGGTAAAAGCTTAAAATTTAAAAAAATGAAACAGTTTTATTTTTGTCACATGTGCGTTATCAAGAAGACAGATTGTAAGTTATCTGCAAATAATGGCAGTATCAATGCCCTCAGTAATTACAAAATAAAAACTATCTGCTACTTACGTTAGATATTGCTGCTGACCCTTCTTGTTGCAGCGAAATGATTTCAAATTATTCACAGTAGGGTGGCAATTAACATTAGATGAAAGTTGAAACACTTCAAGAATATGCACAGGTCGGACCTTGATTACTTGACAATTTTCGGCCAATATTTGACGCAACATTATTTTGCAGCATTAGATGAAAATCAGTTTTTTTAAAGTGACATTGCGCAAGATTTGCAGGTATTCATAAATATGCATGTTCCCACTCTAGCCCACATGCTTAATGTGTTGCATTTGCTTGTTTTAGACTTCGTGAACTTTTTCAAATTCTTTGTTTGTATTATTCACTCTGCATAGCTTTGCAACTACACACAACGTCGCAGAGTGAATATATACAGATTACTCCGAATAATTGCACATCAGTTAAACGCTATAACTGCGCTTTCGCATATAAGATGCCAGAATCTCAAACCAAAACCATTCATGCATCAAAAAAATAGTCCAGGTAATCGCATAAACCGGATATTCCAATAGAAATGTTATTTTCGTTTGTAGACTTAAATACTTGCTCCATCCCGCTTAGTGTGAGTGAAGGACACAGTTCCAAGCCAATCCGATTAGGCAACTGAGTTTTGCCATTAAGATGACCAGAAAGCAAAGTTACAATCTTTTTTTGGCCAAGAAGTCGACATCCTATGGTGGCCTGTAGCTGCCAAGCTGCATTTAAAAACTCAGTCTCACATTCAACAACAGTGTGGCTCAAGTGCAGTTGAATTGTCATAATATACATCGTGACATCACATTAAAACTCTGCAGGAGTACTGCACAAAATTAGTATCATGCAGGTGTACAGGCAAATTGCAGAAAGCTCGTCGAATTACACAGGTCAACAAAAAAACACTTTTTGTATTAAACGAGAATATGACATAACTTTTTTAGATAACTTTTGGGTGCTGATTCCAAATTTGACATTCATTTTCTTGTGGCACATCAAATTTTGGAGTTACAGCGAAAGGCTTTTTTGGGTGTACAAACCGTTGTATGCTAATTAGCTTTTGTTTCCAAGTGAAAAATGCCCTGATAATTCAGTCTATATAAAGTTTGTTAATTTATTACAAATGATCAAAAAAACAAGTTGAACAAGCAAGCAGAGGACTCCTGGCCTTGGTAGTGGAAAAAAACTTCTTTAAGTGTTTTGAACAAGATTTTCTTTTAAAAAGCGTGGCTGGACCACCACAAAGCAACATCGAGCAGGCGATACCATGATTGATTCTTTTCAGGTCCCCTGGTATCTTGTTTCCATAGCTTGAATATTATTCACCCTCGTAGTCACTCATGGCATCAAGGTTTTCCAAAAAACATTGGCGTGAATGAAAAAAATGCATCTTTAGAGATATATGCAAGCCCATCTCCATGTAAGCTACAGCAATTCTGCAACTTCTGCTTTAAAAAACAATAAGCCTTAATATATCTTATAAAGATCAAGCATATCCACCTGAATGCCTTCTGTGCTTGGAACTCCAGTGCATTCTTAACTGGAAATTCTTAACTTGAAGTCCTGATCTGTCAAAACCTCTACACATCTACATGCCTGCAAAATTCCTTAGTTCAATTTAGCTTTCCCGAGATCAGGAAACTTGTCACAAAAATAGTTAAATTAAAGCTATTGGAATTGCATTTGGCCATTGGTTTCACAAAATTTTTCATCAAGCCCAATTTTATACATAGGGGTGACACCAGCACTTATCATGATTTGCTAATGGAGGATGCTGAACTCCTGAACACTGTTCACTCCAGCAACATGCAAGATTCTTGTGGACGAATGTTGCTTTTCATAGTGATCTGCATTAGTACCTAGAGTGGTTATCCCATTAACATAAAAAACAGCAGTACTTGGTAACTCCTGTGTGCATTACCATTAATATGCTTATGACCTTGAGAGCTCCACACAGGCTCCACTGATAGTCAGTATAGCCAACTAAAAAGCATTCAAAACAATCTGATTGTTATCATACGATTCATTCAAATTAACGGAATGTGCAATGGGGATCTAATGTTGTAAATTGCCCATGTGCACAGAGATATCAATATGTCACTCAATAAAACAGATTTTTGCATTTAATTGCATTTAAATCACTCAGTTAAGGTTAGTAAACTTGCTTTACTTTTGCAAATGGTATGTCTGCTACATCAATTATTATTATGTGTTATGTCACAATGCAAAACAATGCTACCTTCTGTTGTTCATAGGCCTGTGGTAGGCTAGGTAGCTGGTAATCAAAACATACAGATATCTCAAAAAATAGATGTGCTATAAAAAACGATAATGACATTTTTAAAATCAGCGTCAAAAATACTTTTAGGGGCACTTATTGCAATCACCGTTTAAATTTTGCTGTTGACCGTGTTATCGAAAGCCCATGGGATACCGCTAAGTGCATGCATTCATGTTCATCTGGAATTAGGCGAGCCGNACTGCGATGCAGCCAGTTACCTTGAAGTTCTATGTGCACCATGCTGTTCTCAAATGCGAGACCATCAAAGCGTCACAGATGTTAAAGGGACTTGGCATGCTGACTAAACAGTCTCCCTAGCTGCGCCCCTGCATATGACATACCATCTGACCACTGGCCAGCTTTCATGGCCTATTTTGAGCATATGGAAATGACACTAAAATATAAAATAATAAAAATATCATTTAAACTTTTCATCACAATGAAAATCTTCAAGGAGAAAATATACAATAATCACTGAAGAATAAACAAGTTATTTGAACCTACCTGTAGTTATTTCACTAACAACTGTTGAACTCCATGACAGCAGGGACAACAATATCAGAAAATAAGTAGTACTCAAGTATTTCCAAATGTTTCCATCATTTGCAGTACACATATTATGTGGGTGCTTCAAACGAAACTTTTGGCTCATTCTTTAAATTTTTTATTTGAAAGTTTTTGACTCCCCATCAGGCATGAGCCTTTTTTGACATTACAAAAAGTAAAGAATCAACTACAAAAAAGCTGCTAGTCTTAATGCACCAGTAATTAAAAAATCTGTTGATACTGCTTAAAATCACAATACATGTCACTGAAAACAACACTGCAGTTCAACCACAATCAAAATATTTGAATAAAACACATGCAAAAAAGGACACCTGAAAATACCACAAGATCACTAAGATCACTACACTAAGATCGCTAAGATCCTTAAGATTGCTAAGATCGCTAGGATTGCTAAGATCACTACACTAAGATCACTAAAGATCGCTAAGATCCCTAAGACCGCTAAGTTCACTAAGATCACTGAGATCGCTAAGATAATTTTTTTATTATTGTTGGACTTGGAGAGTTTTTTTTATTTAGGCACTTGATATGGATCGAGAAATATAATTGTACGATCAATGACCATGGAAAAAATATATTTCTCTGATCATCTATGGCTGAGATCTATATATCAGTGTTGAACATGATCCGGCTTCCGGATCACGATCCACCCGGATTCTGTGATTCAGAACTGGATCTGGATCAGACTGGATTTGAAAAAACTCAACCGGATCAGATATGGATATCCAAACTGCATTGATCACTGCAGTAAAATGCTTAATCAGAGGGGTTTTCCGGACATAAACTGGATTGGATCAAATATTTGGACAAGTCTACCGGATTAGGATCGGACCAGATTACTCAATGAAATAATTGGACTGGATTAGGATTGCAAAGTTATCTGATTTGTTCAACACTATTTTTGCTTTCACAGTCATTGATCGCAATATTACATTTCACAATCCATATCATGTCTCGAATTTTTAAAAAACACTCCAAGTCCAAAATACCAAAAAATAAATGTGAATTGCAAGCCTTAATTAAGTCCACAAATGTTAACAAGTCACAGCTTTTCAACAAAAATGCAGAAACTCATCTCCATGAACTTTGAAACATCCGGTCTTGATCCTATTATTTGAAACAATTAACCATGCAGACCCAATCTAAAAAATTGCATGATTTTGGATCCAGGCTAATGTGCAAGATAAATTTCTGATCCACTCTTGGCGATCTTAGTAATCACGGCAATCTTAGTGATCTTGGTGATTTTAGCGATCTTAGTGATCTTGGTTATTTTAGCGATCGTAGTGATCTTAGCGACCTCAGGGATCTTAGTGATCTGAGAGATCTTAGTGATCTGAGAGATCTTAGTGATCTTGTGGTATTTACAGGTGTCCTGCAAAAATATGCAACATCTGAGCTTTGCTGAGCTGTTTACAAATGACATTAGATATTAGAGAATCAATAATTGCAGCATCAGAACTGTAGTAAGAAAAAAAAAACATCTGATGCTAAACATCATTCCTTTATTATTTGCAACGTTTATACAACAAAATGGCAGCTTACATAATGTGCTGCTTGCAACAGTAACAACTTAATCAGTACAACCAAGTTTGAAAAAATTCAACAGCAACATAAGCCCTTGCACTTATGCAGAACTAGCATCAAACACCTGCTATTGTGAAGTGGCCATTACTTGAGATATTTTATTCTAAACAGATTAGGATATCAAATGTATCTTTCAAGAAAACACTGTCTATTGAAAGGAATCCTTTCCTAGCAAAGAATCTGAAACTAAGATCTTACAGAGTGTATGCTTAAAAAAAACACATTTGAACAACCAATCAGCTGGTATGTCAAATGTAAACCATGACATGATAAAAGTATTGTCCAAAACAAAAAAATGTGAAAACTGCATATATTTTGAAGTAAGAGTGTAAATAACTTTGATAAATACAAAGATTGAAATAGTGTTATTGCAACTTGTGTTATCAACAAATGGTTTTTATTTTCTTATTGTCTAAATTAATCAAATCTGGTATGTTTAAAAATTGATTGCACTTCTTGGCATTGCACATTTGAATTCTTGAATACATCATTTTATAAAAACATATGCCAACCCTACAAAATTACACTACATGATCATAGTACAGTAGAATTTGCCTAATTGGTCACCTCAACGGGATTATAAAAAAAATGACGAATTAGGCGAAGTGACGAATTATGCAAACAGGTGAAAACTTTATCATTGAAGCTCGTATACTTTATCATAGTAACTCGTATACATAGTTCTCTTATTTGCAGTAAAATACAAGTTTATGACGTTATGGTTGAATACAACAATTAATTCCTCTGCTCTATCTGTACTCCTCCATTTAATCAAGCACTTTTTAAATCTTTAATAAGCTTTTTCACGTTCTCTCAATGGGGAGTCAGGTCGCTGTTCGAACCTCGTGTATAAATTCGATAAACAAATTGCAAGGTGCAACAATTCTCAGATAAAGATCCTTAATTTGTTTGAATTCCCATACGTACTAGCTGCTTAGACATCAAAAGCGAAACTGCAAATGACAAATTAGACAAACAAAACGCTTCTCAGGGAAAGAAAGAGGTGACGAATTTAGCAAATTGACGAACATAAATGTAAACAAAAGATAGGGATTCTGCTGGGACCAACCAAAAAGTGACAAATTAAGCGAATTGACGAATTAGACGAGTTCTACTGCATCAATTTGGCTTGTACTATTTTGTAAAATGCTGTGTTTTGTGTAAGCTTGAACATGTTAGACTCTCATTTGTTATTTGATTACATAATAACTTGCTTGAAAACATTTATTAACACCTTTGGAGGCGGGCGAATTTCACTTCAAAAGATACAATTTGCCCATATTAGGCAAGTCTTTGCAACTCCATAACTCGCTAGTCAATTGTGCTAGAGAACTGTTCAACCCTCAAAAGACTCAGTGAGTCTTCTTGTTTGCAATTTAAAAAAGTTTTTAGGTTTTGAGTTCCAGTTTTTTTGTGGGTGACATTGTAAGTAGAGATAGTAAGCAGAGATATCGGCCGATATTTGGGTTTTACCGATATATCAGTATTTCCTCACGCATCCAGACAACTTGCGCAACAAAGCACAACGAAGCAAGTCAAGACAGTTATCTTACAACAACACTAGCAGGTGTGGTTTCAAAAACAAACAGACAAGATTAACCATGGAGCGTGCGTCGGCCGTCACAACCGAAACAAAAGCATCATCAGGAAGTTTTGCAATGCTTGAAGCCAGGTGCTGTGTACGAATAAACTCCCGTTATACTACCAGAAGTTTTTGCAGCACGAAAAGTTTGACTGGTACTTAAGAGGCAGAAATCCAATCGATGCCTAGTTTAGCACAGATTAATTTAAAACAGCTTGCATGAAAAATGAATTGCGTTATGTTAAGCAACATTTATGGCGTTATGAATATGATTACAAATGCAATCGTTACTCATTAATGATGACAACTGTCGCTATGAAGCAGTTGCAAGTAACATCTTAAAAGGATTCCACTTTTCTTAACTTCATGCATTAGGCTATAAGCATGCTGGTTTATACTGTACGCAAGCTAAAACATCGTGTTCGTGGGTTAAGTTAATCAACATTTTCCACAAGGCATGATAATGATAATTGTGACCTCACAATCCAAGCTGTTGCAAACGTGAAACCAGCGTTTGTGGATGTGGCACACAAGCTACAGGAGCGCTATTCCAACATTTCACAAATACATTGAAGTGATGATTTGTCGTTCGGTCCGATAGCAGCGCGGTAGTCAGTGTTGATTGTTGCATCACAGTTGCTGTTGTCCGTTTGTTAAACACGATCAGCAAAAGCAGTGTTTGCAACAACGCAACTTATACAAGTTAAAAGCGCATTGTTTGTAATTGGATCAGAACCACTGCGGCATTATTGCACAATGATCGGATGCACACATGTGCACCTTAGCTATTGTTATGGTGACTTGTTTTTATGGAATTTACTTCTGGCGGAGGGGCAGTAATCGGTTATAGCCTAGTGCTGCTTTTGTTCAGGCTAGGTTGTAGATGACCAGCTAACTCACTGTAGGCTACTTGGTGAAAATGCAGATAAACTTTAAACTTTGCTTTCTGCATGACAGTCTTAAACTGTTGAAATGGAACTACTGAGAATTGACAAATCAGTTGAGGCATTTCATTTCATACCAATGCCAATACTTCAGGTGCAGTAACTATTGGAA
>JGI24159J19872_10002419_pt1 | contig 22199 bp, 19 predicted proteins | sample Ectturendosymbi4_FD_19872 | JGI IMG/M metagenome (IMG submission 19872) | reverse complement strand
TTATGATCTAAAATAAACAAATTAATTAATTATCTAATTAGTTAATTAGTCAAATATTTTTACTAACTTACATCACAACTTTTGAACCCGAAACCCCAGCAAGTCATCCAAAGTATCAAAAGACTCCGATTGTAGCCTAGTTTCCACTAAAAACTTCAGCGAAATACTACCACCTAACAGTTGGCGCCCAGGGCCAGGCAAAGTGGGCCAAGGTGGTCTAAAAGTCCTCCACTTATGATGCCACTCGCAAAAAAAACACACCCCCCAAGCAAAAGAATTTTTTCGAGTGCAGACTAGAAGACTTGCTGCGTCTTTTGACGCTTCAACCAAGTCCATAAACTGTACAGGAGCGGAGATATTCCCGCGCAAAGCCACGTGCGTTTAGGCAGTTTTTTTCCAAAAATCCCTGAAAGCAGCCAGACACCAAAGTGTTAACAACCATAAAACAACAACAGAAAATACAAAACCACCATGAATTTAAAAACTTCAACACTGATTCGAGTAAAATATGTGGAAGTTTTGAGCTTGGATTTAACAACTATGGTAAAATTGATCATCATGCATCCATCCATACACACACACAAACACACACAAAATTCTACTCACTTGCAATCGACCATCAAGAGTTCTTTGAATAGTGACACATTTTGATGGATGTGCCCCACTGGTTGTAATAGCTGTAATTAGACTTTCCAACTCATCTTTTTTTTCCTTTAACTTTTTTACTAAGCTTTCAATTGCCCTTTTTGCAAATGTCTCACTTTCTCCCCCTTGCCTGAAAAAAGTGAAGAAGTCAGAACAAATCAACCAGTTCATGCATTTTCATCAACTACCATGTCACTCTGTATTGGCACTTGCAGCTGTGATATCAAACATGAAACACAAAGCAATTCTGACAATAATTCCATTAATATTGTTGAAACCAGCCATGTCAGTCCCGCAGCCCGTGTGCCGCATCTGGCCAAGTCTACAGTTTTGCATAGCCCAGTCAAAGCTTTTCATTATTGATAATGTACAATGCAATGACAATATATCGTTATGTTTTGATCATTACAACATTTTTGATGCAATGGTCTTTAGTCCCCAGTTATCACGTACTGCATACTGGCAGATTTCCACATGTCTCTTGGCATCTCGGTGCAAAAATTATTTCTTGTTTTCTTATTTCTGCATGTGTTCCTCCGCACTAAATTATTTCTAACTATCCTTGCTGTTTTATTGGCCCTAAATGAGCCAATAACTACACAGTTTGAGAATAATTTAAGTGATCATACAGTGGTCACCACTGCAGTTACGATTCAAAAGCTTCCAGTAACATTAAAGCAAAGTTTGGTTTGCTAAAATAAAACTGAGTCTTTAATGTACAACCCTCATGAGGATAATGACATAATTTTAGCCCAGTAAAGCATTTTGGTTGGACATAACTGGTTTAAACCAGGCACAATTGAAAGTAGCATTCCATGTATTCTTCATCATCTTCAGCTACTTAAGCATTACTCAGCATTCCCACACTTTTCAAAAACCATTTTCCATACTTTTTCAATACTACGTGAAAAAACTTTAATACCATCACTTATCTTCGTTTTTCCAAAATATTATTCATGGAACACAATGACAAAAACATCCACAAAATTGCCATCACTGGAAAAGAACAAAATTTGATAAACAAATGGCTGAATTTGGAATTTCTATATATTGTTTGGCCAAATTCAATACTTTTTTAATACGTTCAACATCATGTGGGAACCCTGCTACTCATTTTTGCAAGTTCATCTATGGTACACTTTTACAGTATGTGAATACTCATACAGAAAGACTGTAATACTGTTCTAAAACCTTAGAAAAAATAACATATTTTAAATGAACTAGCTCATTTCTTCTTTAGTTGACTTAGTATAAAATTGTGTATTACCACAGCATTTTCTTTTTTGCTAATACAGGACATAACAAGTCTTAAAAATATATTTTTGCAAATATTTTTTTATTGTTACATTACTTTAAAAAAGCGATTCCACAGATTAGAAGAACACTGAACCTTTGGCATGCTCCCATATTTTGCAAGAAATGGAACAATGAAAAATAATTCTTATTTTTGTAGCATTACCTGTGACACATCAGACTATGTACAATACTGAGGCAAGCATCACTGGATGTTGTTGGGTTTTGCATCATCCAATCCTGTTTTACAAAGGCTACCTACAACAGTTAATTCACCAAAAACCATAACAAAGAATAATTGTTAGAACTGGTTTCACTTGTACCACACTTGGTTCACAATTAGTTTTTTAAATGCTCTGCACCCGGCTACATAAGTAAAAAAACTTTTGCAAAATGCTTATTTGTAACCCATCTGTACAGATGATTATTATAGAAGTTTAACAGAAATGCGAAGGATAATGAATTTAAAATTAAATAAAGCTTAATCAATATGCACAATTTAATGAACACTTACTACTGACAACTGAAATTTTTGCTGAAAACCTGTTTGACAAACCTTTTCTTAAAAAGCAAATTTTACCTCTTCAAACTTTTGTGCAGAACACTAAGGTTCTTGCTGAGCTGGTTCTATTTTGTTTGTTTTTCGAGCAGTCTTTAATTCAGGGGTGTGAAATTCATGGCCCAGTAGTGGAAATGAAATTTTGTGGCCCACCGAAAGGTTCAGATTTTAAATAGAGTTTGGTTTGGCAACCCAATTCAAGATGGAACAAATCAATCTTTTTTGTTAGGCTAGGTTGGCAGGAAGGTATTTTGCTGAGCAGCTGGTAGACATTTTTGCATGATCATTTATTGCAGAATAATTTGTCATAATCATGTGAAGAACACATGTCTCCTTTACATGTAAGCACTGCCACTATACAGTATTGTTCCTTCAAACATTATGTAGGCTTAATAGTACCACAGCTGGGTTACTTTGCTTACATTGAGTTTTGTTGTTATCTCAGTTAATTAGTTGGCAGTTAGCACTATATGGTGAAGTGTTAGCATAATTTTACAGTCTAAAAAGTTGAGAAAGTTTATATAAATTTGATTTCAACTTATAATCCGTTGCTTTTGTCGAAATCTTAGCTTTAGCACTACTGCATTCAATTTGCTCACATACTAATATGGCAGCTATAACAAATGTGAAAAAAACAAAAGAAGGAGAAAGGTAGAAGAAAAGAAGAGATTTTTCAGGAAAGATGGACATTGGATTACTTTTTTATTGAAAATCCAGACAGAAGGCCCTTGTGTCTTATTTGCAACAAAATCCTCAGTGATAACAAAGAATACAATGTGAATGTTAAACAACACAATGAAACAAAATATTCTGGAAGTGTTTATGGAAAACTAGATGGGGATAAGTAGGAGTGAAAAATAAAGCAACTGCAGGAACAACTGAACAGCCAGCACTTCATGTTGCAAAAAGTGTGTAGTAATTGGTTCTGAGGTGACGGTGTCTGAGTCGAAAGGAACCAGATGTTTTTGGGTGGAGGTGGAGTTGGACTCCTAAGAACACTAGGAGTTGGGACTCCTGAAGTCCAGTTGAACCATTTTTCACACCTCACTCCTAAGTTAGGAATCCTAATTCGTGCTTATTAAAATGGTACAACTTCTTTTGAAACTTTTATTGAAACAGAATTTTTGCTGTGACCACAATTTCCATTGATTGCTAGGGGCTAAAAAATCGTTGACAGCCAAACTTCATTCAAGTTATGTAAAGTGGTCGGAGTCGGGAGTTGGTGTCAAAGCTGGAAATTTTGGAAAGGTCGGAGCCAGAGATTTCTCTGCAAAATCTCTTTCCTCCGACTCCGCAACCCTGGCAGTAATAATGAAAAAGCAGTCTGAAATAGTTTTGTAATTGCACAGAGAATAGCTGAAACAATGAAGCCGTATTCCAATGCATATTTTGTGAAGCAATGCCTAGTTGATGTTGCACAAGAAATGTGTCCTAAAATGGTGACAGAGTTTGAGAAAATAAGTCAGCCATGGTGGAAAATAACTAGGCACATCAACTGTCTTGCTAATGATACCTGTGACAATCTCAGAGACAAAGTGAAAAGGTTTGTTTCATGGAGTTTCGCAACTGATAAAAGTATGGATCAAAAAGATAGAGTACATTTAACTGTAATTGTGAAGGGAGTGGACAATGAATTGAATGAAATGGAGCAACTCTGTTTCTACAATTTGTGAAGGAAACTCTATGAAGGATATCACAAGTGCTAATATTTTTCCTACAGTGCTTAAAGCTTTTGAAAGTTTTGGAATGGACCTATCCACCATATGCAGGGTTGCAACTGATGGTGCTTGGTCTATGTCCGGAACTGGTATTGGTTTTGCAGGTCTCTTGAAGTCTACTTTACAAGAGCAAAAAATCAATGGCGATATCATATTTTTTCACTGCATCATGCACCAACAAAATCTGTGTGGGAATTCCTTGAAATTTAAACATGTCCCCGGAATAGTAAATTTTAAATAGGTAGCAAATTTTATTCGAACATGAGCACTTAATCATCAGCTGCTCCCAAAATTTCTAGAGGACCTTAACACGACGGATCAAGATCTGTTACACTTTTCAAAGGTACATTGGTTAACACCTTCGCTGCCAGTAGTTTCAGGCAAAATTCCAGTTTCTAGTGTGTCTTAGCAACTCCATAACTCACCAGGCAATCGTGCTAGATAGCAGTACCAAGACTCGGCAAGTCTTTGAATCTGCACTGAAAAAAATTGGAGTTTTAGGTTTTTTTATAAGTGACATCATAAGTGGGGTATGTTTTTGGCCATTTTGGCTCAAGTTACCTGGTCCTGGGCCCAAACTGCTAGATGGAAGTATTTCACTCAAGTTTCTATTGGAAACGAGGCTAGAATCCAAGTCTTTTGAACCTTTGATTGGCTTTCTAAGGTTTCAGGTTCAAACCTTATGGCATAAAACCAACAAATATATTATCTAAGTTGGCATTTAATTATTTCTCTTATGTGGATGTCTGGAACAGGCAATGGCATTTCCCTTTCAACGTTGCATATGATTATTACAAAATAACATTGCTGTCTTGTCAAAATCGTGCTTGAAGAATGACATGAAACAACGTACGTTTTGATTATCTAAATTGATGTGCGTCAAATGCACATGTTTTGGAATTTGATACTATGCCAGTACCTGATGCATGCAAAGCTGTCAGAAGCATGCACACTGCCAAACGCATATAGAGCTCCTTTGTAATACTTCACTTCATGGCGAGAGGACACAGTCTCAAATTGCGATTATTTGGTTTTGTAGTTTAGGCCTAAACTTTATTTGCTGTTTACACCAACTAGTTTATAAGATTACATAAGGTTTAGGCCTACTTCAATGTCATGCCAAGTAACACAGATTCATTTCCACTGAAGCTATATTTTACAACNAATTTCTCATATTGAAAGGTATGACAGCTGGCCTTAGAAATTGTTGTGTCATTGTCTGGACAAAATACTAGTCAAACACTGTATTTCAANAACACCTATACTGGAATGAACAGTTGACAATGTTGTTTACTGCACAAGAAATTTGATAGAAATTTCTTGTAATTCACTTTTACATCACGATGCAAAATTATCAGNGCAATTGTGCTCAAATCTTTTTTTCTTGGCAGCAACTTTGCAAGTATATTGTTAACACTGGCATCTCGATAGATAGCTCACACCACAGACGCAGTTGTGCAGCTGATTGTTAGCACCAATTTTATAAGTGTATGCATGTATGGATGAACAGAGTTTGTTGCTATATGGCAGACATTTACTGATTTTATGTCAAGCAATGTAGCTTTTCAGCACCATGTTTGCAGCAAGAAAAAGTGATGATGTATTAAATGTGCTATGACAAAAAACAGATGATAACCTGGAAATCATTTTTGTCTTTACACCACGTGTTCCCAACCTGGGGTTTATGAATCCCTAAGGGTTCTAAAGGGGTACATTTAAGGTTAGCAATACAAGGAAAGATATGTCGATATATTATTTATTTCCAGATATTTATACATATATCAGTGAATATCTTCTTTATAGTTCTAAAAATCTAGAAGTTCTATTAGTACCTTGAGAGCTGGTGTACGATATATTCATACCTGGAAATTGGCCCAAAACTAGCAGTTTTCGGTTGCCTTACCAATGCCATAGCTCCTCTGCCGACTGCGCTAGAGAGCTGTTCAGCAAAATACTACCAGCTAACGTAGTGGTTCCCAACCGGGGAGGAATTCCTCTCCAACAAGGAATTTCATGAGCTCAGGGCAGGAATTTCCACTTTATAGGTAAGTTACTTATTCATTGTAAGTAAGTGTTGTACTTCTTTTTTAATTTGACATTAGCTGTTTCAATTAGATATATCACTTCATACTGGATTTGTAAGTTATGCATGTGGACTATCACACGTTTTTGTTGACAAACTTTAGTGCAGGGGTCTCAAACATGCGGCCCACAAAGGCATTTTGTGCAGCCCACGATACTTACTGGAACTTTTCAAATAATTACCATTTCAGTTTAGTTAATTCACTGGTGTTTAAAAGTGAGCCAGCGAGTGAACAAGCTCCTTCTAAACGAACATAGAGAGGGTTAGAAATGATTTGCGTACAACTCACGATACCTTTCGCAGGAAATAAAATGTACAAGCTGTTTCTAATAAGGTTCAGGTACCGCCATTGTTGTGTCAGCAGTATAATACGTTACTTCGGGTTACTTGATAATTCCCAATTTCGCCCCCAGAGCAATTTGAATTTGAGACCCCTGCTTTAGTGCCATTATTGAGCAACAAATAATTTTCATCCTAGTCTTATTAATCAAGTTATTGCCATGAATAAAGATCATTGTTCCTATTGTAGTTACTACTAGCCTGCGAATCCAAACAGGGGGGAATTAAAAGTTCCATAGGGGAGGAATGAAAAGTTCCAAAATAAGCAAAGGGAGGACTGCATCAAAAAAGGTTGGGAACCATTGCTCTAACGGTTTGGGCCTAGGCGAAGCGGGTCAAGGTGGTCTAAGTCTTCCACTTATGATGTCACTCACAAAAAATCTGCAACCCCCACCAAAATTTTATTCATTGGCAACTATAAGACTTGCCGAGTCTTTTGAGCCTTTGAACAGCTCTCTGCCACTTTTGGCAGCAAAGTTATGCTCACGCAAAGCCATGTGCGATCCGGTTGTTTTGGCGCAGAAATACTCGAAACGTACCAGATGTGAAAGAGTTAACAATTCAGTAGATTTTGTAATTTTACTCAGTGTTTGTCATAAGAAATTTTACAGACACATGCTCATCTATCAAAATGCTGATGGGATACATGGTCAGTGGAAGGTTGGGAACCCCTTGTTTAGAGATTGTAACTGGTACCTAGAGCTCGACCAACGCATCAGCATGCCAATATATATAGGCCAATATGGTGATGTTGCCGATGTATCATATCAGCAAAATTCTGCCCATATATATTGAGAATATTTGCTCATAGAAGCCGCAACGCTATTGTTCTGCACAGAGTGTTCAGAAATCCAAGTTGCTACTTCCAATTGATTAATGCAATATTTCTGTCCTGTTCCTTAAAGGATGCAGCCCTCAACTACATTAAGTAGTGCGTAATACAGATCACTGCACAATCGTCTGAACAAACTGGTCTATGACATAACATCCACTCACAGGTTTTTGCACGGTAAACAGACGACTGCCTACAAACAGGATACATTCTGTGGTGGTTGACTGTTTTAGTGACCTAGGTTTGCGCAGAATTTGATATTGTACATTTCTTCATTGTAGTGAAGTGATGGTTTCGTCACTGTTTGTAATGAGTCGCGCATTATGCAATGCCACCTTCATAATTACTCCTTGGTCTTCATTCATGTGGCCTACACACTGAAGAAAAAAATGCACTGTGATGTCTTTCAACTGCAGTTTGAGTAATGCAAAAATATTGGTGTTAGTTATCGGCAATGAAAAATGATAAATATCAGTATTGGCCAAAACGCCTCATCGGTCGAGCTCTACTGCTATCACTACATAAATTGCTAGTTGTACTAGGCTACTAGTGAAGCTTGATTGGGTCTTAGGACAAAGAGTAGAAAATCTAGTTTTATTCTATAAAGTATTATCTAAAGCTGCCCTTCCATCGACAGATCCCTTTTGCCAGGCTAGATGTGCCACTGCCCACGAATATTTAGTTTGAAATATTCTCTTCACCATTCCACACAGACGTTAACAAAGCACCTGCTGATATTCAAATGGAACTGATTGATTTCCAAGAAAATACTGGTTTGAAGGCAAAATATGTGGGAAATGAGTATTGGTGATATTTACCAGAAATATCTTGACCAAGATAAATTCCCAAAACTGAAAAAACATATGGTATCTAAAATGGTGCTGTTTGGATCAACATACGTGTGTGAACAATTGTTTTCCAAAATGGGGTTCGTGAAATACCTTTACACATCTGTTCAGATGGATGAACATTTAGAAAATGGACTTCAGGTTGCCAGCACTTCCATTAATGACAGAATTTGGATAGAATGGTTGGGAAAATATGCCAGATGCAAATCTCTCATTAAATCGATCAAAAACTTAATGGTGACACTAAAAATTCTGACCAGTCAAAAATGACTGGCGCATGAGGAAGATGTTTTCATTTGTGCTGATTTAGTTTGTTTACAAAAAAAATCGTTGCAGTGTTTTTGCAAAAATGAAAAAAATGGTTTTAGCTTTTTTGCAAAAAGTTTAAGTTTGTTTTCAAAAAATTTTTTTTCATACTAGTCATTCATCAAAATTTGATCTAGAACGCAGAGTAACCAAACACTTGCTTGAGCAGCATCAGATTAACCAAATACCGCACTAAAAAAACTGAAAATATATTAAGAGGTTTGCTGTTTACCTTCCCCTATGACCACACCAAGTATTCACATTATCCAAACCCCATTGCTCCACAACCACAAGCAAGTATTACGGTTTTTAAAGGGTATTGCCAATGTTCCATGGGTGGCCAGCGAGTTGTCTAACTTGCAGAGCTTGACACATGTGGTTGTGGACAAATCTGGTTATGTGCAGGACTGAGACCTAAAAATTAAGTTGATTTCGCAAACTTTTTCTTCAAATTTTAAAGCGTCATAAGCACCTTCAATTCATTCATTTTCTTGCTTGCTTTTCGTCTAGGGAAGGTCATGGGAGCAGCAGCCCTAGTAGGACTCGAAATACCTCATGGTCAACAGCAACATCACAGGTAATTCTGCTAGCTCCACACCAAGATGACACCAATCAAGGTCGGAGATGTAGTCACTCCACCTAGTCCTTTGATGACCTCTGGGCCATTTTCCCATGAGTTTAGCCATCAGGACTTGCCTCACCAGTTTTTCATGAGGCATTCTGAACACATGGCCAAACCAACATAGCTGGGATCTCTCGATTCGGAGAAGTGGTTTGACATTCAAGGCTCTGCAAATTTTACAGCTGCACACTTTGTAACAAAGTGTCACTCTGTCAATCTCTGAAGCGAATTTTTGTTTTTGCATTTTCCTTAATGACCAAAAAAGAAAGTTTCGAATTAAACACATTCACTTCCAGCCCACATATGCGTTTCTGCCAAAAATCTGTGTCGCCAGGCCCGGGGTGCCAACCCAATAAGCCATTATTTGACTCAAGTCTTTTTGGAAACTAGTAGGTTATATCCAAGTTTTTAGAGCCCTTGATTGGCTTTCTAGCATATCTGGGGCTAAAATTATGGCTCACAAAACAGAAATTGGATAAAATTCAAGTCCCACTAAAGGTAACCTTGGGCATATTTGGCTAACATCCATAACACGCCAGCCGATTGAGCTAGAGTTGTTGAAATCCTGTAAAGACTCAAGTCTTGCAGTTTGGAGCAAAAAATTTTTTGTTTGGGGTTTTTGGTCGATGACATCTTGATTGGGAAAGGTTTAACATTTTTTTGACAATGTTGTCAATCAACCCAATGAGCCAATTTTGTGGCTAAAAGTTTTATTGGTAACTAGGCTATAATACAAGTCTTTAGAACCCTTAATTGACTCTCTAACATTTGTTTCCAAAATTATGGCCAAAAAACCCAAAATTTGCAAGAATTCCTAGGGAATTAGTAGGGATTCCCCTAATTAATTTTTGTTTTTTGGCTATAATTTTGGAACCAGATATGTTAGAAAGTCAATCAAACCTTATAAAAACTTGTATTATAGCCTAGTTTTTAACAAAAACTCGAGTCAAAAAATGGCTTTTTGAGCCAAAAATTTAGCCTATTGGATTTTTTGAGCCAAAAATGATTTTTCTTGAGCCAAAAAATGTCCCATTGGATTGGCGCCCACGGCCAGGTAAACTTGTCCAAAAAGTGAAAAGATGCAGCACTATGGTGTCACCCACAGAAAACCCCGAAACCAACACAAAAAGAATATTTTTGCATCAAAACTAGAAGACTTCCCAAATCTTTTGAAGGTTTGAAAAGCTCTCTAGCTTAATTGGCTGGCAGTTATGGTGTTGCAAAGCTCTGCAAAAAAGTGGATTATAGGAAAACCTTCACCTTGCAGGACAAAAAGTGTCAAGTATTCACTTGACTAATATTTCAACAGTTCACTAGCTTAATTAGTTCATGAAGCTGCCTCATTATAATTATATAAACTCTAAAGAGCAGTTAGACTTGACAGCTGAAAAAGTCCTTGCTAGTTCATGTAAACCAATTAGTCCCTTGGTGGTTTGGATGTGGATGATTTAGTCATGATGGTGTGCTATTGATTGTAAGGGGGTAGTTAAGCAGCCTGCATAATTTGAAATAAGATGCATTTTAAAGATCACGCTATAGGCTAGTACCTACAACATCACATTTCACAGGCTTAAAAATGATTAAGGCTGTCAAAATCAGGAAAAGGCTAGGAAGAAAATTAAACAAAGGACCATAAGAATTGCCACTTCGCAAGCCAAGAAATGTGACCACAAAACATGAGTTAATGAAGCATATGAAAAAATTGTTCTATGGACATGAATGTCTATGATTATCTGCAGATGAAAAGCACTGATTTCAAAAGCATTTTACTATTATGTGGTATGCATATAACTTTTCAACTGCAGTGAAAAAATTAGAACCATACACAACATATCAAATAGTGAAATACTTAGTTACACAAGTGACTAGAATGGTGGCAACACAGCAAGCTACAAGAACTGATATTACAGAATGTGAAGTCATCTAATCAAAATATAAAGCATGATACGAGAGTAAAAACAACATAAACAAAAAAAACAAAAAACCCAATAGACATCAACATAACACAGATGATGGTGGGTATCAAAATGAATAAATCTATCAAAACTTAGTGCTTAGTTAGGTCCTAGCACTGTCAGACCAGAAAACTTCTTCCAGATGAATACTTGATTGAAGTGAACTAAGGAGAAATAAAGCAGGACATTGATTAAATTTGTCTACAATGCCAATGATATTGACAAAGCACTCATCAGCACCAAAGACACAAAAGCAGACTGAAACCTGAAACAGAAACAGGCACACAAATTAAAACAAGCTGCTTCACCCACTATGCCTAAAACAAATTCAATTTGAAGATGCAACCTTTGAAAATACAAACCAAAATGGGGATAACACTAAATGGAGGGCCGGCGGGCCGGGCAGGCTGGAGGGCCGTGTTGCCATATAAAAATATGATTATTCCGCGGGCTGGCGGGAAGAGGTGGCCAGAGACACTTTTTCAGACTCCGACTCCGCGCCTGTTCCAAAATTTTTGAATCCGGGTCCGGCAATTTTTCAAATTTGAGAATTCTACTCCTGTTCAAACTCCGGCTACAATCATCGATCCAAGCGTCATTTACCCACGTTTTTACATTAGAAATGACCACACAGACTCCTGCTACTGCCGAAATTGAAAAGTGATTCCGGATCCGGTTTTTCCTAAAATTTTGACTCCAGGTCCGGATCCAGGCATAAACGAAAAACGCAAAATCCTGCCGGAGTCGACTACGGTAATCCGGTCCGGTCCAACCTCTGCCAGCGAGCTGCACAGAAGGGCGGGCCGGCAGGCTGCTGCACTACAGGACCGGCCAGTTGGCTGCATATTAAGGCGGGCTGGCAGGCTGCGCAGTAAGCTGGGCAGCGAAAAAGGGCGGGCCTGAGAACCGCCATTTTCTGCAACCCGCCCCACCCTTTTCCACAGACCGCCGGACCGCCTTTTTGTGCAGCCCGCCGGCCCGCCCTTCTGTCTTCTGTGCAGCCCACCAGAGATGAGCGGCCTGGGAAATTTTTCAGTCTGAGGTCAGTCCTGATCCGATAAAATTAAATCCGATCCAGCCTGATCCGCAAAAATTTTGAAAATCAACAGTCCAATACAGTCCGGAACTGCCCACAAAATCGCCCATACAATCATGAACGTTTATTTTGCCTCACGAGGCAAAAGCACTACTGGAGCTATTTTGCCTTCAGCCAAATATGATTGGTTGAAGGCAAAATAGTTGCAGCAGTGTTTTTGCCTCATGAGGTAAAATACACATCGCCTTTTTCATTTCTAAAATTTAACAAGGCAGTGTCTATTTTGCCTCATGAAGCAAAAGCACTGCTGGAGTTATTTTTCCATTTGGAGAATCCGATTCTTTTGATTGTTCAAATGACAAGGATGATACAGGATACACTTGGATTAGCACAAAGTCCTTGTAACATGACCTAAAATCCCCAACCTGAAACCAACCCCAAAACCCAAACTTCAGATTAACCTGCACACAAAACCTGAACCCAACACCCTAAACCTAAAATTAAGCCTAGACCGAAAACCTAAACCTGAAGCTTAATACATAAACGTAACCTCTAAATGTAAGTCTAAAACCAGTAGTTTTTCAACAATTTTCAAGCAGCCACCCATTTTGCAACTCAATTCAACCTATCAACCCCCTTCCGAAACTTTCCAGTCAGAGATAGGAAATGCAGTTGTGTTTGCACAAGAGAAAATCACAATGACTAAAAAATGACGTACGATATCACGATGCTTGACAAAAATCATTTATACACATGGTAGCATCAGTGAGGGAGACCCGTACCGCTACAAATTACTCCACAGCACGACTCATTCAAAACTAGAATAACTCCCAAGTTAGCTACAGCAATCAGGTATCTAATTCACAAACGCCGCACATTCTTAGGTCACAAAGTTGTTCGTGATTTGCCGAACGCAACAGTAATGTAATAGTTGTAATCACACATAAAACTATTTTGAATGAAAAAGTAGGCTATCAGTTTTGCCAGGTATAGTAACGCAGCCAGAATGAGACCTAAGAGGCCGTGGTCTCCCCCGAGACAAAATTGCTCAGATCTTTGCTGACACCTTGTACCAAATTTCAGCTGTTACAAAATAAACGGAAGTAACAGTTGGACTCAAGAAGGCGTCATTGGCTGACAAAGTCATTGACTAGCCCATCCCGAACAAAAGTGTTGACTGTGTGCTATTGCCAGGTAATCCGTTATTTTGACTACAACAAAAAGTGGTTCTATGCACGAAATCTAAAATGTGGAAGTAATTATTAATATATTTATAAGAAGCTCTCGAGACCCTAGAAAGAAGGCAAACAACCTACAGGTTGAAAACGGCTGCCCTAAACGTCACACTTAGAAAAAGTAGCCTATATAAAAAGCATTCCCCATCAAAAGAATAATCTCTTCAAGCTAAGCAAGGAAATGGTGAGAGCAGATTTTTTTCATTTGGATAATCCGGTTGAAAGGAAAACGATATCCAATCAAAATCCAAATATCCGGCCGGATTCGACTCCAAAATCAGGATCCCGTACACCACTGATGTATATACACGAAGGTGAAGTCAGCCGCATTTTTCCCAGACGCACTTTTTGGGAAATGCGAGGTTCGGAGAAAAATTTTTCTTCGCAAATCAGCAAAAACAAAGCAGTTTTCTTTGCAGCAAATGAAAGGGATTCCATATTCCATCAGTACAGAAGACGGAGGCTGAAATAGAAACCATTGCAATGCAAAACAATTTTCAAAAATAAACAAATCCCCTCAGAATATTTAGCCCAGAAACATGAAAAAAGCGAGTTTTCAAACAAATTTCAAACCGCTTTTCAGAGCAAGTACACATACATATTTTATATCACTGTCTTTGCAATTTCATGCAGATTCCATTTCTCTTAAAATTTTGAAGAATTGTTTCTCCGAACCTCACATTCCCCGAAAAGTGTGGCTAGGAAAACTGCAGCTAACTTCATTTTGGTTGTATACCAGAGATGAACATTGGACTGGACTTGGATTGGAGTGGATCCGGACTATGACGAATTTTTTTGATTTTGGATTGGATTCAGACTGCAAAATGATTTTTATTTTTAGGATCAGGACCGGATTTGGACTGAGTAAAGAAAAAACAATTGTGCAATTTTTGTCATTTCAAAGCTGTTTTTTGTTAATTTTTTTGGATTTTTTTGGACTTGGATTTTAAATTTCTTAAACATTTTGGACTATGGTTGGACTTGGACTGAGTTTGGAAAGTTCAGAACTGGATCTGGATCGCAAAATATGACAGTCCGCTCATCTCTGGTATACACTAGAAATGGCACGGGCCGCTGATGGTCCGGATTTTGGGTGGGCCGATTGAACGGGCGGGCTGCTTACCATATTTTTAGCGGTTGGATTTTACCGAGCCGCTCCGAGCCGCCCGCTAAAGTTGAAAAAAACTTTACAATTTTTTTGAGTTGATAAAAACACTCGGTGGCAATAAAAGTGAGTGAAACCACTTGGCATCTGCTTGCCATATTTTTCCGATGCTGCGTTTTCAGGCAAATTTGCTTTTCCTCAATGTGAGCACTCCGTCAGGCGGGACTGGCAAGTACACTTTAAGAAACTTTTTGTGTATGGTGATAACTTCTTGCAAGAGCGTGGCCGTCAACGATTTTGGTGCTGTGTTGGTTCTTGGAGGAAACTTGTTATGCCATGCAACATTTTGATGGCCTGCTATTGGTGTGTTTTACATATGAACCAAATCACAATCACATTATAAGTAAGGTCAAGGGTTTTACGTTTGGCCTAGAGGTTTATGTTTAGGATTTTAGGTTGAGGGTTTTAGCTTCAGGCTTCTAGGTTGAGAATATTGGGTTAAGAACAGAACTGTCGCCAGAAAGTCTTCAATAGGCAATCGTTGCGTTAGTGCTGGGTCTGAAATTCTAAAAGTGATATAAGCTCTACTGAGTTATACAGTAGTATTTCATATTTCAGTTTGGGGAGATTGGAGATTGGTTTGGGGGGAGTAAGCCCAAGAAAGCTACTCTGTGGCGACGGGACTGGTTAAGGGCTTTATTTTTAGGTATTGAGTTTTTAGCTCAGGTTTGAGGTGTAACATCGCAACGCGATGCCCGCCACATGTCACTGATGACAAATCCTCACAAATAAAAGATGCGAATCCATTCGGAGTATATATGTCTGAGCGAAACAAATAGTAGTAGAGTGATGTTGTCGGGTGAACTCTATTCCTGCTTGGTGTGAAAGACCTCTCTCATTGAAGCATCGCTTTAGGTTTAAGGTTTTAGGTTTGGGGTTTTAGGCTTACACACTAACCGAAGCTAGAGATGGCATGGGCCGCTAATGGTCCTGATTTTGGGGGGGCTGCTGAGGTTGAACGAGCGGGCCGCTCACAATATTTTTAGCAGTTGGATTTTACCGAGCCGCCCGCTAATGTTGAAAAAAACTTTATAATTTTTTTGAGTTGAAAGAACCACTCGGTGGCAATAAAAGTGTGTGAAACCACTTGGAATCTGCTTAGCATATTTTTCCGATGCTGCATTTTCAGGCAAATCTCCTTTTCCCATATGTGAGCACTCCGTCAGGCGCGACTGGCAGGTATACTTTAAGAAACTTTTCATGTATGGCGAGAATTTCTTGCTGGAGCGTGACGGTGAGCGATTTTGGTGCTGGATTGTTACTTGGATGGAATGTGTTAAGCCTTAAGGGTTTTAGCTTTTGGTTTATGATTTTAAGTTTAGCTTTGGGGTGTAATGGGCCATCGCAAAGCGATGCATATCACATGTAACTGATAACAAATCCCCACAAACAAAAGACGCAAATCCTTACGGAGTATATATATCTGAACGAACCAAGTAGGCCTAGTAGTAGAGTGATCTCGTTGGGTGAACTCTATTGCTGCTTGGTCACTGGTGTGAAAGACTTCTCTCATTGAAGCATCGCTTCAGGGGTTTTATGTTTACCTTAGGGTTTTAGGCTTCCACACTAACCTGAGCATGTAACTTTGTATATTGTGCTTGTCACATGACATGACCACTTCAATCAATCATGTTCCACAAGAGGCAAAATAGCCTCAGCCGATACTCTGTCTCGGAAGGCAAAATAGCTATGGAAGATATTTTGCCTCAGGAAGGAAAAATATACAAATTTGCCAATTGTGCAGAAAGCCATGGGCAGGCCGGTTTGAAAAAGAATAAATGTCCCCGGTCCACAGGGGGGTTATGGGCTGGATGTTGCGCGCTATGGGCGGTCCGAGCCTACAAAATCTTGGACTGTACCACCTCTAACCGAAGCATGTAACTTTGTATATTGTGCTTGTCACATGACATGACACTTCAATCAATCATGTTCCACAAGAGGCAAAATAGCCTCAGCCGATACTCTGTCTCTGAAGGCAAAATAGCTATGGAAGATATTTTGCCTCAGGAAGGAAAAATATACAAGTTTGCCAGTTGTGCAGGAGGCCATGGGCGGGCCGGTTTGAAAAATAATAAATGTTCCCTGTCCACAGGGCGGTTATGGGCTGGATGTTGCGGGCTATGGGCGGTCCGAGCCTAAAAAATCTTGGACCGTACCATCTCTAACCGAAGCATGTAGCTTTGTATAGTGTGCTTGTCACATGACATGGCCACTTCAACCAATCATATTCCACAAAAGGCAAAATAGTCTCAGCAGATATTTTGCCTCTGAAGGCAAAATAGCCATGGTAGTTATTTTACCTCAGAAGGCAAAAATAGACAAGTCTGCCAATTGTTTAGCGGGCCATGGGCGGGCCAGTTTGAAAATGAATAAATATCCTCGGTCCACGGGCAGTTTTGGGCTGGATGTTGCGGGCTATGGGCGATCAGGGCTTGAAAAATCTTGGACCGTGCCATGTCTAGTATATACCAGTTAGCAACACTGGCCCGACTTTTCCACTTTCCAGACACATTTTTTCAATGGATGTGAGGTTCGGGGGTAAAAATGAAAAGCCTAAAAAGGTATCAAATGAGGTGATACGAAACAATAAACACAAGCAAATAAAAGAACAAGTTCTGGTCATGACATCTAAAAGAAAAAAACTTGCAAACATGTTGTACCAAGCTCATAAAAATGTTCAAAACAAGTCACTTTTTGAAAATTTGTGATTAATTCAACGAAAAATTTAAATACTTTCTGGAGGAGGTTATGATAACAAATTGTATATCAAAGTCTTTGGAATTTATCGAACTATTGATCTGTGAGAAAATCGCGGGGTTAGTTTTGTTTCAACGAAATGAGAAACTAAATCGCAAAGACACTCTAACACACAAAATACCTTTTGCTGCCAGATTCTCATGTTGTGCGACTATCCATTTAAAATACATTCCAAGAGTGTTATGATAATAAATTTCATCAGAGATCGAGAGCGAGACTCGCAAAAATGGGTCTCGAGACGACTCTCGAGACCGAGACCAAGTCTCGAGATTCCATCACTGAATTTTATATTAACATCTTCCGAATTTTTAATCTGTGAAAAAATCGCGAGTGTTATTTTCATTTAAACCAAATGAGAAGAAAAATCGCAAAGACACTCCAACACCCAAAATGCCTTTTGCTGCCAGATTCTCGTATTGCGCGACTATCGATTTCAATTCAATATTTAAATACTTTCCGAGGGGTTATGACAACAAATTATACATCAAAATCTTTGGAATTTATCGAACTATTGATCTGTAAAAATTTGTGGGAGTAAATTTTGGTTAAAATAAATGAGAAGAAATATTGCAAAAACACTTGAACACCCAAATTACCTTTTGCTGCCAGATTGTCTTGTTGTGCGACTATCGATTTCCATTCAGTATTAATATACTTTCCGAGAGGGTTATGATAACAAATTTGATATCAAAATCTTTGGAATTTCTCGAACTATTAATCTGTAAAAAAATCACGGTGTTATTTTTGTTTAAACGAAATAAGAAACCAAATAGTAAAGACACTCTAACACACAAAATGCCTTTTGCTGCCAAATTCTCATGTTGCGCGACTATCAACTTCAGTTCAATATTAAAATTCATTCCGACGGGGTTATGATAACAAATTTTATATCAAAATCTGTGGAATTTATCGAACTATTAATATGCGAAAAAATCGCGGGGGTAAATTTTGTTTAAACGAAATGAGAAGCCAAGTTGCAAAGATACTCTAACACGGTGGGCATCGCCCCCCAAATAAAGCTCTAAGCTTCAACAATTTGAAACGAAAGACACTATAACTAACTGGAATTTTGGATGTTGTAATTTCAAGCCCCCACACACAAACGCAAAGCCCCCCTATTGAAAACTTTCTGGCGGCAGTTCTGTGGTAGTGCTAATGTCTCCGATAAAATCTCTTTTTCCAACTCTTCAGGTGTGCATTCTGTAATTGGTTGAACTGTTTCAGCAGGGAGCTCATCACCTAACACTTAATCCGTCATTTCTTACTGCGACATGATGAAATGCCTCATTCTCCATGGGTGTTTGCTTGTCTATTCATTGTCCTGTGAGCAAGACAGCAGGGAGCAAGTATCGCTGGTTCTTGTTGCGGTTGAGGTTGTACCTCCTGTCATTTCAGATGTGTTACAATTGATGAAATCAATGTCTTGTTGTGGTTTACCGTTTAGGTGAAACTTCTAAATTTTCTCACTCCCTCATGAAAAGGTTTGTTGCAGAGTGTGGTTGCTCTAAGCTCGCCTATATAATGCTTGTTGCATGCATTGCCAACTAAATTCTGTTGAGTAATTGCTGATGTTTGTTGTGTCGGATGACTATCTATTACCATGGCTCCTTATAGTAAGGAAAGTTTTTTGTTGTCTTACACAAATGCAAAGCACTTTCTGCTATTGAAGGAGAAAATTGTGGCGATTCTGACATCAAGACGTTAATACTGAAATGCCGTTACAATTCGTCTTCTTATGGTACTGTTTTGGGTGAACTCCAAGATTTGTCGAAAAACAAACTTTACAAAGCTGTTAACGTATTTCCTGTACGTTTGCCTAAGGATGTTTGGGACAGAAGCACGCTTACTCAGAAACGCAGAGGTTTTACGGATGCTGCATGGAGAAGCAAGGCGATTCAAAACATAAAACTTGTCAACGCTACTTGATCATTCGGATTCATACGCCATGTTGTGCGACTAAAAAAATCAGAGTGATTTCACCTTCCACTGTTCAAATGCGAAGGTTATTGCACTCATCCATGCGCAATGTGCAGTTCAAGTTGTGCATAAATCAAGATTTTCAAGGATAGGTCTCATGTCAATGTAAAAGGCCTGTTAAGTTTATTACAAAATGTCATTTGCAGTTACATGTGGCCAGGAGGCAAATTAAATCCTTAAAAGGTGCATTTGTATGTTTAGCTGAGTTGGGTACAAAGCAGTGATAGCATGACTTGAGTCAATGACTCGACTCGAGTCAATTTTTGGCGACTCGGGCTCGACTCGAGTCACGTTGAGAAAAACGGTGACTCGATTCGAGTTACGTTGAGAAAAACGGTGACTCGATTCGAGTCACGTTTTTCACAAAATGACTCGACTCGAGTCACAGTCAATGACTCGAGACTCCAGTCAGAGTCATTTTTACAGATTCTCTGAGTTCCTGATGGACAAACCCACTTCGTTTGCAATTTGCACCAGAGATGAGCGGATATTGATTTTTCAACTCCTGATCCAAATCCGAAAAAATTTTGCATATTCGCATCCGATCCTTATCCGAAAATTTCTGAAATTTGGTATCCGATATCCATCCGTATCCGAATGCGACGATGGCTAAATACGCAACAAACCGGCAGTGGTTTTAGGCTCGCCAATGGACCTTCATTTTTGAAAACTTATTCATCCGTCGCCTGTAACATGACACTAATCCATTACAAGTGTGCAGTAGACTGCACTATGTTTGGTAAAAATGTAGTAAACCTAACCCTTTAAATCTAAACCCTAAACCTGAACTTAGCTCCTAAACCTAACACTTAAACCTAAGCCGCAAATCTTACCACAAATGTTTGAAAACTTTTGAAAAAATAAATAAAAATTGTACCATGAAAAGTGCAACCACTAGGCTACAACCAAAACGAAAGGTGTCCGATCGTGGCCAGAGTCAACGTGAAAACCATTTACACAGTAAAACACGTCTACTGGACTACAATGACAGTGCTGCAAATGTTGCAAACAGCGTTTTATTCTAACGGTGTCACCGCCAGCAGACCTATAGCCACTTCCAAAGAAACACCCTGTCATTTTGTGACCCAATCCATACAAATAATATCACATGTTATGCACTTTCAATCGGAAAAACAAAAAATAGTGTGTATTTTGCCGCCAGAGGTATAGCCCTGCTGTGGTCATTTTTCCATTTGAACTGTAGTGCATTTGGCTTTGTCCATTTATAACATTGAGTTCCTGGCACTAGCATTGGGTACAATGAACCTGGTCGAGTGGGAATTCGTGCTGTGCGAGTGGTCGTCGTTTCGGCTCTCAGCATTTGTGTTTCGGCTCGGCTGATACAGACGACTCTTTTTATGGGCAAACTTTTGATGTAAGCTACAGTACTAAGTTTTTAAAAAGACGCAGGTTTGCCATTTGGATTAGAGTTTTGGGTTATATGGCAAAGACGATCCGCTAATCCAAGGATATAGTCCTTGTAGTTGTCATGTGACCAACTTAACCAATCTGGTTCAGCTNATTGCAAAAGAAGCTCAAGCATTCAATCAATTGGTAAAATAAAGAAAATAGATTTTGTAACACTGAGTGGAGATCACAGTATGAAATATAATGAAAGTACGCAGCTTACAAAAACTGCAAACTCAAACTGTCTTTTAGTAAAGGTTGACTGCATAAAACTTAAGGTAGAATTTCAAAATTCTAACCAAAAAATGTAGCTTTTTAAACGCTGAAATCGACCAATTGATCGCCGAGTGTCACCTGGTCGATTACATCTGATTTTGCATTGGATTGACAAGATACCTAAAAAGAACATTTTTCAAACAGTATTCCAGATTGCACATAAAATTATCCATCAATTGGTTGGTCACGTATGTTCTTTGGAGCCTGTTGCAGTGGCTGACCATAGGCTAGCTCGGCAGATTATTGCATGGCAATCATGATTTAGGCGTAACAGACATTTTGCCTTCTGTCTGTGCACCAAAGGCGATGGTGCACTGTATTTGCGCAGGTGATACTCCACTTTGGTAGTGATATTGTATTTGTGACTTTATTACAGACCGGTCGATCGCGAGTTATCAAGAAATATTCTAGTTGATCCCAGTCGAAGACAAGTTGGCCACCCATGAAACAGACTGTATTAGGCTACGCAAAACGCACAGGCCAGTTAGCACAACAAACAAAGCAGCATACCAGCAATACAAGAGCAGCTCACTACTTCCACTTGGCCGGAAAAAATTAACGATGAAGTAACATGAATTACCGTTGATTGTGATGAGTGCAACACCATCATTTGCGACATCTTGAATCATCCTCGGGAAAATTTCGTTATAGAAATCAAACCAATATCCTGATCCTGTCCTGATTCATTTTTTTCCAAAATGAATATCCAAATCCAATCCTGATTCGAAAAAATCGCAAGTATCCTGTAGGATATCCAACCATGATCCTGTCCATGCTCACCTCTGGTGTACAGGAGCCGGAGTGTCGGAATAGACTCCGGCCGGAGTCTTAATAATTTCGAAAACAGAAGTAGAGCCGGAGTTGATTTTTTAAGGAAGGGCCGGAGAGGAGCCGGAGTCAGTTTTTTTATTAAGAGGTTACTTTGCTTATTATTGATTATTATTCTTGCAGATTGCTTTTTACAAAGCATGTTGTAACATAACCTTCAATAGTGCAATACTACTTCACAGGAAGTTTAAAATTTTAATACAACTTAGATGTAAGTAAAGGTTAGGTTGGTGAGTTTTATGTGTGTAAAGATTTGGACAATTTTTTGTTCATGGCGATACGTTAAAAATATGTTGGCCAATAAAATTTAGCTCACAT
>JGI24159J19872_10002418_pt1 | contig 22201 bp, 13 predicted proteins | sample Ectturendosymbi4_FD_19872 | JGI IMG/M metagenome (IMG submission 19872) | reverse complement strand
TAATAGAGTGATCATGGCATGTGAACTCTATTGTTGCTTGCTGCCACAGTGCGAAGCTTTGCGCATATGCCGCTCGGGATTTCCGATCGCAACAATAATAACTACTTTACAGCAATTAACGCAGCAGATAGATACCGCCGGACGGTGTTGCTGCTGAATCGCAGGTAGGGAAACAAAACATGGAATAAAATTTATCATATCGTGGCGCTTTGTCGAGCTCAAGTGACGAGAATTCAACCAGCGCTGGAATAGTAGTTTTGGTCCGGTTCTGCCCCCCGTTTGACGGGGGTTCTGTTCTTTCTGACATTAGCTTTCCTCCACCTTGTTCGATGAAGAAATCTATCCAGTATTTTAAACAACATTATTCCCTTAACTTTGCACATGACATCGTTTTGAACAATCTCTAATGGGCCAGAAATTACAGACATCTTCTCGCAGCTCAATTTTCTGTCAGTTGTGTTCAGTCGCCTCACCGCGGGGATATGGCGTAGCCAGGGGGGTCACAAGGGCCATGCCTCCCCAAATTTCTAGCATATCTTGCCGTTTTGTGGTTCGAGAGGCGGTGTCCCATACCAAATATTGTTGCCCGCGTAAAGTCAAAATATCCTCCCCCCCGAATTTTTGGGCTGGCTGCGTCACTACCGGGGGGGGGTCGCTAGTCTACGTGACACTACGGACTGAAGTGAGTTTGAAAAATCTTCTATTCCATATAAAAACATCAAATACTCAACCCGTGCATTGCAACGCAGTACAAACGTCACAATAGACCATGACGCGCTGCAGAAATTACGGCCGTCGGCGAAAGGATATTTTCCTACGACACATCGCAGTTGAAATGGAATTACTTGTAGGTCGTTGAGGTATAAAGGGGGTGGGGGGGCGAGGGTAACTTGGCGATCAGACCACCGGGCAACCAATAACGTCAATCGCAAAGCTCGCCAACGATGCAAAAGTAATATTAATACGCGACATTAACAATAATCACCCACATTGACGAGGGTTGCTATCAGGCAGATAAAGTCGCTCCTGGCAGCAGGCCACAGAAGCGAACCAACGATTTGATCGTTGTGAACGACAGGTGATGTTTTTACACTGAACTATAACACAGCAATGCTTGCCAGCGTATGGCAACGGAGATATCGAAATATGTGCAATGAAGTTCTTGGTATTAACGGTATGGTAACACAGAGAAAATCAAACAGGTCACACAAAGCCGTCGTCTGTATACGGTGACCACTTAAACGCATTTTTAACCATGTACGCAGTAAATGAAGTGTTTGTTGGAATCTAGGGTCAGTCTGGTTATTGCTTCAAACATAGCCTTGCAGCAGGGGCGTAACGAGGGCAAGGGGGCACAATTTCCTGGGAGCCGAATCACTGCCGGGGGCGTCCGAAAGGCCCAACAATGTCGAAGTACTTTCTTCAATGCAGCACATTTGCTTCCGAAGGACCTCAGGTTCGAACATGGGGGTGCCAAACTTGCTTCTTGCCCCGGGCGCCACCTACTGTCGTTACGCCCCCTGCCTCACAGACCGATCCGTCGTTTCATTTTGACAAGACCAATGATAACATTTGATGTCGAAGACGACCTTTGAACCTGTGGTCCAAGGTGACCTTTGAACTCACGGTTTGAGACTTCTACAGAAAAAGTTTAACCAGAAACAGAACACACGTAGAGAAAGAAAGAACAGTTTTGCGACTGGGAGTAGGCAAAAGGCGCTGGGGCGAAACAGTGTGACAAACGCATCGATCGCCGACAGTCGCGAACGCGGATGAATTCTGCAAACGATTCAAATCTTTCGTTTGCTTTTCGCGATGACGAAATAAGTTTCAACGACGAGGAAGAATTTGGAAAATTGCCATTCACTTGACGTCACAAAGATCGAGTCGCTGAAAATTCAGAAATAGTTCCAAAGACGTATTTTTCTGTTGAAATCAAACGAGCAGAACTAAGTAAAAATTTATTCACGCCGTGAGAGGCTTTTTTTCATATGAACAGTGTTTGCTCACGACGTGAATGATGTCACTAAGGCAAAGGCTAAAACATAAAACAAGCGATTCAAATGTTGGACCAGAGGCCAGCACGGCCATGACGACGAAGTACTTTGGCCACAAAAACAAAGAAAAAGGCCCAAGAAGGCCAGAACTGAGTTCCCGGTGAGAAGAGGACGGCGTTCTGTCCCAGCGAGCATTTGCTGATGCTATTTAGTGATGAAGTTCCAACTCCTCCGTATGAAAAGCACGACAGCTGCGAAATCGAAACGCGTACTGCGAGCCAGCGTTTGTTGCGTCACAATCGAGGAACGTGAGATGAAAAAGAACAGAGGACCAACAAGGTCGCAATTTCGTGTCTTCCCAGCGTCAGCAGCGCTTTCCGCGCATTGCGCCCTCCTCCTCAGCGGACCGGATCGACGCGTAGCGAGAGGAGGAAATACCATTTGCTTCGCAATCAAAGCACCCCCAAGCCTCGCCAGGCCCGAGGCCTCCACCTTTTATGGGCCGCCGCCCCGCAAGGCGTGTGTTTGCTTCCGCCAGCCCAGGGAGGGCTTCGCAAACGGTTTGTCATAAATAAATACTGTCGACCCGTAGCGTTCTTTCTCTTGAGATACTGAGGTCTGGGGACATCACGGGCCGCCCGAAAGCATTGTGACGTAGACACTGCGAGCGTTCAACACGTACGAATTAATCTATGGAGAGGCAACAAGATCAGTTTGGCGACTAAACAATGTCTCTGCAACCGCCGCTGTGTGCAACCCGAGGCGATGATTGGCTGCACGCCGGTCACGTGTCGAGTCACGTGATACCGAGACAATAGATGAATGAAGAGGTGGGGGTTTCATAGAAAATAATCCGGGAGTGGTTTTTTGATCGGAACCCCCCTCGCTTCTTGCGGCGCGGCCTCGAAAATAATAAAGTCTTTTTGAAGGTGTTCGTCCAGAACGAAGATGGCGGCCACGTTTCCACATCTGAAAATTGAAAGAAAGAGAAACCATCGAATCATCAAAGTGAACGATTTGAGAGAAGAATGCACAGAGAGCTTTCCTGCCAGTGCGACACTTTCTTTCAGTGACAAACAAATGCTACGAAAGACAAAAAATTTTTTTACTTTGCCGCAGATGTAAACGTAGAGTCCCCGTATATCGTGATTATATAACATGCCGTGATTGTATAATATATCGTGATTATATAACCGAAACACAGGGAACAGAAGCAGCGCATCAAGCGACTCCAGCAATATTTTGTTTTGAAGATTTACCGAGTGGCAATTTTTTTCACGAACGTGATGGGTTTTAAGCCTCAGGCAATTTAAAAAAGTAGGAAATCGACTCCACGCAACATCACTTTCAATCTTTAAATCCCATCCAAATAGATAAACATTTATCGCTGAGTTTTGCAAATCAGCGCCGGCAGAGATATGGAAGTCCCAGTCGCACGTTTACCTGTAGCAATAGTTCGGTGCTGACCAAACCGTGAGGACAGTCTCGTTGAAATGCCACTTGAAACCTTCCATCACCAACTGGTGTGCTCGGCATATCATGTCGATGTCGTTGGCGTGGTTGAAATTCGATACTACGTCACTTCCGAACAGATATCCGGCGCCGCGGGGACTCACTCCCCACCCGGTGGTGTCTGAATGAATGGATGAAAAAGATAGGCAACATAATGTTTCTACAGATGTCGCTGCAAGTTCACGGTTGTTGCATCACAATGTGAAAGCTTGCGGTTATTACGTCACAAAGTATAATGTGAAGCACTGCCGTCACCATTACATCAGCTATGTAGGTGTGGCCAATCCTTCTCTATGTATGAGCCGCATGTCGTAAAACCCAAAATTGCACAAAGAGCCACAACATAAAAATCTTAAAACCCGAATTTATTTGCAATCTACGCTTCTGTGACATCATAATTCCTTTTGGAACGACTTGCAAAAGTAATACTGTACGGCACGCTAGCTACCACAGGACTGTTTTACAATATTTCTACACTTTGCAATACAAATAAATAAAAAACGAACACAATATTTGGGAAAGCTGGAAGGGCTGCATGCGAACCGCAGTTTGGCCACCGCTGGTGTGTTGTGCTTCCCACAACTAACNCATAGTCTGCTTAACTTTATAACTGGATAAGAAACAGCAGCAAATGGCCCGATNGAAACTATACAGAAAGTTTCGGAAAACAACTGGTCGTCTCCAACAAATTTTCGTGGTTTCAATCGAATCCCCGGTTATTGCGTTGTTATTTTTCAAGTTTCGCTTTTTTTGTCGTTAGGGACTGNGGCGGAAGTAGCAGCTAACTTGCNGGAAATGACGAAANAGGGCAACAGCAACTAACTATAATAATTTGTAAGTTTGTCAAGAACTCCAACCTTGCACATCAACTAATTTCTGAAAAGCAAGAGCGCAGACGTGGCTTTGGAGTCCAGAAGAAAACGTTACCAAGCAACGCAAACACCCGCTTCCATGGCAACAAACATTCAAGGCACTTAGTCGCTAACTGAATAGATTCGCGTTCTCGCTCAGTGCAGCGAAGTTAAGTTGGTTCTCGGTCTTGGGACAGCCCCACAGCGCGGTCTCGTGCGTGGCTTAAGGCAGCGATTCGTTCTAGAGCAGTGTTTCCAAACTTTTTTTGCCCACGCCCCACCCGATCACCAATAAAATCCCGATAGTTCCCCAGGTGGTGATGCACAATTCTTAGATGATTTAAAAATTAAAGCCGCTTCAGCTGAGAAGCNTAAAACGTCAATAACTTGGTCGAAACAGGCTCCCGTAGACACTTTGCATCAATGAAAAAGAAGAAAGCGGCAAAAATTGCATTCGAAAACTTGAAATCCAGACTTTGCCAGTCCTCCTCAATTCACCCCTTAAAAATGAAATAGCCGCTGTGGGGCATCCACTGTTCTAGACGCAGAATGCGAAACAGGCGACTTCACCTTCGGGGTCCGACCACAGGAGGTCGCACATGGGTCCATCGTGAGGTACTTCCTGCTTCCGGTCGATCGTGCGAATCTGAAAAGATTCAAGCGCGACGTCTGAGCAATGTGCACAGTGACGTCGCAATCGGAAGATGGGATTTTTTTCGCTGAGCCGTTTGTCATTTGTCTCATAACAGCATCAAAACTCGCCGCAACAGTGTCCACCAGTCTACCTTTTCAGACATTACGACCGAATTGACAGAAATTGTTTCGGTCATTTAAAAGAAAATTCGGTCTCTGGCCGGAAATATAAACCAAGACAGGAGGAGTATACTCGGTGTTTGACATCGGGCGGTAATGTAAGTAGATCTGGTTTCAGTGACCGACACAGCTTCTATGAAGACGCTCAAGAATATTTTTCAAAAAGAAGAACCGCTGCAAAAGTTAAACAATAAAAGTCTTGGCGACAAAAAACCACATCAGAAAAAAATCCTTCGATATATGGCGCTTGAAACGAATGTATTTGTCGCCCGGCCACAGAAACAAAAACCAGGGAACTCTCCCGGGGAGTTTTTCGCAGTGGTAAAAACACACAAGTTTTCTAAAATGCATGATTTTACAGTAAAAATACGATCAGAAAGTGACAAAACAACTTGAAAGTACGTTGCAATAACGTGATTTGTGCAACAAAAAGGCAATAAGCAAACTAATAAGTTCACTATACACCGTTTACATGTTGCAAGAGCATAGCACTGATTTGCGATAACCTTTGACCTGAATTTGTTTTTTTTCCTGGAGCAACAGTCTTGCTTTATCGTCACATCGATTCAACGAACGAGGCAAATATGTTGATGACAGACGAAAGTTGCAAATCGCTCTATCTCTTCAGTTCGAATGGGTGGCTTTAATACGAACAGTATGATGCACTTTTTTTCTTAGTTTCTGGGCGGTGGCAATTGACGGCAGGCCGAAGCCTGAATTTTGCTTCTTGCCGGGACGGTTGAGGCTGATGCTCTTCAACTGAGCAGCGCTGCGACGATTCACTCAGTGACCGTGGATCGAACACCCAACCTTCCGATTGAGAGGCGGACACTCTACTACTGAGACATCGCCACACGATGTCCTCAAGTTGGTCTTTTAAAGTAGAATTCGTCCGAGACAAAAAGGCACCTTCATAAACATTACGCAGAGTCCCAGGGTGGCATCGAGGCATTACCTGGTCTAACGTTTGTATGGAAGGCGACAATCCACCGTGAACGCAAAAGATCTTCCCGTCCACGATCGCAGACAAACTGAGATAGTCGAATATCTCCGTGCAGTACCTCCAAACAGTGACCGAGCCGTACTTGCGCAGACATTCGTCGTAGAAGCCGTAAACCTGACGTTTAATATTTTTTCCAAATCACAACAGACACAGATTGATTGCTGGCAACACGCACGGCTTCGCGATTGCTTTTAAGAACGATTGTGACGTCACAATGGCGCGTGTCGCTGATGTTTCGTCGCAAAAAAACATTGTCAGCAACGCGTTCAACAAGTGCGCTTTAAGAAAATAACATATTACGCCATGCTTTTTGTAAATAACGTACAATGAACTTCGCAAAAGATGATCATTTGACAGGACGTCCCCTTTGAATGGTGCCCCTTGAATGTTTCATGCTATTGTAGAAGAACAAACTTTTATAAAAACACAAAATCGAGCACCAGACGGAATCAAACCAATCCTGAACTGTTTTGCGGCGAAGTTTTTTGCAACATAAAGATTAGATGTGATCAAATGCGAAGCAGTTAAGTACTTACTTGGGTGATTTGTCTGCTTTCGTGGTTTCCGCGGATCAGGACGATTCTGTCCGGATATCGAACCTGAGCGAAGCGTTGAAAGTCAATGAAGTAGTTGTTAGCGATTGTTGAAGCACAAGATCAACGTAAACATATTGAACGAATGTTCGACAGAGCTACAAGTCTCAGTGGTATAATGCGTTTACTGTAAAGCATGTTATATAACTGTAATTGTTTGCATTGACCGGGACAAAAGTGACGATCAATCAACAAGTAAAAAACAGCTGCTGCAACATCTTTTGACCAACCTATCTGCACTTTTTCACCGACAGTGCAACCTGTTCAGTGTCCCAGCAAATGTTGGCCTGAAACTTGATACACCGGTATGGTTGAACGCAATCTAAGCGCATTTTTCTAACCCACTTTCACTAAAAGGTTTTTGTCTTGACAAAGCCGTGAGTCTGGAATTCTCAAAATACGACAACGCCGAGTCTTTTGTTAAAATGACAGACACTGCCCAGCATTTTCCAGTGAGATGAAAGCTTCGCAGTGGCGAACAAGAAACTGCTGGGCTGNAAACTTTCGGAAAATTTGCCCAGATTTCGGAAAGCAGNAGATCGATAAAATTTTTAGCAACGGTAGCTTGAACATGTTTTTTTGAAGGTAAAACCGATTGGATCGATGCAGGAAAGTTTGTTGAACCACTGTAAGGTACCCTTGAAAATGAGAGCAAACATTCAACATGTACTACATGAAAGCAAAGCAAAAACATACTTTTAAGGCTAGTAATAAAATGAACGTTTCAACACTGTAGAAACCGCGATCGACAAAATCTCCCAGAAACAGGTAGTTGGTGTCTGGCATGTCCCCTCCGACCTTGAACAACTCAGCAAGATCATAAAACTGTCCATGTATATCGCCACACACCTGCGCAACAACAAAAAAGCAATTAAAGGACTGAAAGTTGAAGGTGTGGCAGTAAAACACATCTTCGGTACACAATAAAACACATCTGCTGTGCATGTGCTGTTCATACTCGCTAGTAAATTGGTTGCCAACTTTGAACTTAAATCCTGAAGATGACATATATACAGTGACAGAAGTTATTTCAAAGATCAATGTTGAAATAGATGCCGAAACTGTGAGATTAACTGGTAAATACTGAATAACACCTGAATAATTTATCATTATCACACTGATGTGTAATTATTTTTAGCATGGCAATGCCAATTTCAAGCTACAAAAGAACATCTAACTTTTTACCTCCATCATAAGTCATTCATTATTGCAGCAAAGGTAAATAAAAATACTCACCTGATTTGCAATGAGACATCACCAGTTAAATCAAAACAAATGGGTCAGACACACACAAACTGAACAACACTCAATGTGTTGGCTATAAAATCAGCTGAAACTTATGTACAACCGCCATGAAATCAAATAATGCAGATGGTTTAAAAATACATCCAGTTCTTGGTCTTCTGATATGTTAGAGTAATTTTTGTCGAATTCAGTGCTCTAAGCATATCATTTTTTCTGCTTCTTAATCTTACATTCTTAAAATTGGCAAAACTTTAATTACTTTACATAAAAGCACCCTAGCAGGCACAATGTCCCATTTGTCATTCACCCAATGCATGAGATTTATCAATGAAATCGAAAAATAAAGAAGTAAAATCTTTGAATTGAGCTAATAGCAAGCTTTTTGATGTTTCCAAAAGCCTTTCACCAGAAAAAAGTTTGAATCATCCCATTCATCAGCAACACGGCAAAAAATACCTTTCATCATGACTAAATTGTGGCAACTGGCAAGCCACACGCCACACTGTATGCTTATTAGAGTTCTGCATGGGGTGGGGTTGCAGGTACCTGCATTTTGGGTGGTTGTGGTAACCCACAGAGTTATGTGTACAGGTGTGGAGTGGGCGCAGGTTGAACTTGGGGTGGGGCAGACATGGGATAAGAAAAAAATTCTTGTGCGGGTTGCTTAATGCTGACTCAGTGCTAGTGTTTTCAATTCGGGGCAAAATTTTAAAACCCGGGTTTCGAGTAGCTGAGAAAGGAAACCCGGAAAAACCCGTTTTTTTTGGGTTTTGAAATGAATGTGATTTTGAGCGATAAAAACTCAATATCATTGTGAAATTACTACGGTTTGTCCCTGCGCCATTTATTAGCGAATTATAAATTAAGTTAAGCGCAATAACATTTATAATACTGACACATGACAATCAAAGCACACTTTCATGATTCAGTCTGTTTCTGAGTTTTGTGACAAACAGTCCAGTGGCTGAAAAAAGCCCTCTCTGGTTCCACTGATTTGAGCTGATTTAGGCTTGATGGTAATTAAGACATGAACCAGTTTTTCACGGTTATTTGACCTCTTCTTTGTAGCCTCAAAAAGACTCATTTTCTTTTTCACAATTTGTGATCAGATCTCTTCCTGTGACAGGATAGTTTTGTGGTCTTCACCCTCATGAATTACATGGATTTTGCGCTTTGACTGCAAATGGTTGATTAAACTTTCGGTGCTTGAAGCTCCTCTTTTGGTATAACGGAGCACAAATTGAACTTTGGTGTTTGTTGAGCCTTGTTGTATAAGAATGGTTCTAAGCTTCTAATTTTCTTTGATTACTAACGTCTTTTAACTGAATGTGTATGATTAAAAATCTACTTATGGTCGCTTATAAAGGAAAGTCAAATATTTTGTGGAAATTTATTGCAAACTGAAAGGAACGAATCAATTTTGCAAAGAATCACAGCTTGTGTATGAACTAATAGATAACAAGTTTTAAATGAACAAACTAGCAACTACGGCATACCTTTGAAGAACTACGTCACGTGGTTGTTATTTAATTAGGTTAGTGATAAGACAAAAGTTTGCATACACCTGTTATGTACAAAATGACGTCACGATCCGTCTAAATAGGTCAATTGAACGAAAATATAAACAGACCAACAGCGAACGTACGATGTTCAGTAAGCAAAACCCGCTCTTCGTGTGTCATGATAATAGTTGAAAGTTCAAACGTGCTGATTTGGCCGTTACACGCGCAAATTTGCAACTTCAGTGTTGTCAGAATTACTAATATTTGAATGCAACAGCAATTCTAGGTTTTTCAAAATACCTGGGTTTGGCAGCTAAAAAACCAGGATTTCGGGTAGTAGAAAATAACCAAAAAACTCGGGTTTCTGGTTCAGGAAAACCCAGGTTGGAAACACTACTCAGTGCATGTTGAAGTGACACAAGCAAAGAAGTTAATGCTACACCGAGCTTGTGGCACAACAGTGTAGAGCAGGGCAGCTATGCCACGAAATGCCTTACCGGGACAAAAATTGTGTCACTATCTTTGTGAGAGTCGCACACTGAATGGTTTACTTTCATCTTAACAAACCAAAATTCAGTGTAACGCTACTGAGAGCATTTAAATATTAACTACAATGTTAGCGACTGTATTCCAGTTTTAATCACTCCCAAACTGTGATGCTATGGGCAAATTTAATGCTAATGGAAGAACAAGGGTAGTTAAAAATCAATTTAGTGCAGAGGAACACATGAACAAATATCAGGAATTTATTAAACAGTTTCGCACTAAGGTGTTGCTAGGCATATGGAAATCTACAGTGTGTGGAACATGATAAACAAGCCCTAGAGACTATTGCACCAAAAGGTCGAATTTCATGTTATAAAACTAAAACCAGGCTATCATTGTATGCTGGTTTGGGACGGGAACAGTGAGGGGTAGTTTGGAAGGCCATGGGTTAGACGTCTGCGGGTGTGGGCAAGATCTCTCAAATTCTTACAGGTGCAAGGCGCAAAAAAATGTCAACCCCTTTACATTAACATTTTTAGCCTGTTTAGCAAGTTGGGCTGATAGTTTAATGGTTTGAAGTTCATTGAAGAGATGACTTTAAATATTGAAATCAGTAGGTGTCACTGGCTCTGGGGATATCAGTAAGAGTTCCAGTTGTCAAGTGATGGGGCCAGTGCATGAGTACAGCCATCCTCAGTACCTAAGGAATGAGGTGCCACAAAGGTCTTGTCTGCTGCCCATGCTGTTCAACATCAGATATCAGTTACATACACCCAACAAAGTCACATTATCAGCAGTTATGCAGACGACCTGGCTCTACTGTTCTCCCACGAAAGCAGGTCAACAGCAAGAGAACAATAAAATCAACTCTTGAAACTGCATAAATAACATTTAGCATAAAAGCCTGACTGCTCCCTTCTTTACTGATGACATTGCAATTTGGAAAAAAAGTAGACAAAATATAGCATGATCCTGTTTTTAAAGCAAGTGTATCAATTGAATAATATTTTAGCTGGATATTATTTTTATTCTAGTGTGTAATTGTTACTGTTGTGATCGGAAAGCCTGAGTGGCAAGTGCGCAAAGCTTTACACTGTGGCAGCAGGAACAATAGAGTTCACCCGGCGAGATCACTCTATTATTGCTTGTTCGTGCATGGGTGTTCTTCTTTGCGAACATTCCGTTCGTGGTGTATCGCGTATTCAGCGCAACACCAGCGGAGAGGTTGCAACATTACTGCAACTCAGAGCAAGGACATCAAAGCAAAATCCTAGCTTGTGTTTTACTGAGCACAGCAGTTACACATTGGTTTGTGTTCAGGTGTTTATTAAACCAAACAGATGTGTTACATATTTTTACCAAACACCTCTGAACTGGTTGAAAAGTGGTTCGAAATGAAAACATTCTTCAGGCATCGCGTATGAATAATCTCTTTCAGTTATCTTACACTTTTACATAAAAATCANTTGTTTTGGTACAGATTAAAATGTTTTTTTGTGAGATTTGAAACTGGATGTGTCAAAACTGAAGATAATTAGAAGTTGCATTTTTCTGATGATTGTCAAACGTATTATTTCCTGCAAAAGACATGATGGTCCGGTTTTCTTATGAAAAACATCTCTTTGGTGAAAAACACGTCAACACATGTCAGGATTATTTAAAAAAAATTGAAGTGAAACATTCATTCTGATACCTGCTTTTTCTCTGGGGAAAGTCATGAGGACAGCAGCCCTAGAACTCGATATACCAATACAGTACATAGTCTTGATGCATTGCAAGTACCACTGTGATCTCACAATTTTGAGCAGTGGCTTGCATATAATGCCACCATAATTCCTAATGAACAGTTTGCTCCTTCAAAGAACAATAAAATGAGCTTTGAACANGAGGTTGGNGAATGATGCAGCTGCACAGGGTGTAGGAACCTACACACATGATAGATAGATATGTAGTGAATCATTTGTTTCAGCAGTGCGCAACTTCAAGGAAAAAAAATTTACTNCAGCGAAGTTTCTTCNTAGATCCAAACCCAGATAAGAAAAAATGTAATAAAATAGTGAAGCATGGGACAAAAAACTAAATCATGTAGAGTCTTACAGTACACCACTGCTTAAGGTACTCACAATGACAGGAGAGTCAACTCTTTGAACGTTGCCTTCTTCAACAAGTATTTCTCTCGCTTTTGCACAAAGTGCTTTTACTTCACTTTCTTTTATTATCTCACATCTCTTCAATTGCTCAATTTGTCTATCTAAGTCACTTGTGTCACCCATTATTGTTATAACATTAAGTGCACAATAAAACTGCAAAATAAAGATGGCAAATAGTTGTTAAGTAACACCAAAATCCAGTCAATGTGAGAATGACATGGTTTGACTAGACAATTGATCAGACAGAGAATTAAAAACCCTAGGTTCTCTGTAAAGTCTCAAGGAATCAGTTGACTGGACTCTGCTTTCATCTTTTTGCAGTGATACAAACTTGCACATGTCTGTATTCCTGTAACTACTCTTCACATGTGAGATAAGTAATCTATCGGTAAATTTTAATAGGAAATTGATTTCATGTGACACTAAGCATTGTTAGTCCCTAAATCTTATTCAAATAGAATTTTCTGTAGATTCTATGTTGGTCCTTAAACCTTATTCAAATCTTCTATAGATTCTACTTGAATAAGATTTAATGATTGATGATACTTAGTGTCACGTGAAATCAATTACCTATTAAAGTTTGCTGGTAGATTCCTTATTTATCTCACATCTGGAGAGTAGTTACTTGATTAGACAGTGTTCAGCAATTGGCATACTCAGGAAAACATTGTAAAACTAAAAAGTAAATTGTCTAAAAAACATATGGTATTACTACATTTATACGAATTTCTCAGATTCGTTTCCTAGATTAATATCTGCATTTGAAGCTTTGCGTAACAACAATATTAAAAAAAGAAAAATTATTTGAGAAGATTGGAATTATCATTTAAGACAAATGTTGCTTAAAATAACACCTTCATCAACATTAATGCAAAACTATGAGAAATACTTGATATAGCCCATAAATCGTGGTATATTCAACTGGGAATTGAAGAGATGCATATATTATACATAACCAGCAAAAACAGGATTTTTAAACAATGTTTCTTTTACATCCAGGTGGTCTGTGTAGCTGTAATGAAAGGCCCCTTTGCACCGCAGGTACTCAGCATCAAAGCCGATAAAATATCAAACGCTGCCACTGCAGGTCTCTAATACGGGTGGTTTAGAACAGGCGACAGCCTACATTTCACTCCTAACATTGCACAGTACTATTACGAAATAACAACGTCCCTGCCTGGCGCCTGTGCAATGACATGAAACAATTCACGTTTTTGAACACTACTGATATGGCGTCGAATGCACATGTTTTGAAATTTCCTCCTCTGGCAGGGCCAACTCCAATACCAGCAAAGCTGTCAGAAGCTTGTACACTGCCACGAACACGCAGAGCTGTTTTGTAATAGCTCACTTCATGGCGAGAGGACACAGTGTCCAATCGCGATCGTTTTGTTTTGCAGTTTCAGCCTAAATTTTATCTGGTATTTACAACTGCCAGGTTATCACTAAATCAAATAAGTTTAGGCCTTCCTCAGCGTCATGCCACTTAATGCAGGTTCATTTCAACTTAAGCTATATTTTTACGAGGAATTTCTCATAATGAAAGGTGTGATAGCTAGCCTCAGAAACTGTGGTCGCATTATCTGAACAAAATATCAGTCAAACGTTGTATTTCGAAAATAGCCTTTCTAGAATTGATCAGTTGACGGTGTTGTTTCCTGCACAAAAAATCCTATATTGATTTCGAGTAAGTCACTTTTACATCATCACGATGTAAAATCATCAGAGCAATTGCAACTCAATTGTTCTTCTCCGCAGTGATTGCGCAAGTATATTTACAACACTGCCATCTTTGATAGACAATGCTCCACAGACACAGTTGTGCAACTGCTCGATCGATAAGGCTTTTTTGGGCCGATACTGACATTTTAATTTTTTCATTGCCCATATATTGCAACACTCAAACCGCAGTTGAAAGACAATACTTCAGTGCGATGAAGAAGCGTTTAACATGGAATTCTGCACAAACTTGGGTCACAAAGATAGTAAAAAAACACGGCCTTGTTCGCAGGCAGCCATCTGCTTGCTGTGCAAAACATGGGAGCGAATGTTATGTCATAGACCAGTTTATTTGGACGATTGCGGAGTGGTCTGAATATTGCGCATGACTTGAAGCAGTCGAAGGGCTGCACGTCGTAGGGAACAGTACAGATAATTTGCACCAATTAATCATAGACAAAGTAGCAACTTGGGTTTCCGAACACTGTGTAGAAAACTAGCGTAGCAGCTTTTACGAGCAAATATTGCTGATATACTGCATATCGGCAGAATTTTGCCGATAATACTTTGGCAACACCACAAAATTCATCGGTCGATTTCTAGTCTTATGAGAAAGAGTGTTTTTTTTGCTGAAAAGTGATATCAAAAGCTGGCCTTCCACGACAGACCCCTTTTTTCCAGGCTAGATGCGCCACTGTTTACATCTACATATACGTAAGCTCAACTAATAAGCATAAAGCCATATAGTGCAGCAAGATGTCTGTATTGCCAAATGCCAAAGTAGTGAGTTGAATTATTAGTTGGCCAGCATGTTAGCTAGTGCTAGTTAAGTTCTACTGTAAATTTTCAAGTTGCATTTTTTATGTGGAAACTCTAATAACTTCTACAACCAGAACAATAAGCAGTGTTAGGAGGAAAATGCAATGAAAATGGACTTTTCAAGTTTNTAACAAAGCTATTTAAAATGCAGGGAGTAAATCAAACAATAGACCACACATTTTTACTAGANGCATAATTTCTGAATGAAGTCAATGGCATATTTAAGGATGTAGATTGCACATTAAGCCAAGGATAATGTTAGTAATTATTCAAAAGGTAAAGCATTCTACTTATTTCTTATCATACATGGTTGTCAAAATCACAAAAGATGGTATAATTACCACATGGATTTTTGGCACTGAGACATTTTGGTCATTTGTCCAAAACAGAAAAAAACTTCTGTAACTTTTTTTCGTTTTGACTTTTTTCAGTCATTTTATAAAATTTTCCTCAATAACCAAAAAAATCCAGACTACCTCCTTATGGCAAGCATTACCAACAAAATCAACTACAAAGGAAAAGAGTGTCAATGTTTTGCCTATTTATCAGTAGTTAACACCTTCACTGCAAGTAATTTTGGTGAAATCCCAGTTTCTAGCATCCTCTTAGCAACTCCATAACTCACCAGGTAATTGTGCTATCTAAGAGCTGTTCAAACCCTTGCTATCTAAGAGCTGTTCAAAGACTCTGCGAGTCTGCAATAAAAAAAAATTTAGTTTTTAGGTTCATTTTTTTGTGGGTGACAGCATAAGTAGAGTAGTTTTTTGGCCATTTTGGCTCAGGTTACCTGGCCCTGGGCCCAAAATGCTAGATGGAAATATTTCACTAAAGTTTTAATTAGAAACTAGGCTAAAATCTGAGTCTTTTCAGCCTTTCATTGGCTTTTTAAAGTTTCAGGTTCAAAAGCAATGGCCAAAAAGTACATAAAATTAGTAGTAATTTTATCAAAAATTGATAATTTTACTCCAACTCTTGAACCAGAAACGCTAGAAAGCTGATCAAAAGCTCATAAGACTCAGATTTTAGCTTAGTTTCCGATATAATCTTGAGCGAAATACTTCCATCTGGCGGTTGAGCGCAGGGCGAAGTAACTTGATCCAAATTGGCCAAAAAGCACCCCATTTATGACATTGCCCACAAAAAGCAGCAACACAAAACCAAAAAACTTTTGTCCCTTGCAAGCTGCAAGACTTGCAGAGTCTCTTAAGGGTTTGGATAGTTCTCTAGCAATCGACTGGTGAGTTACACAGTTGCAAAGTGGTACAAAAATCAGCAACTCAATGCATGATTTCAAAGTACGATACACTCGTGCACCAAGGTCAACAAAAGACTGGCTAAAAAATAGCTGAAAAGCACATCGAGCCCTAGACATCTGTCATGACCTACATTAGGACAAAGCTCAGGTTTGCACTATTAGGAGCATCCTTACTGTAATACGAGGTTTTCGAAGCAAAAGGAATGATGCTCACCTCCAGGATCTCATGGACACTGAATCCAGGCTAATTCCTAGGCATGTAGTTCTTTAACAATTTGAGAGCCAGTGTACGATATATTTGTACCTAGATTTCAGCCTGAAAACAGCAGTTTTCAGTTGCCTTACCAACGCCATAGCTACTCCGCCGATTGCGCTATAGAGCTGTTTAAGGGCTCAAACAGATCGGCCAGTCTTCTAGTCTGCACTCGAAAAAAATTTTTTTGGTTGGCTGTTGCAGATTTTTTTGTGAGTGACATCATAAGTGAAGTAGTTTTGAGATCATTTTGGCTCACGTTGCCTAGCCTAGGGCCCAACTGCTACGCCAAAGTGTTTCGGTGAAGTTTTTATTGGAAACTAGGCTCGAGTCCGAGTCTTTTGGGCCTGTGATTGACTTTTGTAGTGTTTCTGGTTCAAAAGTTATGATCTAAAATAAACAAATTAATTATCTAATCAGCTAATTAATCAAATATTTTTACTAGTTTAGATCATAACTTTTGAACCTGAAATCCCAGCAGGTCATCCAAAGTATCAAATGACTCGGATTGTTGCCTAGTTTCTGATAAAAACTTCAGCGAAATACTACCATCTAACGGTTGGCACCCAGGGCCAGGTAAAGTGGGTCAAGGTGGCCTAAAAGCTCTATACTTAGACGTCACTCACAATAAATCCGCAACCCCCAAGCAAAAAATTTTTTTCGAGTGCAGACTAGAAGACTTGCCGCGTCTTTTGACATTTTGACCAGGTCCGTAACACGTACCGGACCAGAGTAATTCCCGTGCAAAGCCACGTGCGTTTCGGTGTATTTTTCGAAAATCCCCTTTTGCGGCCAGACACTAAAGTGTTAAAAAGCTAAAATGTGGAGAATTTTCTTGTCTCAATGTCACGACACCAAAATTTCATATGTAATAAATGGCAATACGAATGAATGAATTGCTATTGTTTCTAGAATGTAAATGATTTTATATTGTTTCTGTATCCACATACTTCACTCATCAACTGACCATATTTTGTTTTTCATGTACCTGCACTTATTGGATTAGTTAAACCTTTGTAATCTGTTTCACTGTTAAACCTTTGTAATCTGTTTCCACCCCATTGTCTCTTCAACCTCATTATGGTGTGCTGTGTGCCCAGCTGGATTCATGCCTCTGTGATACCTAGGGCAACCAGCTTTTGACCTTAACACTTTGAGAACCAGCATACAATATATTCGTACCTAGATTTCGGCCTAAAACCAGCAGTTTTCGGTTGCTTTACCAACTCCATAGCTTTTTCGCCGATTGCGCTATAGAGCTGTTCAAGCACTCAAACGGATCAGCCAGTCTTCTAGTCTGCATTCGAAAAAAATTTTTTGGTTGGACATCACAAGTTAAGTAGTTTAGGGGTCATTTTGGCTCATGTTACCTGGCCTAAGGCCCAACCGCTAGGCCAAAGTATCTTGCTGAAGNTTTTGTTGGAAACTAGGCTCAACTTCGAGTCTTTTGAANCTTTGATTGACTTCCTTGCGTTTCTGGTTTANAAGTTATGATCTAAAATAAACAAATTAATTTATTGTCTAATTAGTCAAATATTTTTATTACTTTAGATCATAACTTTTGANCCTGAAACCCCAGCAGGTCATCCAAAGTATCACAAGACTCAGATTGTAGCCTAGTTCCCAATAAAAACTTCAGCNAAATACTACCATCTAACAGTTTGAGCCCAGGGCCAGTTGAAGTGGGCCAAAGTCCTCCACTTATGACATCAACTCACAAAAAATCTNCACCTCCCAACCAAAAAATTTTTTTCGAGTGCAAGCTACAAGACATGCCATGCTTTTGAGCTTTTGACCAGGTCGGTAGTGCTTACTGGACCAGAGAAATTCCCGTGCAAAGCCATGTGCGTTTCGGTGTTTTTTCGCGAAAATCCCCGAAAGCGGCCGGACGCCAAAATGTTAAAACTTAAAATATAGACTTCATAATTTGCAAATTTTGACTTTATTTTGACCTATGAACTTCCAGCATTTGCAACTGCAAACTAATTCAGCCACAGGCGTTGATGTTAACCCCAGAAGCATATTCATACACTCTATGCTTCGGAATTGAAAAATATTAGGTTGTTCAACTTGGTGATTACATGTTGATAAGTAAATTAGTAACTACAGTAAAGTCAAACCTGAGAACATGATAAATTTGAAACACTATAGGCATAATGGATGGAGCATTTATCAGAGTAAGTACTTTAAACCATATTTCTTGCCTTCCCAAGCCTATCCTACATAATATTCAATCGTCCAGTAGTGGGCAAAACAAAATCATGTCAGAAATCACAGCACACACATTATTATTACAGAATTGCAACAAAACTTGCAAAAGCATGTCAATATCAGTTGTTGTAGTTCAAATAAAACATCGATAAAAAGAGAAAAAACTGTGCTGCAAGAAAAGTTGGACCCAATGGTGAATTTTGACCTAATGATATATTTTGACTTTTTTAACCTAATAACTTGGGATTCCCTCATGGTATAGCATGAAACTTGGTGTGTGGACATTTCATAAGCTTTTTTGAAAAGGCAGAAAATGTTTGACTTTATCGACTTTTGGTTGCCCTGGTGATACCCCGTAACAGTCCATGGGTAAATGCGCTGTCTTTTCATGACGTGTAGACAAATGTTTTTTTTGCCTCTTCTATGTACCTTTATTCTATAATGTCACCTTTGCTGTATGACCTTCTGCTTCAATTCATAACCTCAATTATTATTTACTTCTCGCACATGTGCATAACTCACTTCTTCATCTGTATATCCCTCAATTCTTCTCACATTGCTTGCCCACCATGACCATCATCTGTGTCTTAAATTGAATGTTGTGTATATGATTTAATGATTTAACATTTCATTTGCACACCCTTACTTCCTTTTGCTACTTTTGTGTTCCTTGCTTTGATTTGCCTTGCGCTATACATGCTTTTTGTCCTTCTTCTGGTTTATCTACTTCTTTAATATTACTGGTACCATATTAAGCTCTCAACAAACTTATTATATAGAACACATGTTATGGCAGAAGCAAAAAGCATTTTTTAGCAATTTTTAACAACAAAGACTAGACTACAAAGAAGCAATACAGTCACCCACTGACCATGATGAAGCACCACAGTTGCACATATAGGCTATATTTTGCATGGTACACATTTGCAACCCAAACAGGGTTGAAAAGACATGAATCATATCAGCTAGTCACAAATTTCAAATATTGCAACAGATTACAAAAGATTTAACACTAAAAATTAATCCAATAAGTGAAGGGTACATGTAAAACAAATACAGTGAGTTAAGTAAATAGGTCTGAAAATAAAAACAAATCATTCATATGCCAAGACTGACATACAACAAACCACCTAGCTATATCAGGAAATATGATGCTGTCATATATTTCCACAATTTTGATTTAGAGAATGATGGGCCTAAAAATTAGACTTAAGTATATGTTAGTGATATCTTGAAGATAAGCATCACATACTCTGTTCCTGTTTTCAACTCAAACCTTTTGGACTGCAGCAAGGCCTTGGCTGTTGGTACTTTTTTGCTGAGACATTTTGGTTATTTGTCCCATAATAGTATTAAAACTCACCGTAACAGCACTAACTAGTCAATACAATATTTTCAAACATTATGATCTAATGCAGTGCTTCTTAAGCGGGTGAATGGTTCACACCAGAGTGAATGAAATTTTTGCAAGGATGAATAAAACAACAGGGGTGAATGAATTTTCTGTTGCTAAGCTTTTGCATCCTCTAGTTCTTGTTTCTTTATCGAATACATGTTAGCAATCATGAATAAAATGGCAAACTTCTCAAGCGTTCTAACATTTTCACGTCTAAATCTCAGACAATACCTACAGAAGGTCTAAGAAATACATACACAAATATTTTGTTTTGATGAAAATACATGTAAAGCTATAGATGGAATCAATCAGGGCAAGCCAGCTTCATTAGCTTCGCAGTTTAAAGAACCAGATTTTTAAAGGGGTAATAAGTTTCCTTCAACAAGATTGTACCAAGGTTGATAAGAATCATGAATTTTGGACTGAAACTTTGGGATTTTTCAATGCTACCACAGAGGCACATTCGATGTGATTTTGAGCATGCAAAATATAGGACGACGCCCATGGAACTTTTCTCAATATTGGTTGAGTTGGGATGGAATGACCCCAAACTTTTTTGGATACTTTCCACGACTCTGTATGAACCCTGTGCACTGTAGTTCATGATTTTAATGTCTACAATTCAGTAGATAGGCCAATGCACTGCAGTACGTAATGATGACAAAAACTCAGGGTTCCTACACAATTTAGAATATGAATTTCCTGACATTTTCCAGACTTTTCTAGATATTGCCAGGTCTTAATTTTTCCGAATGGCATACCCACGTTGAATACATTACAACAGGCACTATAATTGTTACGAAGTGGCTACGGATAGGTGTCGCAAGACGTGGTTCAAACAAAACACTGAGTTTGTCACTCAAGCAGCACCAACTTGATAGTGTAAGGGATGCATTTAGGTCTGCTGTGCCAATAGTTTTTGGTTTAGCTCTCACCTTGGCGACTTTCGCTTTGGTAGTACTAAGCAGTAATGGATGAATGTTTCATTTCATGGGACCACTTTTTCTTTACTTTTTTCAAAAGTTTCCAAATTTTAGGTTTAACCCTTTCAGTCCTGGGAAAGCCACAAATCTTGCAGAGCTTTGCGATCTTATAACTCACCAGGCAATTGAGCTAGAGAGCTATCCAAATCATCCACGGATTCAGCAAGTCTTGTAGTCAAAATCGAAGAAAAACGTTTTCCATTTTAGGTAGGAGGATTTCTAGAGGTGACGTCATAAAAAAGGCATGTTATGGAAACTTTAGCCACCTTTGGTCGGCCCTGGGCCCTAACCCATTGACCCACTCTTTTGGCTCAAAGTTTTGTTGAAAACTAGGTCAAAAAACGTGTCTATAGAGCCCTTGATTGACTTGCTAGCATATCTGTAGCCAAAATTATGGTTCAAAAACCTAGTTTTGGGCCTATTTCAAAACTTTTCAGAAAGAACATAATTTGTCCTTTCAGGGCAAATTTTGGCCAGCCATAACTCGACAGCAGATTCAGCAAGAGAGCTGTTCAAACCCAGTAATGACTAGTGGCGTTGTGTAGTTTAAAATAAAAAAAAATTTTCTTAATTTGGTTGGGGGGTTTTGGGCCAATGGGATCATGACAGGGTCATGTTTTTAGGTTAATTATATGACGTCATCATCTAATCCCACGTGCCAATATTTTGGCTCGCAGTATTTTTGGATTCTAGGGCAGAATACGCGTTTTTAGAGCCCTTGATTGAGTTTCTAGCATTACTGGTTCAAAAGTTAGGCCGAAAAACAGCTAATTGGTAAGGGGCTTTTTTCAATACTTTTGGGGGATTTCCCAAATTAATTTTAATGTTTTTTGGTCCTAATCTTGGAACCAGGAACGCTAAAAACCTGTTCAGACCCTTTAAAGTCCCGAATAGTAACCAAAAAACAGCTAAACTCAAAAAATTTTTATGTCATTTAAATGGCTCTTGCAGGTCTTGAAGTGAGGCTGGGCAAAAATTCTGACGTCAGCAAAAAATAACATAAATATCTTATCATTATATGAGCATTAAAAAAAACAGACATCCTAAACTGAAACGTTTTTTTTATTGCAAACTACATACCTTCACGAGTCTTTAGATGATATGAACAGCTCTCTAGCTTAATCTGACAGCGAGTTATTGCCTGTGGTGCAATGCCCCCAGAGTGACTTTTGAGGGAGCAAAATTTTGGTCAATTTTTGGTTTATCTTTATGAGCCATAATTTTTGCTCCCAATATACTAGAAAGTCAATCAAAGGCTCTGTAGACGCAGATTTTGACCTAGTTTTCAACTAAACTTTGAGTCCAAAAAATAACCCATTGGGACGGTGCCCAGGGCCAGGCAAAGATGGCTAAAATAATACAAAAACACCCCTACTTGTGACGTTCCCCTCAGAAAAGCTCGAACCCAAAACG
>JGI24159J19872_10002417_pt1 | contig 22204 bp, 19 predicted proteins | sample Ectturendosymbi4_FD_19872 | JGI IMG/M metagenome (IMG submission 19872) | reverse complement strand
TGTGCCATTGTGTTTTCATTTGCTCTAATTTTCGCTAATGGTTGGTTTACTGCATGCGATGGCTTTCATGGTGCTTCTGCTTGTTGGCTGAGTCATATGAAACAATAAACCATTACCAAAGTCGAGCTCTATTCTTATAAATTCCATCCAGAGTTTTTCAAATGTACAAATCAGGTTATCTTCGTTAGCTATGGTGGTAAGGCATTTTGGGATATCGAGTTTCTGGCAAGATCTAAGATGAAAGTAAACACGTACCATCAGGGTTTTTTTAAGTTAGGACCTTGGTGACCGCTTTCTAGAGACCGCAAATATTCAAATTCCGAGACAATGATAAAGCGAGTTTTTAGCGTTTTTTGGTGGTGGTTGATCAGTGAGGTTCTACTGTACATTGAGAAACCGTTTCGGTCCCTCAAAACACCTTAAAAAACACTGCGTGCCATGTTCTCGTATTGCATTCAGAAGTGGGTAGGTACTAAATACTTCTTTTACTGTCTGTCTTTAAGTTATTTACTGCGATAAACTTTCCAGCGTTTCTGAAGCAAACAGTTGTTTTTCAGATTGCAGCAAAAACTTTTATCGCTACCAACCCGTTCATTTACGTGTGGGAGGACCCGACCTTGAAGAAACTCTTCCAAAATTTGGTGTATGGCGTCACTGATGGAACTGAAGAAGAGAAAAAGGAATATTGATCGTGTGCTGCACAGAGTCTACCCAGAGTTTTCAAAACAAGGGGCCTCAACATACTCATAAATATTTGGAAATTTCTTGCTGCCGGATTGCCACAAGCTTGCATTCATTTTAGGAATGATTGTTCTTACCACCTATGCCGAATAACTGCCATCATCGTCAAGGGCGTAACTAGGGGGCACAATTCCCCGAGTGCCGAAAAGTCCCAACAATGGCACTGGTACTTTCTTCAATGTAGTACATTCGCTTCCAAAAGACCTTCGGTTCGAACATGGGGGCGCCAAACTTGCTTTTTGCCCCAGGCGCCATCTAACCTCGTTACGTCCCTGATCGCTGTTTATCGAGTTAAGATTGCACAATTAAGCAAATTGTTAGTGTGTTAGACCCTTTGTCCTTCACGGGTGCAGCACTGGTACTGCTCACTTTTCAACAAGTATGACGCAACAAATTTTCCTTTAAAACGCCCCTTCACATTTTCCAATACCTGTAAAGTGTTTTAAAGTTTCGCATCTGTAGCGAGAACAGAAATGAACAGTGTGCCCAGCCAAGCAATTTTATTTCTCTTCACCGAGAAACAATCATTGCCAAAAACGCCATAACCGAGATTTCGTCGTTTCGCTAAAATACTTGGACCGCGTGTGATCTTGTCGTTTCGTCGCGCCGTTGTAATTGTTGCAATATTATAGACCGTATTTAATCGTGGAATAAAACAAGCCGCGCAGCGTCTTGGATTTGGAAGCATATTTTAAGTCAGGCGAACAGCATCTGATCGCAACGTCATGCGTCGAATTGCGACTGATTTCGCTCGCAGAGAAACTGAAGAATGCGGGCGGATCTAGACAGTGGTTTAGCCTGCCCAAGAGTTGGGGGGGGTCAAAATGTCTGATTTTAGGCGAATAACACTATTTTGTTTGGAAAAACGCCTCTCAAAGTACAAACTGACTATGTTCTAAAAATTTGGGGGGGGGCATGGCCCCCCTGGCTACGCCTATGGATCTAGACCGGAACGTGTCAGCACGGTTTTGGTGACTCAGCAACATGCGGTTTTCGTGACTTATCAACGCACGGTTTTGGGAATTTGTGACGCTGGCCAAGCGACAAGCAAACCATTCCAGGTTCGCCAGAGAACGTCTGCCATTCCAAGGCCTCCTATATAGACATTTCTTAGGAGGCCTTGGTCATTCTCTCCAACAAATTCCTGCTCGTCACCGGACGACACAACCGAGGCTTTGGCCTCCGGAGACAAATATCATCAACGGACTCGATTCGAAGGAAAGTTTTATTATGACTTTTCGGTGCAGCACGGGCGAACAGCACAATGAAATGTACCAGACAGCAGAGGTGCAACTAATGAAGGCAGGTGGGAGGTCAGAAAGGAGAAAGGCATTACCGACAGGCTTGGCGCGAGAGAATGTCCTGCTACATGGGACAACCAGCACCAGGTTTTTTAAGATCTGGCCTTGCTGACCGCAAAGACATTTTGTGAGACCGCGACTATTTCATTTGAATATCGAGATGTTCGTAAAACAGTGTTTTGTGAATTTTGGTGGTAGTAGTAAAGCTAGTTTCCACAGTATTTGGAGAGACCGTTTCGGTCCAGTGTTGCCAACTGGTATATATATATATACCAAATTTGAAAATATTTGTATATTTTCAAAGTGCTTGGTATATAAATTTTTGATTTGGTATATTTTTGACAGAGGATTTAGTTGCGACTTTAAACCAGGGGTGTGCAACAGGCAGCCCGCCAAGCCATTTAGTGTGGCCCTTGCCAACACTCTGACTTTTCCCCATCGTGGATGAAAATCCTAATGCGACAGTTTATGTTAAAAAACTAAATTTTCGTGTGGCCCAGCTAGATGTCTGAAGTTGGTTATATGGCCCACCGACAAAAAATGTTGCACACCCCTGCTTTAAACTAATGTATTTGTTATCTTACAAAGCGGAAACAGAGAAAACATACTGTAGTGTAGCAAAGCTATATCAAACGTTTATTGATGGAAGCAAGCGGGTTAGCGGAAAATAAGACTGGAAGAGAGCTGAGAAGTTCTGAAAACACTGAACTTAGCTTTAGGTATACGATGTTTGTCAGCCAATGCATCCAAAGGTGGGAATGTTGTACATGAGAGCGGCACAAGATTTAGCAAAGAGTGACTGGAGCTTACATGGCTTCTGGCTTGCAAAGCAGTGTTCTGCTGGTGCTGTGTGTATCCCTTCGAACTGTTCCAAAAGTAAATTGCAAACCGAAAAGCAGCTATTATACAGCCAAATAATGCGCTGGACCACAAAAGGAATAAAAATGCACTAGTTGCAGGTGTTGGAAGGTTAAATTTTCTAGTGGTTCAAAATCTGTCGCTGCTAAAGTTAAAGTAGAAATTGAGCTTGCAGCTGCCATCTGATGGCCCTGCTCAACAACAACTGTTAATCGTCTACGGAAAGAAATAGTAAAAAAGGGTTGGAAAAGCAGCATTGAATTGTACGTTTTGTCACAGATATGAGTTTGGTACATATTTGGTATATTTTTAGACAAGATTTGGTATATTTGTTTTGAGAAGAGTTGGCAACACTGTTTCGGTCTTTCAAAACACCTTAAAAAACACTGACCAGCACTACGGCCGAAGGTAAGAAATCGAAACACACAATCGCAAAAAAACAAAAAACCAATGTTTTTTCTTTGTTCTTAATCGGTCAGTTCTAGGTAAACAGGCGAGATTGCGATTGTTTTCAAATCAAGCAACATTCACAGTGATGAAATAAAGCAGCACAATGAGAACTAAGGAAGGCAAGCGACAAATACAAGACAGTCGGCGGAGATGAAACAAAGCGCGAACACTACATGGTATGACGCGAAGCGAGTAAGCGGCGATGAAATGATTGGCGACAATTGAATGAACCTGTAAAAATGCGTTGTCGATCAATGGTTGCAAAGAAGAAAAAACAACAACACTGCAATGGACTTTGATTTAATCGCTGGATGACGAATCGTCCGCTTTCTCCACCGCTGAAGCTGGCACGTCCACAGTGACCGTGCGAACACCCCCGACAGACCCGTATGCAGTGCGCTGGTCGGGGGTGACAGCCGTAGCAGGGCCCGGGTACGGTGGAGGGTCTGCGGCCTGTAACACATAGAACATGCTGAGGGTCGGAACTAGTCCCGTAGCCAGGTTTTAATGTTTGGGGTTGGGGCAAATATGTTTCAGGGGTGAATTTTATTTTTTCATATTTTTGTTTTTATTTTATGTTTAAAACACATTTTTCTGGGTCCAACAAAATTTGGCGCGCAAAAAAAAATTTGGGTGACACTGCCCCAGAATCCCCGTGGCTACGGGCCTGGTCGGAACAGAACATGTCGACAGAAAGCGGGAACGACAACCGCTGCCATAGCAACAGTTTCAGGAACTGCCTCCCACGGGTCAGGAAAGGACACTTCAGCGCAGTGTAGCCACTGAGAGAGAGAGAGTTTACGCAAAAGAGATAACACGCCAAAAAACAAAAGAAGTCGACAGCGCGTAAATTAGAACCAGAAGTTACTCTGCCATGAGAGAGAGATTTATTGTTTCATATGACTCGGCTAATAAGCTGATACAATGCAAAAACATCATACAAAAATTGTGACCAATTTTCATAGAAATTAGAATAAATGAAAACACAATGACAAAATAACTGATCAACGTAAACAAAGATTGTCACTGTGTCACATAAGATTGCCGAAAGACCATGGAGGTGATCTAGTCAACCAAACCGTGACCTTAGGCACAAGTTCTCTCGCTGCGTCAACGCAGCAAGAGCACTCACCTGGGCATCGCCACCCAGTGTCGATATGGTGTTGTTGACCGTGAAAATGTTGAACACCCCCGCCCGGTTGCCGGGCGCCATCGTGTCCGAGTAGACGCTGTGCGGGAAGTTGGACGAGGCGCGAGGCTTGCCTTCGCTCAGCACCACAGCGACATCTACCTGCGTCGTGCGCACGTGATACGGGAAGTTTTGCGACGCCGACCGCGGCCGCGTCAGACTCTGAGGAAAAAGAGAAAAAAAAGAGAAAGGCGTCAGCGCTTTGCGTTCGGCGTTCGTAATTCCGCAGAAGACGCGTGCGGGCCGTTGGTTGAGAGGCTAACAGCTCCGGAGTTCCTACGCAATTTTGAATACAAATTTCCAGTCCAGGCCTTTTCACAGACTTAACAAAAGTTTTTGAAAAAGTTTTTCCTTAACAAAAGTTTTTGAAAGAAAAATTGTATCAATCTTACCAAAAGTAGCAGACGAAAAGATTGTCAGAATGCACGATCGAAAGATCAAATCTGGAAAATTAGTCCCTTTTTCCGTACTAACAGACCAAAAAATTGTTTTCCAGTCTTTTCCTGGCTGGAAAATGGCCAAACTTTTTTCCATACCCCGTAGGCACCCTGCAATTCGCTTCTGCAGCAGATCGACGAATCGAAATGAACGCGAGAGGAAAAGTTGTCGCAAAACCGGGCAGTCCGGTTCGCAAGCGACCGCAACTGACGTTTTTCCGAATTTGCATTTCGATTTTATCAGACTGAGGTCATCCAAGGACCAGGTGGAGTCACTATATCTCCAACGTGGCGCGGCCCCGTCTTGGTGTGGAACCAGCAGGATTATTGGAGATTGCTGTTTATCGTGAGGTTTTTCGAGTCTTCCTAGGGCTGCTGCCCCCCGAGACCCTTCCCAGAGGAAAAAGCGGTTAGAAAAATGAATGGAATGAATGAAGTTCAAGCCAGATGCTCGTATGTACATGTCGAAACGTTGTATTTCCCATCAAAGGCACTCCTTTCAGCCTAAGATCCCATGATGAGTTCAAGCCATGAGGTATTGACCGTGTGGTACTGTATTTCGAGTCCACCTAGGGCTGCTTTTGGCGACACAAGGTCGAGACCGATTGTGGATGGTTGAAAAACAACGTTCTGGGCTTCGCGACGCAATTGGTCGTCATCTCCATGACAACAAAGTCGGCAACGAACTTGAAAAGCATCCTAGGCATCGTCAGCTCGCACGAAAATATAATCCTTGGAAAGAAAACTTTAAAAGCGATTTTGACACACTGTCAGAAAATTATCGACAAAGTCAGGCCATTTTTAGGTTGCGATGCGTTTGTGTTTAAACTTCAGTCGAACACTGTTGTGAACGTAGCGTTTGGCCCAAAGTTATCGCTCAAGAGCACTTGATGTAGGCGCGGACGCTTTGTGAAACCTGTGTCAATAAAACGCAGCGATGTCTCCCGGTTTTCTAATACAGCCGCGATCCACAAAACGTCTTTTTCTTTCTCGCGTGTACTTTTAGGATTAACGCTTCAAGTGGCCAGCTTGCGTTGGAGGACAGTGACTCACGACGTCGAAAATTAGGAAAAGTACAGAATTAGGTAAGTTGTTGTTTGTGGCACTTGCCCCGAAAACCCCACGTTTTCGAAAAGTCGGTCGAGCTTCACCTTCTTGCAGTTTGTTGATAGACGGGGGGCACAAAACCCCGCCAGGGTCCACATCAAGTGCTTGTTCTGAAAGCAATTCACGTCGCTGTAAATCAAACCGGATTTTTTTGCCTGACGAATGTGACGATAACGGATTTCAGCCACGACCGTGAGAGTGACACAGTTTGAGGGCATTGAGGACATGCCTGAATGAGCAGTGGGCTCCTGTGAAAGTACATCACGATCACGACTACTACTGATGATGCAGTCCGTGACACCGATATTACTAAAATCACAAATGAACAACGCGATGAGCTCAGTGCAATTATTTTATTCATTCATTACTATTGTTCTAAGTTAAAAAGCTTGGCGAGTCCTGCTGGCCACGCCCACGGGAAAACGCCCTAGAGGTCGGTCATGGACCACGTGGCGTGAATACATCTCTGATGTTGCTTTGTCGCACATGAGTGTGGAGCTTGGAGAACCATCATGGCCTGCTGGAAACCGTGGGAGCGTTTTGATACCTCGGCTGCTGCCCCAGAAATGTGGGTTTGGAATGAGTCATCCGAGAAAAAATGCGGGTTTGGAAATAAATGACTTAAGTTGGATTTGGATTTAGTGTTTTAAATATACAAGCGGATGCAGTGCAATTTAATCTTATTCTCAACCGTATTATCTCGAAAAGACGCGTGAAATACGTTGGAAAATGTTTTTTTTTAAAAATAACCGTTTTTATGCTTTTCCTGAAATCAAATGCAGGCCGCGTAATAGGAAAAAAGTTTCTGTTTCTACGTAACTCTTAAGCAAGACACTTGTAAAAACTGTGCAAACCGGCAAACTGCTACGTTGCGCGAGCTTGGACCTCCTTACCAGCGATGTCAGCAACATCAGTGATTTCGCAGTTTTTACAGGTGACCTGCTGAGTTAGAATGACGCTACTTCGTCAGGAATATTGGCCTATAGAAGCCACAGGCACAGCGCACGAAGATCTCGTCTATTGGCTTTAAGCACAGAAGCACATGCAGAATGTACCAGGAAGACGGCGTAAGCCATGAAGTCGATGCACCGTTGCATTCCGTTGACAATTTTGGACCTCATGTAGCGCGGGATCGAGTAAGTCGCTACAAGCACCATGACCGGTACGGCGTAGAACCTGCGCGCGAACAACCGATTGTGAGCGATCCTGTATGGGTTGGTCAGCAGGTGAGGAAATGTTAGGCAAAAAAATAACAGAAACGCAGTAAACAAGTCCGCATGCTGCTTGTTCGTAAATAGCAACTTAGAAAAAGAAAACTGAAAAAATCTCGAGTTGTGGACAAGTCCTTGAATTGTTGGTTCATTTCACAATAGAGAAGACATTCTGCTAATTTTGATATTTTAAACAAGCAGTAGTCACGTAGCCTTGACGTGCCGGTCAAACAATGCGGTGATGTTGCGGGCATCGCAACTGAAAGGCAGACAAACCAAACGCGGTTTGAGGCAAGTGCACAGTGTTGCTCTACGAAATCACTCGGGCGACAGAAGGCAGCACGCTGGATTGGGAGAAAAGTCTTGCAGGGAGTGATGGACAACAGCCGCACATCACGCAGTGGCTAAGGTCACACTTTACCGCAAATGGGCTAAGAATGTGTCAAGCAATAAACGACAGCACCTCGTGCTGGCCGGACCAGCTCACGTACCAAACGCTGTAAATCGTGTACAGTGGATAGTAGAAGCCGCTTTTCTCGGGGTAATGCTTCAGGGTGAAGATGATCGCGTAGGTGAACCAGAACCAAGCGATGAGACGGAGTGCGATCACGCCGTGCCCAGCCGGCGATTCGTAAACGTAAAGAACCCGGCCCGGGTCGAACAGCTACAAATACAAAACTGCTGCGTGACGTATCGTCCTTGTTCGCACGTGACAGAGAACTGCAGCGGCGAATCGCGAAGTGAGCAACGAACCGGTTACCACAACAACGAACAAGCTGCCATGTAGCAATGTGCCGGCTACCGCAGCAACAAGCCTGTTGCCATATGTTACCTACAATGTCAGTGTTTCCCAACCTTTTTAGGCTTGCGGCATCCTACAGAAGAGAAATATAATTTGCAGCACCACCCAGTGGCAAACCCACGGCGAGTTGCTTTGAGGCTTGATGTCATTTTTGAAAATGTATCTTTTATGATACAGTTATATCGAAAAACGTTTCAGCTCGCGGCACTGCTGAGCTTTGCAAATGGCGCCCTGGTTGGGAACCACTGCACCATGGCAACGAACCGGCCATGCCATCGCGAGGTGGCCCAAGACGTGGCATTCGAAGCTGTTTTTCACTCGACCTCTACTCATTTTCTTTCCTGCGCAAGAGGAATCTGAGGGCGCGCGCAACTGAAGTATAACTACGTTTCGCCAAAACATTTTTAGTTATTTAGGTTTCTTTCAGTTTGGACCTCGACGCGTATGCTCAAACCGGGTCACATGTCAGGCAAAACATGTTTTTGATGCAATTCCACAATTGGCAATATATCGACACAAAACATACGAGTGTGTGCACTCACCACGTACTCGTACAGAAACAGCACGCAAGTGATCATGGCGTAGATTGTCATGAAAACGGAAAGTTTGATCGTGCCGCTATGCGACAGCTGCCCGCGCGTGATGGTGTATCCTTTGCCGAGCAGGAGAAGTAGCAACAGGAAAAGAAGCTCCGCGAATGAACCGAATACTTGACCTGTCGCAGAAAAACGTAATGCGATTGAAAACGTGATCTAAACGCTGGATGCCTTGTCAGCTGACAGCAACATTCTTTTCAAGCTTGGTAAATTCTAATCAGATAACAGCCGAACACTGCGATGAATGTGAAATGTCTGCCCGGGATGCTGGGCTTTGTTTGGAAAAAATCACAATTTCCGTTGTTTATTTGGAGTAAATTTCCGCACGACACCGCTTCAGCATTGTTAACTGTCAGATCACAACCGTCACACAAACCGAAGTTTCCAGAGTACGAACGTGTTATGTTGTCATATGCAGAAACCCGGACACTGAACGTCAAGCTGCTCAGCAGTGCTCAACGAGGCAACTCTTAAGTAGCAGCCAAAGAAAAGTAAAAACTTTTACAAATAGTGGCGATGCAGCACCTCTATGATGTCATTTTAGGAACAAAAGACGTTGACGGGGCGACGGAGGCGGGCGCTTTAGCGAGTAAACAAGCCTCGTCTCGACTTGAGAGCTGACATGATTTGAAGCAAAGAACGTTTTTTTATTTTACACATTTGATTGCACACTCAACTCTTGACTTCCCTGGAATTCCTACTAAATCTGCAATTACTGGTAAGCTTCACATGGATGCCACTGTAACTTTGCAAGATGAGGGTCTGGACGTTGGTTCAATGTAGAGTTAGATTAATTTCACGAAAATTGCAAGTACAAACACTCCTCATACACCATACAAAGTACACGTACAGCACATCTTGCCACTGGCTCGCCAAAACTACAGCAGGTTATGTGGCCGCAAGTGTTTCACTGTTTTTTTATGCATTTGTTCAAACTCTGTGAAGTCGTTGAAAGCAGAATGTAGTTGTAATTAGGTTATAATTTTAGCAAACTACAATTACACCAAAACGAAGAATCTCAATTACCATTACATGAAAATGTGTACTAATTAATTAAATTCACCTGGATTACAAAATGCAATTAATCCAACTCTTGTTTTTCAAATCGTCATGAACCTACACCGTAATTTACTTCAAATAAAGGAACATACTAACCGCCAAGCTTGATCGCATCACTCCCCACTCCGTCCGTCGCGTACGTGCCCAGAGCGATGCACAACATCAGCAAACTGAACACTGCAACACATTATGAAAGGGTTTTGGTCAAATGCGCGATTAGACAGATACGTGCGAAGCTCACATCCAGCGAGCGTGATGACGGATGCCGCGCCATACGATGCTTGCAACAGACACCTTGTCTCAACCACGTGACATTTAAAACGTGACGTCGAACAGCGCTAACGCCGATGGAAACAAGACTGACGTCGTTCACTCTTGCGCAGTTACAAACGTGGATTGGGTTCGACAGCACCCGGATCCACGTTTTCAGCATTGTTTCGACCATCCTAGACTGGCATGAAAGCACACTCCCGGCCCAAAATGAAATCGGCAAAACCCCTGGGATCGAAGAATAAGCCATTTGAATGGAAAGTCGAATCCAACTACCGGAAAACTTGGTCCCATCATTAACGCGGTTCATTCATTGCAAAGTTTCACTTTCACTGACAAAGTCGATGCCAAACACAACTTTTCACGAGAGGAACACAATCCCATAGCCAGGTTTGAAGGTTTGGGAGGGAATTACACATGTAGCGGGGGAAAGATCTTTGTTTTTATGATGTGTTTAAAACAAATTTTTCTGGTCACAATAAGATTTGGGGGCATTGCCTCCGAATGCCCCCCATGACTACGGGCCTGGAGGAACACGGGTCCGTCGCAGAGACATCCCAACTCTGAAACTAAACACCAACCTTCGATCGCGAGGCAGGTCATGAACATCTTGTAGGTGGTATGGAAGAGTTGGCGATTCGAGAGATAGACTGAAAAGAGAACCACGAAAAGTTGCGATGTACCATGAAGCAATGCGAGAAGCTCCTAAAATACAAAGCAAGTTTCCAAACCGACCGTGTGTATACAAGAACGTTCCTTCCAAGACATCTGTGCCTCTGTTATAGGTTTTAATCTGTTGTTTCTAGAAGTTTCAAACACTAAGAAAGCATTAGAGGGGGTAGAACAGATTTTATAGTGGGGGCGCGGTCTAGACCTACGACTTCCATCAAGGTTGAGTGATTGTGTGACGTCATCGGTGATCATTCAAGCTTGGAATGCACTTTTTGTACAATTTCTGAATAAATTAAAATGCACGTAATCGGTGACTTACAACAGAGTAGCAATTGTTTCGACTTTCGCGGTCCCCAAGTTTATCAATCAAAAAGGCATTCCAAGAATGTTCTCGACATATCCGTCCGGTTCATAGGATTTTGTATCCTAAGTCTTCGGACGGCAAACTCTTGCGCAAGTAATACGTATTTGGAAATTACGTAACCTTTTTAGTCTATACGGAGCTGAGGGTGTTACCATTGGAAGCTGCGTAATCAGCAGTTTGCTTTTTGTGGACGATATCTCACTGTTTGCATCCTCTGAACATGACCTTCAACATGCACTTGATTGGTTTACAGCTGCGTGCTACCAAACGTGAATGAAAATCAGCACCAAAATCAGGTATTATGTTTGTCCAGAAACCCGAGTTAGTGCACGGTGCAAGTAAGCGGCAATACACTGCAACAGGTCGGGAAGTTCAAGTATCTTGGGGTGGTATTCACGAGTGACGGAAGGCAGTACAAGGAGATTGATGCACGGATTAGTATGGCAAACACAGTATTGCGTAGGCTTTATCGTTTCATGTTCACCAAACAGGAGCTTTTAAACACCGCTAAGCTGTCATTTATTAAATCGATCTTTGTTCCGAAACTCACCTATGGCCATAAATCTTGTGCAAGGACCGAAGGAGTGCTATCTCAAGTACAAGCGGCAGAGACGGGATTTTTGCGAATAATTCACGGCGTGACACTTCACGACAAAGTGCACAGCTGTGAAATCCGCGAAGCCCTGACTATCGATCCAATTCTCCGAAACAGACGAGATCTCAGCAACGCTGACACGATCTTAGGTACCGGCCACGTGACCAGAACGTCCCAAGGAGGATTGGCGAGGCGTGTCAACAGGACACCTGTTGGCCACATACAGGGAAAAGCAGCCCAAGTTTGTCGAATTTCGTCCCAGGCAATTTCGGTCTGTTTCGGCGGAACCCTGAGATTCGGCGGAACCCCGGTTGAAAAACACTGGTCTAGCCCGAGCCATCGCTAAGGTACCTCGAACACCTAAATTAGGGGATTCCATGAAAATTGCGTGACGCCTTTTTTACTTATCGCCTAAAAAGACCCAATCGCCTTACTTTCGCGGTTTCTCATCTACGCCACGGCACTGTACATCTAATACTTACTGTACTGTGTTGTGAGCATATAACATAGGTGCAAGAGCAGGCATATTTTTGGGGGTGCGAAGGATTTTTGTTCGAATTGCCCGAAAAATTGTTGTGCGGCAAACTTTACCCTTACAAATTTTTCTCTCACAAAAAACTTGTAGACTATTTTTTGGGGTCACACAAAAAAAATATTTTTTTTTTGAGAAAAAGTCAAATTCCGAGGTATTTCATCAGTCAGCCTCATTGATCACACAAATAGAATAAATATGTCGAAACATCTATGTCCGAATTTTCAGGAATTTTGCCCGGATTCTCGACAAATCAAAACTTTTGGGGGTTTTCTTGCACACACACCTCCTACACCACTGGCATTCAACTTCAGAAAATTCCTGCTTTATGACGTTAAAATTACTTACGATGAAAAATGGGACAAGTTTCGAGCCAACTGTCCAATCTCATGTGACAATCTCCATGGACAAGCCTGCATCTCTAACCTAGATTGGTCCCGTTTTATGCGGAGCCAACAGAACTATTAGAGGTTGCTAAGAATCATGACGTTTTTCGGAGACCTCCCGGGACTGCTGCCCTGTGTCTTCGCGAAGGGGAAAAATGAGTGTAAATAGTGAGAGAGTGTTTTCTATCGTGCCATTAGTGAAAGACAGAGCGACGCGTGTGCGGCGTAACGATACAAGGTCAAAAACAGTTCGCCTAACCGACGTCAGGCACTTGGCTAAACTTTGAAGATGACGCTTGAAACCGAATAACTAACAATGCCGTCGAATTAGTTAGGGCTCCATTGTATATCGGCCCATAATGGCGGGGTCTAAACTTTCCTGACCACTGTTCCGTTGTCCATACTGAGCAGAAGCTTTCAGCATGTCCCAAACGACAAAAATTAAGCGCTTATCCCAGATTAGCTACAGTTAAAAAAAATAGCCACAAATCTTAACACGCGTAGCCTTGCTTTCGAGCCTTGAAAGGCGAGATCTGTAGCAGATGCACATTTTTTTGCTATCGTGTGGTTCCACTTCTGTCCCAAGATCGAACCTATTGCGGCACAGGCCCATCGCCGGTGGAAAACATCGCAAAACGCACGATGTTGTTTTGACCAAATATGTAACTTGTTAGTTGTTTAATTGGGGCTCCATAAGTTGGGCTAATCAGGTTAAAACCTCAGCAAGAAGATGAAGGGCTTGCAGAAAGCAATTTATGTTGCCTTCTTAACGTCTGATTCTTATCTATTGCTTGGCTGACTGCTGCTTGCCGCTGACTAAAAATGCAAACACAGTAGTGCCACATATCTTTCGGATTTAACTCGAGACGACGTATTTTTATTGCGGCAAAATGCAACTTATCCAACCGTACCAGCGACAAATCATGGAAATTTGAAAAGGTTGCTATGTCTTTGATGTTGCCACAACGTTTTGCAATCAAGCTGCACCGAACCGTACTGTCTGTCGTTCAGGTTGACGCATAAAATAGCATTGCCGCGTGACGGTATTGCCGAAACGGATTCGTTCACGCAAAGGTCGAAGGTCACAGAGAACAACTTACTGGCAACGTAGACTGAAGCGACGAACATCAAAGTGAAGACAATCAGAAAGAAAATGTTGGTTTCGAGAATCCCTGTAAAGCAAAACGGCAAATGTTGTTTTATCCTAACTTTTTCACCCCTAAAGGAGGATGAAACCTCAACACATAGAAAAACTGCGATTTGGCAAAAACAGGCTTTACCAAACTCATCGGCAGAAAAGTGCTCTCTCCAAAACGAATGTCCATTCGTCAGCTTCACCTGATACAACAGGTCTACGCCTTTTCCCTTTTTTCCGTCTGCACGCAAACGGCACCAACGTCAGCGACTACCCCCACCATGTGCGCATATGGCAAGATCCTAAGCTAAGCCATTGACCAGGAGAACGCCAGACGCTGCATTTACAGCAAAAGCACAATCGAACAGGTGAAAATGCCGGAATCAGGAAAGGTTTGAATGCGAAATGCACGATTCGAAACGAATATGCTTGACGTACTTGGGCAGTTGCTGATAGCGATGTACCACCATCGTTCGTGCAAGGAGCGAAAGCTTCTTCCGCCATCGCAATGCAGAACTCCAGAATCGCTGCTGCTGTGGTTCGTTATCAGCTGCGAATAGGTTTAGACGGCGTTTTGTTGAGACTGGAAAACAGCGCCAGAACTCGCGGTCGCATTATCCGCTCGCGCCCTTGCCACACCATAAGTAGGTGTTCAATCCTGTCTGTCGAACTTCTTATGCATTTTGCAAGGTAATCAAAGCAACGACCTGCTGCTGACCTGCTGTCAAACCAAGAGATATCAGAAATCTACATAAAAATTGCCAGAGATCCGCATTTCGACTCGGTACAGCGCACGTTTTCGTTTCCGATAAATCACCACGAGTTTCTCAGAACCTTTTGAGAACATATTAGCTTCGAAAAAAGGTTTGAGAAGATATTTTCGAGAACCATTCCGACAGGCAATGGGCAGAGCAGTACCGTCGCTGCATACTGTAACGAAATTTTATATAAACAAACCGCAGAGGATCAAATCGAACAAAAAAATGCAACGACAGTGTTCAACAGTCGAAGCTAGTTGGAACTTGCTTAAATATGCTTTATTTGCACTAACGTGTTTGGGCGCCACAGTACCGGGTTACTTTATAGAAAGATTCCACGCTGAATTGTCTGGCGATTGTTAACCGAACTTCGGACGTAAGCGTGTTATAATCAGTGGTAGAGTGCTAAAAACAGGAGTGGGGGAGGTTCTACGAAACAGGGTACGTCATGCTCGGTCGAAGCAGCTCAGGAGTTCTTCTGTTGAAAAATTCACAAAAAAAGGACGACAAAAGCGCTCTGATGTTGCTGCTACACGGACATGGTAAGAGTGGTATGGAGAGGCGACGCCGACCGGCTTTTCCGCTAGACGGCGGCCTTCAGGGGGCGCAGAATCACCTTGTTGCTTGGTTTCCGCGTCCGGAATGTTTGAAAACGATCTTGCGTTATTTCGTTAAAGCGGGAGCAGTGGTGGTCTACGAGAAAAATTACTACAACTTCTAGTGCAAGTCTTAGTGTGACGTGTCCGGGGGAGGCGTAAACGCTGAAGCTTACCTGGGGCGCAGAATTGTCTCGGACCGACTCTGGCGGTGACGTTCGCAGTGGCTGCACCACTGTTTGGAGAGTAATTTAACTTTGGTTGTTTTCCTTGTGATGCGACAAACACAAGGTCGGTTGGAACAACTTGTTTTTATTCCTGTGCGACCGCAGTCTTTGTTTTCAAAAACCTTTAGTGGGCAGCATCGCTAAAAAGTAATGAACATATTGTTTTTCCAGTCTGTGTAAGTAACTGCACCCTATCTCTCATGCACGATGGAAAGCGCTGTTCGTGTTTCATCGAGCAGCAACCGCCAAAACTACGCGCTTAAAACATCGCGCGCTTGTGGAACGTTCTGGTACGTTGAGTATTTTAACGCGGTCCGCGCGTGTGTTTCGACGAATTGGAGAAAAAAGCATCGCTGCACCTCACATTTCCCTTTCCGGAGACAACTCCGCGATGACCTCCACGACAGTCGAAAGTGCTAATGCATATTTACAAAGACAAGCTTCCGCACCTCGCATCCACTCCATAAATAGTGCGTCGTCAGGTTGATGATCTGATTGTTTTCGGCTTCCAAAACTGCTTCTTTTTGAAAACAATTCTAAAAGAAGAAACCTGTTTTTGATTTCTTCCCTTTCGGAGTGCGTAACGGTGACCATTAGAACATCTTACACAGACGAAATCACAAAAAAGCTTAAATTCTGTCAAGCGCATGGTTTTTGCTACTGACTTTACGAAAAAGTCCGAACTGCAGATGAAATATAATTACGTCGTGTATTGATTACTGGTCAACGAAAAAAACTACACAGAAACAAGCTGCCCCTCAGGCCAAAACAAGTGGATAGCATCCCGATAAGTGGACGGAAAGAGCACTTCAGACGTTCGTTGTGAAGTCAAGAACAAGTTTACTTTCGAGTGCAGGTTGATGGCATCAATGAAGGATGCAGTTTAATCGAAACCACGGCAAGAAACATTTTGCTGTTTGTGCAAACTAAGTTTTTCATCATCACTTGATTGAACAGCAAGTTTCTGATAAAAATGATAGTGTTTGGAACGACTAATTTATCAAAGGCATCAGTAACACTCGGCAATGGATGAGAGCGCAACTAGCAGCGTCAAAATCATAACCAACTCGAAGATGGAACTTTCCTCGTGTTTTGATTAATTTTGTGCAAATTGGTTATGATTTTGACGACTGATTAAGAAACAGTAAACATCAAACTTCAATGCTTCTCCATTCGAAACATATTAGAAAACGTGGCATGAACTTTTTCGGTTTAAGTATGAGACAGTGAAATTAATGTTGTCTAGAACGTTTCCAGGTTAGAAAATATTTGTTGTTATGTAGAAATATACCACATGCAACAAACCATAGAATCATTCTGGTAGACTTTGGGCCACTGCACTCCATCATCAAAGTAGAGTAAGATATTGTGGCAGCAATCTTCCTGTAACGCAAAAGCAGTCATCAGCAGCTTGGCCTCGTCAAAAACAAAGAATATTGAACACCAAAAACAGGAAAAAAGCCATGCATGGATTGCACAGGAATGAAGCTTGCAACAAAATATTGATTAGCTTGAAATATAAAAATATCAAGTATCTGTAATCAAAATTATAATTTTAATGTGTCACAAAAACACTCGGTAAATAGACCAAAAGCAAAACCATTGTGAAACCAACATGGTTCTTGACTTCTTGTTGACATCTGCAACACATCACTAATAATGATAAGCTATAAGGTTCTACTTATTCTGCAAACTTCAACACTTTCCTGCCAAAAACATTTATTCAGAAAATTTGCTTTTGCATCAAATTAATCAGAGTTGCAATAACGCTGCTGGTCACATTTCCATTGCTAAACCATCTATGTTCCAAAATAACGCAAAGGTAATTGGATAATTACCATCAACAGCTTCAGTACAATTGGTGAGGGTGAAAAAGCTGCAAAAAATATATTTCATCTTTCAAAACTTATTTAGTAGAAAAAAATTTCAAACATGCAGTAAAACATTTAATTTTGAGTTGGAGAAAACAACCCAGAAAACCATTGAAGCAATGGTTTTTAACCTTTTTGTACAATGACAGCCCCCACTTGGGATTTTTTCAACTTCAGAACCCTGTATGAACCAAAACTTTCTTAGCATATGAAAGACGTTTCATAACTGTGATTTCGTTTTGTGGCAGCTAGGATATACTAAATACATTTAATTCATTAGTTGCTTTTGACTGCAGCGAAGAAAAAACAATGTTTGTTTAACTTTTATGCTCAGCAACTAAGCACTTCTAGCAATGGCGCTTTACTCAACTTTAGTTAATATGGTGATCTTTGGGCACATTGATCAAGCCCATTTAGTTCTTTTATTCGCCTATGTTCTACTGTTAGTAAGAATTTGCTTATCCATCAACAACATAATTGTCGATATTTTGAATGGAATACCTGACATATCATACTATTAGTCGTTTAAGCCTTTCAAAGTAAGACAGGGCACATGCCACCTTGTGAAAATCAATTGTTTTTTCAATTTAGAATTTTGATTGTGATGGTCATAACCTGCTTTTTCACTGAGGCATTTCATTTATTTATACAAAAAACTCTAAAGTGTGTCATTTTTTCATTTTCACACATTTTTTATGACTAGAAAAAGGCATTATGACCCATTATTTGGTCATTTCAAAAAAAGTTTGGTCAATAACTGACAAATGATTGAAAGAAAACAAGTCATAACTCAAATTGTATAGTTCAAATTATGACATATAGCCATTAGTGTTTTTTTGCTAGTCAGATGATCTACAAAATGTTTTTGTAATCGCTTAATCAAATCAAAACCATGTGCATTGTGCAAGCAAGCACCACTTTTCTGTGGCAACACCCCAGTTGAAAAATACTTTATCGGAGAATGCCTAAACTATGCAAGATAGAAAGAAATTACTTACAGATGGATATGTGAACTTGAACTGCATACGCCCAATATCAGAAAGGAAGCAAAATCGACTTAGAAAAGCCCAATCCTAAAAAAAGAAAAGCATGATCAATGGACATCAGAATCATCATGCTATAATGTCACACCAAACATTAACACCTGTACAATTTACAATCCTAAAAACATAATTTTTTGTTTCACAGTAAGTCCATAATACTGTACATAGGTAGCAGCTTTTGTGTTACCTTGCTTGTTTTTAATCGACCTTCCAAGTAGAGGCACGATGCATTACAAGCTAATGAAACTATAACTAAGGTAAAAAAAATTGCTTTATTCATGTTTACCTGACAACATATAAAGTAAAAATAAAAACCAGCCAAAAACAGTCCATTCAACTTGTTTTTTTTTTCAATCAGAACATTTGTCTTAAAAAATAGACTGCTATAGTAAAATGAGTTTCACTTGCTTTCAAAAAACAGTACCTCAAATTTTGATACAACTTATATTATTTAATGTTGGTTGTGTTGCGATCGGAAATCCTGAGCGGCATGTGTGCAAAGCTTCGCACCATGGCAGCAAGCAACAATAGAGATCATGCTCGCAATCTCTCTTACTATGGCTTGCTCATGCTATATATATAATGGTTTTATTCTTCACGCACATCCCGTTCGTGGTGAATCACATAATCAACGCAACGCCACCAGAGAGGTTGCAACAACATCCCCTCCTTTTTACAACGAACCACACCGATCGCACGTTCTTTGGGTGAAGGCTGAACTTGGCACAACCTCCACATCCTGGTCACAGCACCATTTTGTTGTGATCGGAAATCCCGAGCGGCATGTGCGCAAAACTTCGCACCGTGGCAGCAAGCAACAATAGAGATCATGCTCGCAATCTCTTACTATTGCTTGCTCGTGCTATATATATAATGGTTTTATTCTTCACGCACATCCCGTTCGTGGTGAATCACATAATCAACGCAATGCCACCAGAGAGGTTGCAACAACATCCCCTCCTTTTTACAACAAACCACATCGATCACACGTTCTTTGTGTGAAGGCTGAACTTGGCACAACCTCCACATCCTGGTCACAGCACCATTTTGTTGTGATCGGAAATCCCGAACGGCATGTGCGCAAAGCTTCGCACCGTGGCAGCAAGCAACAATAGAGATCATGCTTGCAATGTCTCTTACTATTGCTTGCTCGCGCTACATATATAATGGTTTTATTCTTCACGCACATCCTGTTCGTGGTGAATCACATAATCGATGCAATGCCACCAGAGAGGTTGCAACAGTAGTGAGCAGACAAGACCAGTTTAAGCAAATCAGCAAGGTGATTCAGTGCTATTTTTGTACACTAAAACAACATGCAAAAGTTATGAGAGGTGAGGCATAGGCAACAGAGGATTAAAACAAACTTAGAGCTTAGGTGCATCATTAAGCAATGATCTCCAGCAGAGGTTGTAAACATTTTTAGAAACTCATCAGATCCAGATAATGCTGCTCTTTGGGGGCTATTCCACTATATGTAATTCAAGTGTCATTGACTTCATATTCAAATCATCACAAGCATGAGTTACAGAATAAAGAAGAATGAAATGATTTCTGATGAAAGCAATTATGTTCTTGATGAGCTTCATGTATTTTGTTTTGACACTAATGTTTACATTAGTTTTGAAAATTCATGAACAGCTTTTAAAAGGAAAGCTGCTGGAAAGATGTTTGAGATCTAAGATCAAGTATCACTGATCTAGCAGCAAAGCAATAAACTATTTCAAAAGCAGTTCTTAATGGCATAAAAATACTTTCAAGAAGTAGTTGATGGAAAACAGTAGCAAACACAAGCAGACAGAATTAAAAAACATGCAAATGACCATTTAATATAACTCAGCACATAAAAGCAACTGAAAATAAAGTGAAACTCAGCAGCCAGATACAGTATTAAATGTTTAACTGAAACCACTGCTGTCATACTAGTGCAGTTGATCTGTTGCAATCATGATACAGAGTTAACATCATCAGCAGGAGTGAAAACATACAAAGATGCTTTTTGCGGCTGGGACTTAATATGATAATAGGAATACCCAAACAACATTTTTAAATGGTCAAAGTACTTGCTCCAAACTGAATTAAACTCTTTTGGCATTTCATTCAAATCAACATCATAGTCTGTCATAATGTACTGCAAAATCCACCATCTTTCAAGAAAACCAATATCCAAAACTCTTTTGTGGAACTCCATCCATTTAGGGTTTGTGTACTTGCATTGAGCCACATAGGTTCTGTTGTCTTTGTTAAATTCGGCTGTATACATTACGGAAAAAAATCCAAGTCTTTTATACCTCAGTCTATCTCCATTGCACAAGCCTAAAACTGATTGAACAAATTTGTCACTGTCCTTGTTGCGAGTTGCATCACTTTGCAGCAGAAGATCATTTGAACATTCCACAACAGTTGCAATATAATTGGATTCTGATGGAACGTGTTTATAAGTGTAAATACCAAAACTAAATGCACCAACATAAATTAACGACTTCAATGGGTGCATTTTTGAATCAGCCCATGTGTCTTTCCCAGCAGCAACATAATCAGATTTTATCTCAGTTAATTTTATGATTAAGTGTCGTTTAGCTGATTGTAATTTGGACTTCAAGGCAAGTGAAAATTTTGCCATGATAAAATTTATGATTAACATACAACCTAACCTGCAAGAAAAAATCTTGGCTAATATAATAAATAATATGATTTAAACCTATTGAGACTAGGAAAACCATTTCAGTGGGTCTAAACACAAACTATTTGCCGAAAGCTAGCCTACACATCTTTGAATATGGATTTTGATACACTTTCTAAAAAAACACACCTTTGGATTTAAATCTTTTGAGAAAATGCATTTTATGTTTATTTCAGCCAGTTTGGAATAGTTTATCCATAATGTTTGGTAACACACTTACCTGCATGCATTTTAAAAGCATTAGCTTAACATATTCACTACTGGACAGTTTAGTCACATGCCAACCATTTACTACCAGCATGTTTTCACATGAAAAGGGAAAAATTTGTTTTGTTGCAAAAGGGCATAAATTGGCCATGCAGCTGTCACGTAAGTGCAAAGGCTGGCATTGCAATTGTCACAAAAGTGCAATAGTCATAAGCACGAGACATCTTGTGTTTCGGTAGATAACTGATGACAAAAAAGAACGAGAAGTCTCATGCACTGGTAGGGAAGGTGCAAACTTGTAANACTTGCAAGTATTCCTTTAACCAAAAAAGCAAAGAAAATCACATATCAGAATGTTTGGGNAAGGGAGAATTTGTTTTTTACTATCAAATNTAGCTAAACCACTATAGTGATGCACCCATCACCTTTTTGATNATAAGTCGCAGAGACCATTGGTGATAAAGAGACAAACAAGGCATTTTAGAGATGATACTTTTGATGTTATAAGATGACATTGTATGTTTTCAGAAGCTTTTTTTGGGAGGGATTTCGATGTTCTTTGTTAAAAGCTTTTAAAAACCACCCATGGGTTTAGATTCAAGGTCACGGTTTTAGATTAGCATTTGGGGTTAGGTTTAGGCTTGAGATTAGAAACTTTGTTTGATACAATTTTTTAGTGCTTCAAAAAAGGAAAAACTGGATATGGATGTTTAGACACTGCCATGTGCAATTACACCAGATTGCAACAATGAAAACTTCACATAACAATTATGCTGAAGCAAGATACCATTACATCAGACTAGGCTATAGGTGTACCAAGTAAGTGACATAGTTATTGGATATCATTGTAGTCAAGTGCATCATAAAAACTTAAGTGTCTTTCCCTTGAATGAGTCTCCTTAGGCAGAATGAGACATTTCGACGATGCTGTTTCGGTGATGGACGTTTCGGCGATGGACTTTAGATCAGTGTTGTTGCTTCCAAATTTTTGAACTTAGCCACAGTGTCAACCCTGCTTAAAGAAAATTTCTACTGTTGGTATTCATGGCCAAGAGAACTTGTCGGACGTCCAAAGCTTACGTGGCATTTGATTGTAAGTATGTGAGTTGGAGTT
>JGI24159J19872_10002414_pt1 | contig 22212 bp, 11 predicted proteins | sample Ectturendosymbi4_FD_19872 | JGI IMG/M metagenome (IMG submission 19872) | reverse complement strand
TGTCCGGCCCTCGGACTGTTGAGTAACAGCTTATGTGGCCCTCGGACTGTTGAGTAACAGCTTATGTGGCCCTCGAACAAAAAAGTTTGGAGACCCCTGCCATAGACTACAGCGATTGCATCTATAGCGTATGAGTTGCTCATCGCGTCACTATGCAGATGTATCGTCCGTAGACTGGGAGCGCCAACTAGCGGCTTGTATAAGCGATATGTGGATGTCGTTTGAGGTCGAGCTTTAAACAAAAGAAAAATGACCGCACAAAAGTCAAACGTGCAATATATCCTATCAAAAAAGACGACCTCGACTGGTAACTTTCTTATCAAAAGTGTGGTTGCTTGTACAAGCATTGGACAAAGTTAGAATAACACAATTCGTTTGGGTAAACGTAGGTGATTGCAGTTTCAAAAAAAGGATTACAAAGATATCTTTCTTTCACCCCCTACTCAGAAGAAAATAGTTTTTTTATGTGATGTACACGCCTGCAACATATTCGCGCCTCCTTACAAAGCATTACATTCCTTCCCATTTCACCTTGCTTGAATATGTAACAAAAATATCGTGCTTACTCTAAAAGCCGCAAAGGCACGAAGAAGAAACCCCTCTTGAAGGAACGTTTTAATTTCAACAACGATGAAATACATGGACATTTTATCGACTAAACGAAACCAAAACGCTGGAATTAAGACGCATTTAATACCTCTTCATGATCTGCCGTAACGGTTGGTACTGGGCTCGGTTCTCGAGCATCGGTTTCTCCGGTACCACTGTCGTCGTTTTGCACCGTGCTGGTCATGTCGGAGGGTTCGTCGGAAGTTCCCTCCACGGTTTCTAGGAAAAAAGCAAAGCGTCCCTGAAAAACAAGTATCACAAGCACAGTGTCTAGTCTACAGCAGATCGAGCTGTTTCCAGTACTGATAATCGCAAATCTGACAGCACACTTAACGGAACAGCTGATATTCTGTTGGTCGCCATACCAACTGCTGCGAGAATCAAGGCCCAAGACAACTGCTGCAGAACAGCCAGTTACGGTGCAAGCGTCCCTGTACAAGAGCGTGGCGTTTGTTTCCCCTTTCGCCCCAAAAAACTCTTAGAGTCATTCAAATTAATGTAATACAGACAACTGAGTTTCTTATTTCGAAGCAGAAACCAAGTGGGTCGCTCAAAGCAAAAAAAACTGGAGCAAACCGGATTCGTCCGGGTTTTCTGAAGGAATAACAGCTTCGTCAACTTTAGCTTTTCGTTGTTCATGCCTTTCAAGAGCTTCTTGTTCTAGTTTGTTTTGTACGAGAACCAGCGCCGACTCCAAGGATTCCTGCAATGATCAATAAAACATGCTCTCATCTATAATAAACTTCAGCAAAGGAAGAGCGTTTCTATAAACAGCTTACGATTACCAGTCGAATATAGGTGAACCTGTGTATGTCACAGCAGCACCTAGTTCTGGTTTCAGGTTTCGTGTGTAACTTTCAGTTGTTTGCACCACGCATGCTATGTTTGTACGAAAAGCTGATGAGGCCATGTTGTGAGTTGTTGGAATCGGGCCAAATTCATGTATGAATTTGCTCGAAAATGTTCCGCAGCTTGCTGGTGCGGCTTAACTGCTGTGAAAAGTTTATAACGAAATTTGTGTGGGTAAACACAGGAACCATGCCGACTGTGACCGAAGTTTCCCGATATAAGAGAAAGCAGAAACCCGAGTTATATGGGAAAAATGTGGGCAAATCGTTTCTTAGGCAGGGTTCTATGAGCTAACAAGCAATCAGTCGCTACGTTGTAAATATATTTTGGTCTTGGTCAAAACAAATAATCGCTTTTTCACTGTCAATAAAATGTGACCAGCAACGGCCCTGCTCAATTCGATAAGAAAAACTATAGTTCAGCCAGATAACCCGGCCAACCTCTTTCGCTTTCTCAACGAGGGAGTTCCTGGCTTCTTCGAACTTGCTTTTCATCATCTCCTTCATGTCGAAGATGCGCGCCTGAAAGCAACAGGACAACGTTACGAAAGGCCGACTTGAAAAATGGCCTGACACAACAGGAAAACAAAACAAAACAAGAAAAGCCGCACAAAATAAGAAGTGCTCATTGAAAACGACGCTGAAAAGTTGAAAACTTTACTTTTTAATTTTCAGTAAGCCATGCTTTCACCACCTTGTATTTCTCGGATAACACGGTACAGGATGCTGTTTTCCCCGATAGCGGCAATCCGACAACCGCAATTTTGCATGGCGAGGCAGGCATGGGTGGGAGGAGGTACGGTCGAGGGTTTTTCAAGAACTTGGTCATCGCTTGCGGGGAGGACATCACGTACATCTTGTCAAGGAAGCTTACGGCCAAATCTGGTTTGCCCTGAAAGAACAGCAATATACTGTAAATAGGATTTTTTATGTCTATTTCTCATGAAACCTCAGCGTTCGTGTTGATCAATGAAAGGAAGACATGATGTGTTTCTGGCATGGCAGAAAATATAATCGGAACGAATAAATGCGCAAAAAATGGCGAGAAAAAAATCAAAGTACTAAAAAACCCGTATCTTTCAAGTGACCTCTGACCAGGAGTGAGCATTCAATGATACAGCAGTAAATAATTTCCAGAACATCAACGAAAATTCAATCAACAGTACACATATGCAGATTAAATTTATCACTGTTTTATACAGAAAAAAAAACGTTTCTCATAATCGCTCCGATTAATCAAACTTTTCATTGAAGGTAAAAATGTTAGAAAAAATTCTGGAATTTTTGCAAATATCTTGTCACGAGAAGAAGTGCAAAAATATTTTGTAATCAAAGGCACATGAAAAAAACGCGTTACAAAAAATATCGTCTGCGATAATTTTTAAGGACTCATTGTGTTTACCGGGTTTTTCACAAATCACAAAAATTCCAAAACGCAAGCGAAAAAGTTTAACTACGAGATGTCAATTTTGTCACACCTGCACAAGACTTCCTTCTTTCAGCGCAACAGGACACAACCGTCCCCACTTTGATCTTCGCCATCGGTATCGCGGAGCAGGCATTTGATAGGAAGCGAGCATTCTCAGCAACTCATCCTAGCGAAACAGAGAATTGTTTAACGTAAAAGAAGCCCAGCAACCAGCTCCGATTAATTAATTCCACAAGAGTGGAATGAATTGTAGACTGAAATATCCTGACAACAGTGCAAGAGCTCGTAGAGAAAACAACGTTCAAGCGATTACAGCTAAAGGGCTTTATCTCAGTTAAATTCAACGGCATGACCTTGGACAACGCGAGTAGCTCTTCTGCATGTTTCATTGGTCAATTTCGCGTTCAGTGAAGCGTGACTCTGAACACACAAACCCCTGCCCAAATTACTGTACTATTTTTGAGGGCAAAATGATTGTGACTTATTGCTTTTGTACCTAACAACTAAACATGTTTTTTCAAATTTCGGGGAGTAAAATCATTGTAACTTGTATCTAACAACTTATTTCTACTTTTGAAATTTCGAGGAGATAATTGCCCAATTGCCCTCTCCCCCTGGTTGCGGGCCTGTTAGCAACTAAAAAGAAATGCACTTGGGTAAAAGCATTGTCGCTTTAAAAGTGTCAATTTTCGACGCAGTGCTGGTGGGTCAAAGTCAGGTGAATTCAAATGTCTACGTCGGAACTTTACGTAATTCCAGACTTTACTACCGTTTCTATCTCGTCGGGAAGCTCTTCTTCATCGGCGCTCTGCAAGCGGATTGGTACAGCAGCAGGTCGTAGACTGTAGGTTTCGAGTTTGGTAACAAGTTGCTGAAACATCGCCAGTGGAGGAAGATTGCCATCCAGTTCCACGACAAACTGCTGGATGTGGTTCGTCATGTACATCTACATCAACCAACAGCAAGCAGCGTTATTGAAAATAAATTGTGTTTTAGACTGAAAAAAAAGAGCAATATGGACCCGCTGGTACCATATGGTCCTTCTGGTTGGGTCATGCACCCTTATGCGCACTTTTCTCCGAATTCATGCGCGTTTTTCAAATTTTTAGTCGTTTTCGCCAGGGAAATTATGTGTTTAATAGCATGACCACCTCCATCCATAAGCGTTAATAACTCCTTGATTCCTCAACTTTGGCCGCATCCCAAACACGCTACTGCTGACTCCAATTGCTTCATAACCAGTTTTTCAAGAGTGTTTCACGCAGTCGAGAAAACTGTTGACGTTGGCTCGAAAACAATTGTGTCCCGTTCGGACGCGGATGCAGATACAATCCGTGTGTAGCAATTGAGCCTGTGACGATAGGTACGGTCACTCTGTAAAAATCGGGAGTGCGCAACCAGGACGGTGGCAGAAAATTTTCAAAAAATTTTGACAACGGAATCTAAGTACGTTGGCTGAGAAAGGAAATTGACTTAGTAAAACAAGTCAGAACGTCAGGCAAAATTGAAGAGCAACACAAACTGTTTTAGTGAGCACTAAAAAGAGTTTTTATGGCGTTAAAACGTCGAAACAATACCATTTGGTTTTCCAATTTACCGTGAAGTAAGCATCGAAAATATTATTAGAAGAAACTTTTACCTGTTTGTGAACTCATCTATATAAAGATAGTGTAATATATACTTCGATAGATTCTTTAAGAAATCCTACGCGTGAATTCAAAATGTGGCACATACTTCTTAAAGCATTACGTTTGAACTAAAATCGTTTTGCAAGTTTTGAATGAATGACAAAAATCCTGAACGCTGGTTTCTCCCACAAACGTATAAATTTTTGTTGATTGTCATATGCACTGGTGCAAAGGGAAAGTTAGGAAACTGTGGAGTTCCTTGACTTGCAATGCGCTTTGACGAAACTCATGTTGTCGGCAATAACGGTTGGAGCACCCGATCGCCTTATTGTATCGAATTCAAGAAAAATTTTATGAACGACGAAAAAGAATGCATTGGCGTTGCGTTTATTAAGTATTACGCTTCATCAAATAGAAAATATATCTTGTCAGTTCTGCTCTTTCAGAAACGGATTAGAATCAATTGGTTGCCGGGAAGGTTTTTTAATCACTTGCCAGATATTTATCACGATTTGCTTCATACGACATGTGAACAAGTGGCTTACTATTTATCACACAAATATTGAATTGTTCTTTAAAAAATACGGTAATGAATTTGTGGGAACTGTTGGCAGTAATATTTGTAGCTCCTGCAAGAATACTGAATTAGGAATTTCGCCTAAATAGGTAAAAGCCTTTTTCATTGCTTTCTTTTGACTTAGTTACCAATAGCGCAGTTGGCCTGAACGTGCGCGATGTATTCTTACACAAGCTGGACAGGAGCATTATTATTTTATGAGCATAATATCATCACATATTTTGGATTTTACCGTTTGTTCTCGATCACACATACAAAGTGGCATGTAGACTGATTTCTAAGATCTAATCATTTTTTGTGTAATTTTTCTAATCACTTTTTTTGTTGTTCACAAAATTTATATTTTTGAGAACTTCAGGACCAACGAGCAATGATGGCGCATACCTTTCAATCTTTCCTTATCATACCGCGCGATTTTTATATCAAAAGAAAGGTTTTAATAAACAGCTCACGACAACAAGTACGTTGAAGCAAACCAAGATCAGCACCAAGCGAAAAGTATGTTAACCATAATTTTAGTTTTTACGAGTATTAAAAAATGCGCTGTGCGATCTTTTATATAATCGCTTAAAATCCACCGTGTAATACAAGCTTTCTGATCGTAAAATATCTGTTGAAACTCAAGCCAGGAGTCATGAACGAACAGAAGAATTAACTTTCAGTTTCTCAGCGACGCGCATCACACCTTCTCACGTTGGTGAAATCGATAGCACTAGCCTCAAGGCTCAAAGACTGTGGATCGTTGTGTAGTTATTTAGCACAAGTCATATCTTAACGGAAGAAGATATAACTGAAGGCCGATCCACGCACAACGCACGTGCTTCAGTGATAACGATAAAAAATAAATTGGCCTTGGCTTTTATCTCAGCGTCTAAAAATCCCAAGGAAACTTAAACTTTGCACCTCAAGCGGCTGCAGAGCTGTGTCTTTGTACACAGCATTTGTTGCAGCCACGTGTTCTTCGAGACATTCGGGCGTCAAAACAAGTCTTTCCTTTGCTTCTTTGTCAATTTCCGGAAACTCTGACGGAATAACCTGCAAAAAGCGTTGAGTTAAAAATCAAATTAACGTTATATCATCATTGACAACCACTGTTGAAGCTTCTACCTTTGCTCAGGGACAGTGGTGTAGGAGCTGAGAGTGCAATTACACCCTCAAAAGTTTTAATTTGTCAAAACTTTGGTCAAAATCTCAAAATTTGAGCAAAGAAGTTTCGACATTTTTAAACAATATTAATGAAATTATACGTGTTTGTCATTGAGTGTATAAATATAAGTTTATTATGTCATAGAAAACACACTGAATACATATAAATTCAACAAATTATTTCTAGTAACTTCATGTTTAAGTTTGTGAGGATTTAATGGGTAACCAGTAACTGACTCATATGAAAGTTTGGGGAAATGAAGGCATTTCATTTATGTGCTTTATTAATTGTACACTGATGTAATCGAGTATACTGCAGGGCACCTACTTCATATTAGCAGAGTCCACACCATACAAGTACAGTAAAGCTTTTCTTTTTACTTTTAACCACAGTGTTTGGATGAATACATTTTGCCATACAGTTTGTCGCGTATATGTGCAGTTGAACAGATAATGTTGTGAGACTCACAGCATAATCATCATATATATAGCATGATACATGCCACCTATATCACATATATGCCTTCAGAGAAGGAAGCAGCCTTATGCCCACCTCAGCAAAGTGCGGGGTTCTTTTTTACAGCAACAGCTGGAATGTGAAGGAACACAAAACCTCAGAACTGTAAGGCAGATGCTCAAGAGTACTGAGCCAGCTATTTTGCACAGCCTAGCGAATTTTTTCAGTTGGTTATCAAAACCATATTTCAAACGCCAAATTTTCTATTCTCTATTTTCAGGTCTTTTGCAACTTGGTAGAGGAAAATATAAACTACCAACAGTTACAGAAAATTTGTAGGGAGAAAGTTTGTCGCATAAAAGTTTTTCGGGCAAATCTGGGGAAATTCGGGCAAAATATCCTTTTCACTTCCAAAAAATGCCTGCTCTTACACCTATACTCAGGGACACCAGGAAAACAGGATCTATTTCACACACCGAAATCGCTGACGTTGTAAGAGTGCTACTGACAGTACTCTGCATCGCAAATGCAGTGAATTTTCTTTCGCAGCAATGACACACGTCAAGGTCTACAAATAGGGCTACTTTCGGCGTCGAGTCTGCAAAATTGCTGCTAACACCTACAGTTTGCTCGAATATTAAAGTGTTACAGAAATCCGGGCAGAGTTTCATTTAGGCAAGGTTTATGCAATCCCCGCCACGCCCCGGTCCTTGCGGATCTCAACACGCCAGGACAGAAGCCGAATGTGTGGTCTGTGTGGTCGTCCACCAAACTCTTGTGTGTATGTATTTGATCTTACACGTAACATTTGATTCTTACACGTAACTCTTTTCACACCGGTTGAAAATGATTCAGAAAAGTCTATTTAATCCAAACCTGGGAGAAAACCAACGAGTTTTCGTGGGCGGCTGGACTTGACAAACTGATATGTTTCGGTTTACTGGCATCTTGTTTATCGGTAGCGATGAAATAAAAAAAATAAGATGCGCACTAAACTCAAACTCAACATATTTTCGCCAGCAGTATGATGATGATGTAAAAGGCAACATCAATCTGCTGTGATGTAATAAATTTGTTATAATGCAATAAAAGATTGATGTGCTTTTCGGTTACTGTGCTTTGCACTGCAAACATTGCACTTTTCGCACTGTGAACATCGTGCTTTTGGAAATAGGAAGCCAACGGCAATCGCAAGCTTACGCCACCATTTCTCGAGTAAACTGTAAGCTAGCGGCATCCTAAATAGACCTATTCAAAGTTTTAAGGGTTGTTTTTTAATTGTCTTACTGGGATTCTCGGCATCCCTGATCAAACTCTGCGGCATTCTAACTTACTCTCAACTAGCACTCAACACAACCGCAGTAGTCATGGGTTTGAACGAGTATGCCAAAAACCCTGGAAAATATTTGCTTTAGTGACCTGATGACCTCAGTGCAGGTGTGGGCGATTGTGCTGTGATGCGCGATAGTTACTTTAACAATTCAGGTTTTACATGAAAAAAAAACAAAAAATTCTTGAAGCGATTAAGTTTTTCGGGATTTCCAAAGATTTCGGTATTCAATCATAGGATATGGAGAAATTTCGGAGGACCTCACTATAAAAGTAGTTCCGCCGCCTCTAGTGCATAGCAAGGCGTAACGAATTTTTTCGCATTACTTGCCAAAAGTATGCGTTCGTCAGCATCAATTGCCAACTTCGAGAACACATGTGATGGTTTGATTTGATTACGTACAGTTTGTGTGCATTAATTGTTCAGCGTTGTGCATCTTCCTCTATCAGTTTTATTACTTCAAATGCCTGATGCTTTTCACAAGTTTTCATTTTTCTCACGCTATTGACGCATGTGTGACGATGGCCGAAACCAACCTAAGTCCAGTCCAATGCTCTTCTCTGAATTCTTCAGTTGACTTTTTTGTCCACTCACTTAAAATGACCTGATACTTTTCCCGGGTTTTCATTTTTCACCACAGTGTAACGCTTCTTTGTGACGACAAGCGAATGCAGCCGTTGCCGGTGCATTGTTTCAGTATTTGTTCTTTTTTTATTTTTTGATTGCGCGAAACAACTGGCACCTACCCACATGCTTTGTTGCAATTATGCAATTTTCCTTATGTGCTCTTAATTGTTTGCTATTATTAACCGCTGCGATATGGAACATGAGTCTGACATACACACGTAAATCATATATGAATGAAATTTATAGATATTATTTTGCAAATATTTTGTCCCTGTACATGTTTTGTGACAAAAGCTTTAATGTTACATTGTTTTGCTGTGTCGATGTTCTTTTGCATACACGAACGTCCATTTTCCGAATCAGCGTGCGATCAGACCGAAACTTTTCTTGTTTATCCATTCTAATGGTAGCAAATCAAATGGATCAGAAATGGTTGAAACCATTAGACGTTGATCCACAGCACTAGGGTTTTTCGCTGAAGGCTCCTACTTGATAATATTTATTTACTTCACAGCATATTTTTTTCCAGTGAGATACAAAAATGAAACACTGCAACTACTTTGAGATTTCGGTAAACGAAAAGTAAATTAAGAATGCTTCAGGACGTTTTACCACTCTACAAGTCTAACAACCCAGTCAAATCTGAATAGGCAACTGGTGAAAGGCTGCAGCATGTAGAAGAACAGTTTTGCTGAACTTTATCGCGATTGTGCATTTAAATTACTCAACCTGTTTGTGATTACTATGTAACAGCAATTCTCTAACGTACAAAAATGTTTGTTGATCTCAATTTCTGGTTACATACTTTTTGTTGTTCGCAACCACCATCAAACGAGTAAAGCAACGACACTTATCACAAAGTTCGTCTGTTGTCAACAAAGTGATCCATTGCCAGCAAACAAAAGATGAAAATGTACCTCTGGCTCAAAACTTTCCTCTCCTTCTTCGTCCTCAAACTCCTCTTCCTCCTCACTTTTAGGAGTGTCCTTGTCATCTTTTTTGGGTTGAGGTGGGTCCCACGTTTGCCTGGGATATATTTCACCTGTGGTGGAGTCGGTTCTCAAACCTATTCTTCGTGAAATTACGTCCACATCAGGGCACTGTACAGAAAATGAAAAGTAAGAACAAAAAAGAATTTTGAAAAGCTAAATTAAAACAAATGTGAAAGCATGTGTAAACAAATGATTTCGAGAATAGTATTTTGGCATATTCATCAGCAAAAAAATCGCCAAAATATGAATGAATTCTTCACAATTGTATTATGCTTGAATAAATATTTAGCGCAGGCGATTTTACACACTTGTGTGTGTGTGTCGGAGGAGAAACGTTTTGACCTAAAACAGCTTCAAATGAACGTCTCATTCAGTTGTTTAAAACTAGCTATTTGAAAGATCACACAATACTTCTAAACTTACCCTGATGTTAATTATAATGTCTGGTGTGAATTTCCAGTTTTTGATGATCTCAATTTGTTCCTGGACAGACAGTGAATCATGTTCTGTCACAGGCATGCCATCAAGAGCATAGCCATAGTGAGCCACTTCTAATGAGGCTACTTTTTCTCTGCAGTAGAAACAGACAGAATATATATATACTTGAACAGAATAATTACAAGTATAAGAACCCTAAACCCAGAATAACATCGATCAGTCATTTTACGCTGTATTTATTTCTAGTACCCATCATGGATGATGAAATATTGGCATTAAACTTTGTCTAAAATATTCTAGTAAGTTATCCTTCAAAGTTGGTAACTATTATCATTTTCCAGTACGATAGTTTTAAAGTTGGTTCTCAACAAAAAATAAATAATTAATTAGAAGCAAATAGGGTTTGTTTAAGATTGCACAGGTTCTAACATGTCCACATCACAAACTAACAAAGAACTACCTTTCCAAAAGTTCAGCAATTATGTGAAATAATAATAATTGTAGTTTATTGCAGAATCGTGGTCCATACAGACACGATCATAGACACAAGATCACAAAACAATGGTTTGCCACACAGTAGGGCATTACAGAATTGGTATTGCACATGGCCAACATTGAGAGAAGCAAAACACTTTATCATCACCACAACTGTATTGTCATTCTCAAGAGCACAAAAACTGGTTAGTCATACAGTAGTGCATTGCAGAATCGATGTTTGCACATGACCAACATTGAGAGGGGCAAAACACTTTAATAGCATTTCTTGCTTTTTGCATGCTTCGTGCGTACACAATGTCCACACATGTTTTACTACACAAAAGCAATACCGATGAGAGGCAAACACTGAAACAGTTAACAGACAGTTACTGCATTTGGTCTTACATTTCTGGGTATGTAATACACAATTCAGTAGGCATTGTTATACACAGCACGTAAGTGTTTCAAACTGGTCTGTGTGTATTTGCTCCACAGTTGCCAAGGATACATTGGCATGTAGTAGGCACGAAATAGTGTTTTTACTGCAGGAAAAAGAACACCAATTGTTTTGTTGCAATTAAAGGTGATTTCGTGTTCAGCAGCATAGTTACCACAAATATTCAGAAGACATTGCAGTCCACTGATGTTGGGGCTGAACACACATATATCATCAGCAAACATTAGATGATTCACAACCATATTTCCCACAGTGCATCCTACCCTGGCTGAGCCCAGCTGGATTGAGAGTACATGAAATAACAATTTCATGTCTCACTGAAGGATGACTATGACATTCAGAAGCATCTGAAATCACTATACTATGCAGTAAACAAGCTCAAAGGCATTCTTGTTCAATGCTCAACTGCAGTAAAATATTTTGTTTTGTGCTACTTGCATGCCAATCAATTGCAGAAGACATAGAGATATTATGTTCACTTTGGCATCAAATGCCTCCGCATAGCATATAACAATGCCTATCAAATTTTGCATTACATCTTCAGGAATGTAAATGTTTGCTGAATTCAAGTTACTTATTTAGTCAAGATTTTTGATGCCTTGGTTAAAAGCAGTTTGTATGCAGTTGTTTAACAATTTTCATCTTCATCTAATTATGTGTCTGCTCACTTCAAATGCCTTATGCTTTTCACAATCTTCCATATTACATCACTATGTCATGCTTCCATATGGTGATGACCAAATGCAGGAGCTGCTAGTTGTTTTTCTTCAATATTTTCTGCATGAACCAACTAACATGTACCCTGTGTTGCCTTGTGACTCAGCATTTCTGTATTCTTGTGTTCATTGACTAACCAAAACGAAATACCCCTGTGATATGGACCACGCATCTGAGCTAAACGTGTAAATAAAAATGCATTTGGCTCAACATATACCAACTCAATCATTGTTACGCCACTGTAGTTGCCAAAAATATCATCAACCAAACATAGCTGTACTTTCATATTGCACCAAGAACCAATAGTTAAAAACATGTCCACTTACAAATTTTCAACAAAAGCATTTTCAAGATAAGACTTACTTCGCGTAATGTGTTACTGCAGATATTGTAAAAATTTCCGACTAATTGTAAGAGATCTAGTGTTTTTAATCAATATTTATATAACATTTTGTGTCTTTGAAATAAAATGAGAAGAAAAAGGATATTTTATCAAACAACATAAACCCCATAAAACAAGTTTGTGAGACAAGAGATAAAGTAGTAAGAGCTATTAAAACAATTATAACTGAAAACACACCTGATTAGCTGCATTACGAAGTCAGTTGACAACGCCTCCCCTTTCTGTAGAACCTCTTGCATTTTGTTTCCAACTTCCGTGCCTAACTCAATTTCTTTTTGTATTGTATCTGTTCCTGCATCAACAACACATAACAATGACGCAGACCACCTGAAAAATGCCAGTGCACTTTGCAGCACACGTAAATAGCAACATGCACAAACTAACCATTGACCAGTTCACATCTCCAATACTGAGCCAGTCTGTGAGTCAAAGTTGTCTTGCCACAACCCTGTCAAATAAAAAGTCAGATGTGATGAATTCACATGCATAGGTACATCAGTTTAAAAATGTGCTAAGAAACATTTTTCAGTTAAAGATTAAAGAATGAATTTCCTAAAAAGGCCTTATTGCAAGTCATTAAATGTCAGTTGTACATATGCTTATGCATTATTGTGGCAATTTAACCGTACAAAAACATACTATGCAAATAAACTTGCAAACGTCCATGCTGTGTGCAATTATAAAGTTGATAAAATATTCCTAATAAATCTTGGGCATACATCTTAAAGAAAAAGAAATATTTCTGCATATTGAACAACAGTTACTTATTCACACTAATATGGTACAGCTCTAATTCTTTTCTTAGTAACATAAGTTTTTTTGTCAATCACTGTTAATTTCAAAATAAATTGTAAGCACCATGTATATATATAATTTCAGCATTAGGTATAAACACAAAAAAAACAACCTGATATAATAAATGATGAAACTATCAGTCTGTAAGCCTAATAAGCAGGCCTGTAGCCATGGGAGCATTCGGGGGCAGTGCCCCCTACACTATTTTTGTGCCCCTCCAAATTTTGTTGTGTCCAGAAAAATTTGTTTCAAACATAGAACAAAAATGTTGCCCCTTAAAATGTATTTTGGCCCTCCAAACCTTAAAACCTGGCTACTGGCCTGCTAATGAGTTTACGAGTATGCAGAAAAAAATGCAGCTGCACTCAAGACAGCTTGAATATACATTTGGTACAGTATATGCACAGCTACGAAACTAAAAATTACCGGTTTTCCGAGAATGATAAAACAAGTAGGCTTTGATCGCAGAAACTGTAGTTCAGTTTTATCTTCATTGAAATGGTCTCCACCATGTTGAATTGCAAAAGAAAAAGCCATTTGATTATTGGTATCAACCTTGACAATTAATCCACAAGTGAACTCATGAAGCGTTTTCACAAAACAAATTGCAGAAAATTCATTCTAATAGTTTTAGCTCTTCACATCTAACACAAAACATAACAACATAAAATAGACATGAGTTAAAAATAATATATCACAGACTAAAGCAATAGAACTTTTTCATACAACATGTGTTGACAATATGACAAATGTTGTCTATTTATTTCTTTGTGTCTGTATAGGTATTTTTTGAAAAACTGTATTGGTGTTTTCACCATGAAAAAACATCAACATTCTTGTCAAGTCACTAGTCTCCACAAAGGTGACACAAACAAAATCAATTGAGCAAAATTTTTTGATAGGAAATTTATTTCACTTTTTCTATTTGAATAAGATTTTAGGACTGATGATGCATAGTATTATGTGAAATTGATATCCTATACAAAAATTTGCCCATTTGATTCATTTGTGTTGCCTTTGTGGAGACTAGTTACTTTAATACAGGCGTGTTCAAATTTGAATCATCGCAAAAAGAAGAAAGCAGAGGTCCTTTGGCTGATTCCTCAAAAGCTTACAGCAAACTTAGAGCTTTTAATTGCAATATTTATAAATATATATTAATATCATAAAAATACACTCACAGAAATTTTCATGAATGCCATAATAAGTCAAACACCATATGTTTAAAGCAAATATTTGGTTCTTTGGTGATGCACATTCTGTCTGCACTAAACATGAAAATGGTTCCATGCAAACCTGAAACAAATCTCTACCTTGTGTTTTTGGGCAAACCAAAAGATTTCTGCATTTCATGGCATATTAACTTGTTGAACAAAAAATTCTACACATTTTTACAAAAAATATTACCAGTAATTTAATTGTTCCACAATAGTTTCAAAACACTTCTGATAATTCTGGCAACTAGCCAACTATAGTGGTTCCAAAGTGATTGGGTTGGTACATGTTGAGCCAAATCCATTTTTATTTGCATTTTAAGCTCAGATGCATGGTCTATACCATGGTTTAGTTTAGGTTAGTCAAACAGCTATTATGACTAATCATTTTTATCCTAGTGTTCTGTGACTAACCCTTGTAATATAGAACATGTGTCCATGTGATCAAATGCACAAATGAAATTAAATAAATACAGTAATATCCTGGTTAAGTTCGCACCTGTTTAAGTTTGCATCCCTATTAATTTCGTAAAAAATAATCAAAAAATTTAGATTCAACTTTTTCAACAATTTATTGGATCAACATTTTGGTGCTAAAGTTCACAATTTACACAAGTCATCAATCATCACCTCATGCATATTATGCTCTTATTTGTGATTTGCTTCCAACCTGCCTTAATTTCCGCAAAAAGCATTTGAAGGAATTTTTTTGGTTCATTATAATCCTTCCCTGCTTGAGCTTACACATCACAGCACAACATCTGATCCTCAATTTTAAGGATTTTATGATATATATGGTCAAACCCATAACAAAGACATTGTTCTCTGTTGGTTCTGGAATGTGCACAATTTCAGCAGTTGTATGATTACTCTCATCTTCTATATCATCATTTGTTGCTTGCATTGTTTCCAACACCTCGTTGACATCATCACTTAGTACTTTTGTGCAATGCTTCGTATACTTGGAGGTTTTGGCTCACTCATCTTAGAGATTACTTCCAATCTCTGCAACTCATTCAAACGCTTGGCCTTGCCTGACATTATCAGTGAATGGTACAATGTAAGTGAATATTACTATGCCTTGCTGAAAAGATTAGTTACAACTTACAACAAGCTTCAGTCAATACATCAATCAGGATTGAAACATTAGCCCTAATGAGTAACATCTTCAGTTTTGCCGATAAACTACAGGCCTTATATTACTTAATAACACGCTTTGTATTTATAGTAGAAAGCATAATTGCTAAGCTCGCACCTACCACCTAAGTTCGCACAAACTGCTCCGATTCAAGTTGCAAACTTAACCGGGAGGTTACTGTACTTATTTCTTTTAGCTAGACCAATAATATACAGTAAGCTATTAATGTAATCTTCAAATGACAGCAAAGCATAAAAAAGTAAGAACAATTTATTGCAGTGTTTTCCAACCGAGGAGAAATTACTCACCAGTAAAGAATTAAAATGATTTTGGGAAAGAATTTCCACTTCATATTTGAACAAATATCACATTGCATACAAGTAATCACATTGATTTGAAGGGGAAATAACTGACACTTTTGCTACTGGCTTGCTGATATACATGGAGCAATAATAGTAGTCACAGAAGTGACCCACCCCTCATCAAGTGAATCAGTCATTACTGGCACAAGGAAACTAGTTTTGTGTTAGATACATTTATTGGCACAAGGAAACTAGTTTTGTGTTAGACACATCTTCAGTCCTATGTGAAAGTAGACAATGAAATAATATTAGAAAACTTCGTACTGCTGCTAAGAACAATTGGCAAAATTATATTAATAAAGCCAGAATACAAACTTCTCCACTAGACCATTTACAAAGCTGCTAAATGCCGATTGCTAAAGAGCACTCCGATTGCACTCCGCACTCCGATTGACAACGGTACACATCGCTTATAGCGTGGTGTTTGTCTTGGGTGATCATGTGGCTTCAACAGGCTGTAACAAGCAGTGGAAAAAGTCTAGAAAATTTGGCAGTAACCTAGAATTAAGTCTAGGCCATAATTTAAAGTGAAAACAATTAGGAAAATCAAATAAATTGGATATAATAAAGTTTACACTATTGCTAGGATACAGATATATTTTTTATGGAATAGAAGTTGGTCTATGCACAAATATGTATCTGGAATCTATTGGATACCACGTGTAATCTTTTTCTCTTGAAAGTTCAAATATTTACATACAAAAGCTATGAAGAGAAATAGTGGATTTAATTTAAATGAAGCGTTTGTTTGGGCTTCAATTTCAAGGTGTTTTAGGAAACTGGCATAAACATGGTAAACTTTCAAAAACTGCCTGATACTCAGTGCATATACATGGGGAAAATCCTTTGTGCCAAAAGTGTTAAATTAACACATTCTATACATTTTTTATTATATGTGAAAGAATGAAAAGTTGCAAAATTAACAAAGCGAGGAATGTAACAAAAAGATAACCACTGGTTTATTGCTTTAACAACAAAAAAAACTAAATGCTAGCTTTGACATCAAAATAATAGTTGACAATAAAACCAACAGGCATTTGCTATTGGAGAATGGATATTGTATTTCTAATCTGTAAAGAAATAAAAATTGTTGTTTAGAATTGCTCAAACATTCAATAGTAAATGTTTGAGTCAATAGGAAAATAAATGAACTGGACAGTTCTTCGTAGTAAGCACTTTTTTAGCAAAAATTTAGAAACAAGACAATATACAAAGAAATACAACCTCAGCTATTTAGAATGAATAGAAGACCAGCCTGTTATCATAAACAAATTAAGCCATAAAAATCTGATACTATTTTAGTTTTTCAAATGAGGTGGATGACATTCACATAAACAGTGCTTATTCTGTTGTGATGATCTAAATCATCTTTCATCTCATGAAGACTACTTATAACACTTTACTAAGGGAGTTAAGTTGCAGTCATTTGTTTCTATTAAACATATAAGCCATCATCAACATCAATAAATCAAAAGTTAACAATCAGCCTACTATGCACTAGCTTTTTACTTAATCAGTGGAAATTTTCTATTGTGCTTCATTTTTACCTGTTTCTTTAGTGCTTCAAAACTTGAAGTACAGAGCTACCTTAAAATAACAAAACAGTAACACTGTTTTACGTAATGTGCATGCTGTATCTATATTATGTAATGTTATTTTATTTAGTAGCAAGTAGGTAAATTTTTTGTTTCTTCTGTGCTATTCATGTAAATGAGCAATGAGCATTTTGAATCTGAAATAACTTAACAATTATAAAACTTTTAAAAATTAGACAATATAAAAAATAAACCTGAAGTTTTACTAATGTCCTCTCATGTTTTAAATTGTGCAAATTCACAATATAATGTTGACATCTTTAATTATAAGTTTTAAAACTTAATTTTTTCAATGAAGTTTTTTATGTAAGTTTAGCTGGTAGCATGAAATTACTGCAGCCTAATCCTTCTCCCTATTACCACTTATTGTCTAGACTATAAACAGTTTCACTTTTAACAATTCTCACTTTTTATATAGTTGTCAAAACTGATGTGTTTGAGTAGACTAATATGAGCCCATCCTTTGATCAAAAAACAAAACATTTCATAGCTAAAAACTGATGCTAGCACTGACAATATTCTTGTTTTTTGAAGCGCTGTAAACATTTAATTTTTTTTCTATTATGACAATGTGAACATATCCTTAAGCTAGTGTCTACACGACCATACCCTGTTTTCAATTCCAAAGGACTAAAAAACTGTATCTGACGATCTACTACATATGAAACTGAGATGGAGACAATTGCAATTCCATCATGTCAGGGGGTGGGGAACCTATTTACTATCACGGGCTGCATCAATTGTAGATTATTGCTGGCGGGCCACTAATTACAATATATTTTATCCTAAAATTCTATCTTTATCTTACTATGAGGGATAGAGAATTCTTATGACATGTTATCAAGGGATAGGAGCTTCTGGCTTCCTGTCAAAGTACCTGTTTATCATGGAGCTTCATTTTGACGTGATCTTGTCCTCTGAATTGGGTAACGAAAATTCTGATGTGGGCCATATCAAATGTTCATGCGGGCCGCATTTGGCCCACCAGCCACAGGTTCCCCACCCCTGATCTACGTGGTCAAGTGGGAAGTGCCTAATGCTGCTGTGCAAGGGGTTGTCAGTTTGGATCACACCTTGGTTATATTGGTTTCAATAACGGCCCCTCAATAGTGGACCCAAAAATTTCAACATACAATCTTGTGAACTCACAGAAATTGTACGTTGAAAATTTTGAGTCCGTTATTGATGTAAACTCTTAAAAATTTTCAAAAATCAAACACATGGTAGACTTAAGGTTAGGGTTTTGAATTATGGTTAGTGTTTAAGGCAAGCGTCTTAGCTCAAAGTTTTCTAAGGGCCAAATGAAGACATTGAACTTGAAGTAACCTAATGGCCGCATTATGACACTAACGTAATAATGGCGGTACTTGAATCTTACTAAAAACAGCTTTTCCATCTTATGTCATGCGAAAGGTCAGGCACGTAACCAGCTTGGAACACTAGGAAAGACGACGAGTTTCCTGAGAAGGGCCAAAATTTGCAAAATTATGTCAAATAGTTTTAAACTATGTGCAACACATTTTTTCAGGTGGTTCAAAAAAAATTTTAGGATGGGATTTGCCCCCCTATGCCCCCTTAGTTATGGGCCTGGTTACAGGCATACCATTTCTAGCCATCTCTACATTTTATTTTCTTTGAAAGGAACTTGTTAACTTGCTGGCTAAGCCAGTTTAAACACAAGTGAAGAAACTAAATAACTCAAATGTTATTTATTTGAAAATTCCCAAAAGGCATCAAGGGCCACACAAAATGTCCTTGCGGACTGCATGTGGCCCATGGGCTGCATGTTTGAGACTCCTGGTTTAGCGTTAAGGTTTAGTGTTAGTGTTTAAGGTTAGAGTTTAGGGTTAGTGTTTAGTGCAGAGGTTTAAGGTTTACAGTTAAAGTTTATGGTTAGGGTTTGTGGTTGGGTTTATGGTTGGGTTTATGGTTAGGGTTTACGGTTTGGGTTTACGGTTAGGGTTTACGGTTAGGGTTTACGGTTAGGGTTTATGGTTAGGGATTGTGGTTACGGTTTATGGTTAGGGTTTACACTTAGGGTTTACGGTTGGGGTTTACGGTTAGGATTTACAGTTAGGGTTTACGTTTAGGGTTTACGGTTAGGGTTTACGGTTAGGGTTTACGGTTGGGGTTTACAATTAGGGTTTGGATTTAGGATTAGGATTTAAGATTAGGGTTCAGAGTTAAGGCTTAGCATTTAGGGTAAGGGTTTAGGTTAGGGATTAGAGTCTGGGTTAAGGGTTAACAATTAGGGTTAGGGTTTAGGGCTTAAAGGGTTATAAAAAATTAAAGGCAGTGTCTATTTTGCCGCCAAAATGCTGATGGCAACTGCTTGGCTTGAGCTATTGTGCTGCCAGTCCGAAGCTTGGCAGAAACGAAGTAAATACAAAAGATAAACCCTAAAGCTAAGCCCTAACCCTAACTCCAAACCCTAATGCTAACCCCTAACCATAAACCCTAACCCATACACTAATCCCTATCCCTAACAGTAACCCTAACGTTGACCCCTAACCCCAAACCGTAACGCTAACTCCTAACCCTAATGCTATCCCAAATGCTAACCCCAACACTAACGCTAATCCCTAACGCTAACCCTACCCCCTAATGTTAATCCCTAACACTAACCCCTAACCCTAATGCTAACCCCTAACTTTAATTCTAACCCAAATGCTAACCCCAGCACTAACACTAACCCCTAACACTAACCCTACCCCCTAACCTTAATTCTAACCCTAATGCTAACCCCTAACCCTAATGGCATGCTAACCGCTAATCCTAACACTAACCACTAACCCTAACATTAACCCCTAACACTAACACCTAACCCTAATGCTAACCTCTAACACTAAGCATCAACCCTAATGCTAACCCCTAACTCAAATGCTAACCCCTAACCCTAATGCTAACCCCCAATGCTAACCCTAACGCTAACCGCTAAAATGGTAAACCAAACCCTTAACCATACTATAATGCTAACCCCTAACCGAACTCTAAAGGTAACACCTAATGGAAAAGTTTTTAAAAAAGAAAAATAAAGAAGTCACTAAGGTGTGATTCGAACCAAAAACTAATGGCATACTAGACATGAAGCATAACCAGTAAACTATGAGCAGCACACTGATTGCATGACAAACTGACCTTTTCATTCGAATTGCGTCAGACTGGCGGCACAACAGCTCCAGCCGATCTGTTGCCGCCAGAAAATCGGCGGTAAAATAAAAAATAGACACTTCCAAAATTAAAAGCCAATTTAGTCCTTTACTCTAAGAAACAACTGACATACAAGAACAGAAGTGGTCACATATTCTGCAGAGGTCAGCAATTTAGCTTGATACAGTACGTTTTTTTAGTCTTTCCAAAGTCACTTTGAAAGTGAAAACCAGATATATGTGGTGGTTTAGCCTAGAAACTGCCTATCCTTGTGAAAGTTTGAACACTTACAATAAGTTACATTAGACAAATATAAATACAGGTATATTTGGACGAAGTAAAAACGGTCAGCGAAATCATACAGCGTGGTTGACTTACTGAATGGTTATGTTTTGCTAGTCCGCAGTTATTTGTTGGTGGTTAAAAGAAACGTCAAATGCACTTGTACTAACTAACTTTCAAAATTCTGAGAAGGAACATACTATTACTACTGTAAAGCTTCTACTCAAGAAAACATAAGCCTTTTACAGCATCAATGTTGTATGATCAACTGACTAAGAAAGTCCCAGATTCCAAATCAGAAGCCAAAAATTTGAAATTCAAACAGAGTAAGAATTAAGCTGAGGACAACATCACATCATACGAAAGGGAATACTGTACAGCACAACCGAGAAGAAGCTGTAGTCATGGTAAGAACGTCAACATGGTAACCTGCACGTTAGAAAACAATGTGGCATGATGCAGAACCGATGGGTGTAAGCAAGGAATCGATCAGCAAATTTTTAATAGGAAATCGATTTCACGTAGAATTACGCTCCTCAGTCCTCAAAATTGCAAGCAAAGCTTACGGGTGAAAAGTTGAAAGGCTGAAGTAACAGCAGAGAAAAAACAAACTCAAGACTACAATCAAAATTTCGTAACACAAGCTCATAAATCATAACCTCATAAACTGACTGACGTCAAGAATACTAGTGGTGACAAAAAAAACTGTGGCTCATGAAATAAGTGTTTACTCAAAAATTAGAAAGATGTTTACTCAAATAAATAAATGACTGAAACATCTCACTAGTTGATGCTAATGGCTGAAAAATTTCTCCAACTAAAAACTAACTCTTGATGAAATGACTACCAGCGCCAACGGTAGAGAAAAATAGTAAGCCATGTGCGGGCACTAAGTCTCTGGGGTACACATTTAAACCTGCCACGAGTTCGCTTTAAACGCTGCAGTGGGAATAAGCAAGCTGTGTTGAGAGAAAAGCTAGCGCACAAAAGTGGAAGACAACATCGGATTGAGTCAAACAACACAAAGCATTGTAATAATTATTTCACATGGGGAAGGATCTCATGCTCTGAATGTTGATTTGCGCATCAATTAGGTGATACCATTTATTTTCACAGATATCGAGAGAGTGACATCTTGGTTGTTCGACAAAAGTAACGGTGTAGTATGCTTTGTCGTGCAGAGGTGGCTTGTTTATAGTGCTGTGGTTCTCTGAACAGTGCCACGACAAGGCCATCTGGTCCTTGTCACAGGTATTTTCCATAGCTTATGGCCAAAACCACAACAAAAAATAACCAAAATGACTGTTTTTTTAAGTTATGGCCAAAAATACAAATGTTTTAACTATGGTAATGTATACTGTCAACTCTAGAATTTTATAAGTGTGTTTGTTTTTTATGTAGATATATTTACTTTTTCAACGTTTTTCTTCCCTGTGCACATCCCATTCTTTTCGGCATGAAAGTACACTCCATAGTTTTTACTGTTTTTCTTTGTTTTTATTTTATACCTAAATAATAAATTTGCATTACTTTTTTGCTTT
>JGI24159J19872_10002410_pt1 | contig 22218 bp, 16 predicted proteins | sample Ectturendosymbi4_FD_19872 | JGI IMG/M metagenome (IMG submission 19872) | reverse complement strand
TCCGCTAAATACGTTGAAACTCGGGATGGACTCGCACTGATGTCTAGGGGAAGGAAACCTTGAGGTTTATTAAAAATAGTTTTGCACCGTGCAGTTCCTAGCGTTTTAAAAACTTTTTTTGTGTGTAACCCACCCATAATGAATACAATTATTTTGAACTGACAAACAGTATCGAAAAGAAATATATTTAAAACAAACTTAGCGGTATATCGATGCCAAAAATGCATTGTAAAATATAAAACGACTAAATCTGAAACGAGGACTTTTAAAATTTAAGAAAATGTCTCTGACTGAATAAGAGCACTGAAGATGCGTACTTAGTAGAATGCAAAGTAAATAATTTGTATGATATCCACAACAATAGATACTTCTCTGAAGGATTATCCTTTTTAGAGAAACTGGTCTTTAATAGACTGCGTAGAAAACACAAGCACATCAGGCTGTTGCATGGAGTGGCGTGGTTACCATCTAGGGCAGCAATCAACGAAGTGAATTGATGAGAATTACTGGCACAGATTAAAATGATATTTACCGCGAACAATATGTTCGATTGATTTCCTCTGAACAATAGATTATTTTGTCACGAAAGACTACCACGACGACCAGGCTTTATGCGCATATTTAGGTCGCCTCTCAGCAGTCTACCAACACACGCTGGGATCGAAACCCTAATCCCAGCCAGTGATATATTCGCTTTTCCCTTGCTTCAGTTACTGTGGGAAAGAATGCACATGTCTCGATGACAGAGGTAGAAAATAATCTGGATTTTGTTTCTGTGTGGCAGATTTCTGCAAACGGCCATACGCGTGGGGTTTATTCATCCTTTCTGCAATCTCGCCATAAAGATTCACACCACCTTTAGCTCAAATCATTGTTGAAACGCCGTATGCGCTGACGGCTTCAGATCCACTGGCGTTCATAAAATAAACAAGGACGTGCAATCAATTTTTATATAGCAGCATATCTGAAGCAAAAGTGCTGCTATTCACATATCAAGAGTAAAAAGTGTTTTAAAATTAAACAGAAGCGCAGCAGTGAACTCCCTCTTCAAGCCTCATTTTGTGTTGAATTTGTTCGGTGCTCATTTACACTTTCAGATTAAACTATTTAATTCGATTTTTGATGGCAGCAACTGGCGGCAGGCCGAAGGTCGAAGATTGCTTCTTGGCGGGGCGGTTGAGGTGAACACTCTTGCCCAAGCAGCGCTAAGGCCATTCACTCAGTGGCTGTGGGTCGAACAGGCCAACCTTACAATTAAGAGGCGGACACTCAACCACTGAGCTATCGCTGCCCCCATGCAGCTTCTTGCTGTTAGGCATTTACTACATAGACTGTACTTCAACGTTCGTCGGATTAAACGGCATGAAAAGATTTGAACTAAGCGCATTTTTTGCTTTTTTTCATTTGTTTCAAAACGTTTCAACGTCATCAACCATGTACACCTTGCGAATCTTTAAAAAAATGATTATCTGTTTTACCACAGAGCTACTCAGAATTAAAAGAGGCAAGAGTTTAATTGAATTGCAAATGCTTTTGAAGCAAAATAGAAGATTACGAGAAAATCTACCAGTATATATGGCAAGCTTTCGCTTGCAAGGCAAAGTTTCTTCCCTGCAATTTGGTGGTTTACAGTTATGCTGACCTTGGAGGAAAACAACGAATTTATAGCTACTTCCTGACTTCAATATTGGCTTTTTCTTGGAAACAACGCATTTTGCTCTTATTGAAACCATCCGTGGTTGGTCAACAAAATTTCAGAATAGCAGCCGATTTTTTACATGCTTTTCTGAGACTTGTATTTTGGAATGAACCACATGCTATAGGCTGATATTGTACACTTTAACCTGATTGTTGGTTTTGCTCAAGCTGGTTAAAACTCACCAGTTCGCAACGACAGGACACACAGAACATGACTCCGAACGTTCGTCCGAGGTTGGGAAACCATGAGGACCCGATCGCATGGTATTCTCCTCCAAAATAACATCCTGCAAAGATTGTCACACTAGTTAAGCACTAAAACGTTGCACGGTAATCGTTGCAACCTCTCTTTAGCTACCTTTCCGCAGGCAGCATGTCTGCGTCAGTCCATTGCTTTTACATCCAACCTGGCCCGTAGCCACGGAGGAGGGCACTGGGGGCAGTTCCCCCCCAAAATTTTTGTGACCCCAAAGTTTGTTGTGCCCAGAAAAATTTGTATAATAACAACAAAAGCTTTTCCCCCTAAAAATGTATTTCCCCCCACCAAACCTTAAAATATGGCTACACGGGCCTGCATCCAACAACTTTTGCGTCGTGTATGTACCCCAACCAATATGTATGTCCACCCACCAAACCTAAAAACCTAGCTACGGGCCTGCATCCAACAACTTTTGCGTAGTTAATCATTGGAAGTCATGCTTCGAACCTGACTGAGACGCTGATCCGAAATCATTAATAAACGCAGATCGAGAAGAAAACAAACAGCTCTTTTATAAAGATCACTGAACCGCAGTGTCTCCGAAAGAAATGCAGCTTACCTTATCAAACTGGAAATTTTACAATTTTGACACCCCTGTAAAAGCACATTTTATCAGGTGCTACACTCAACAAACATATGAGATTTGAACATAATCTGAGCCTGATTTTCATTCAAAGAGGTATGCAAATACGATGAAAGGACTCAACTGGCAGTGAAAACATAGAAACAGTGTAAAATGACTGATATTTTGACAACTGAGCAACGTGTCTTTATCAGGGTCGAATTGAAAATACAGGAGAAAGAAGTGGTTGCATAAACTCCCACAGAGAGGATAGAGTGGTGCTTCAGGTGTATTACCGCAACGAAGTGGAGGAATTATGTGAGCTGATATGAGTATTTTACATGAACGCACTCAACAAAAATATGTGTTTGTTTTCAAGTTTATGCTACTCTCAAACAGCTGCTTCACAAAGTAACAACTATGCTGAAGTATTTTATAATGCTTGTGTTTGATATGTAGTCAATAAACCAAGGGCATTAAACTATTTAACTTGAATTTCATTGATTCAATCCGCTATCATGGGGTTGGGAAAAAGAGGGACAGGGGAGGCCAAGCCCCCTGGATTTTAAAATTTGACATTTTCCTATTACATTTTAAGAAAAAATAGGTTGTTTTCTCAGTTTCAGGAATGAAATTTCACCCATTTGTAAATTTCACACCCCATGAAAAAATCTTTTTGGCTAACCATGGAAAAAATCCTTCCCATGTCCATGTCCGCTATGTCTATAGGCTTGTTGCCAGTTGCAACAGGAATATATCACCAAACAGGCCTAAAATGTGAGCAACTAAGCAGACGACAATTCGATTTTTTCTTATTAGTTGTCTACACTAAAACTAATGTTAACGAATATACAAAGTGCGAAGTTGCATGAAATTTATCGTAAACTCCGTTTTATGACGTATCTCGCTATGGTTTTCCAAGCACATAATTGTGCAGTACTTTTCTGTTTTTCATGAAGAACATGGTTCTTTTCTGTTGACGCGAAAAAGCAAGAGCATGTATCAACGTTGCTCCTAAGCTCTATGAAGTTGTCAGAGCAAACAAAAGGCATTTTTGAAAAACAGCCGAAATTTTAACAAAGAAAGAAACGACCTCGTAACGATGAAAAACTGACACACACTTGTTTTTTCTTCGAAAATCCGTTTTTAGGCAGATACAATTCATACTTTAGGGCAGTTAAGGAGTGTGCAAAAGCCTTTAAGCAGAAGTAACGAACTCTTTCTCAATAATGAAAAAAGACAAAAAAGTGCCTGAAAAATCAAGTATTTCCAAAGTTGGCGGCAGTATAATTTTGAAGTAAGAGTGCAAAGCTTTACTCATAATTCATATCTCCGTATCAGTATGGGTGCGTTGAAAAGTGCCATCTTTTGTGAGCAAACCTTTGCTGAAAAATCTTCAGTTTCCACGCGTGTGGTTTATTCATTCGTTCTTCAATCTCACCATAAAGATTCACACCACCTTTAGCTCAAATCATTGTCGAAACACCGTAAGAGTTGACGGCTTCAGATCCACAGGCGTTCATAAAATAAATAAGAACTGTAATAAATTTTAAATGACAGTATATCTAACGCAGAAGCAGCAGAAAATGCTATGTTCGCACTGCCGCTTTTCTCTCATGTAACTTTTGATTTTTGTTCATTCTTTTAGGGAACAGGTGCAGCTTTAAGTTGTGTGAGGTAAACCGCAAGAACTGGGACACTTTTAATGTGTAGGCTAAACTACTCTGACATGTTTGAGATGGACAAGTCTAACAAACATTTCTGTTTGGATATCTGCATGCTACAAACGGGCCTGCATAAAAGATCAGATGCTGTTTACAGACACAGACAGTTAGGAAAATAACGAAGAGATTCCAATATAGACCTACCTCGACGGCTTTCCTGTACCAGGAAGTTTGGATCTGTCAAAAACCCAACAACCAACGCAACGTGTGATACCAAGGCCACCAGCGTAACTTTAGCAGTCGCTTTACGTGGAAGTAAAATTCCATCCATTTGCACAAACTCAGCTGAATAGCAACGCAGATACTGATCCAAAACAAATGCTTGGGACAAAAATATGAGTTCAGAGTATTCGGAAATATTTATGCTGTTAAAGATTCAATCAGAAATTGCTCAAGACTTTTTTACCAGTATCCATCCTCTGGATGAAACTACAAGAACCGGGTACACACTGAAACCTGCTGATTTGGGACTTAAACGATATCAACTTCCCAAATACTGGACAAACTGTATTACGACGTGCTCAGCTGAAATAGACCTGGTCCAGGTTAAAACTTTCAACAACAGTGCTTTTTTCATAACGAATACATTGTTGGAAAAAACAAAAAGCTCTAAATCACGGCCAAAGTTTACTGTATTTAGCTGTAGACCCAAACCATAAGAAATGTGCGCGTAAGATTCACAAATTGCACATAAATATATGTTGAACTTGACATTACAACCCATTATCAACCTAAACTCACTCTTCGGAACAAAATTTGAGTGAGAACCATTGTTTTTTTCTGAGAAAAAAGTTCATAAGTACAGTATTTTAATGAGTGTATAAGATAACAAACAAAAAATATTTATTTAAAGATTTGATATAAAATCCAGGAAGGTAATGACTTAAATATGTGAAAATTGTTTTTAGTTTTTAATAGGATCATCCCTTTCAAAAACCTGGCTTCACTAGCTCATCTCCCCTAGCTACAGTCCGAAGTAATGACTCTGTGTACACATAATTCTCGCTAACAAGTCTTGTTCAGCTACTTTGCTATCATCCTCAAAACTCACATTTCTGACTGCCTTTGATTGCCCAGTCATTCCAACAAACTTGTGAAGTTGTTCCTAAATTTTCGAACTCTTTCAAAGTCTTTCAAAAATCTCGTTTCAGTCTATAAAACATGCCAGTCCCTTCATACATGTGATCAAGATATGTGCATGGAGCGCAGCGTCTTCCTCCCTTTGGAGCGGTGGTCGAAGAGCACTGTCACAATAGGCATAAAGCCTGATTTTTTTGTTACCCGTAGGAAAGCGGTTGGCCATTGACCTACCAGCATGTGGTCTGATCAGCACAAGACGATGAATTCGTTGCAAAGGTTTTTGTTCTAAATCCGTTGGGCGCAATTTGTGGTGTCCACTCTCGATGAAGATAGCCTAATGGCTTCGATTCGCCGACAAGGTTCATCGCTTCTCTGACACAGTTGGTCAAGTGTCTAAAGCAATAAACCATGGATTCTCAACCTTTTCAAGCATGTGGCCCAATTAATAAACAAACAGAGGGTCCGTGGCCCACCGACTGTGCAAACTTCTCCAATGCGACAACTGTTGCCCATGTACAAAGCAGAAACAAAAACAACTAAAAGCTTTTAATAACACAACTTGGGCTACAATCAATGCAAAGGCTGAGCCTGCTAGCTCAGAAGCAACCCACGTTTTCGATTAGTCTTGCAAAACGTATTCAATTTCATTAATACAAGGGCGTGGCCCGTCAAAAATTCTTCCGTAGCCTACTAGTGGGCCATGGCTCACAGGTTGAGAAACTCTCCAATAAGCATTGTCAATACGTTGACACACTTACACCAGCACTGATTAATTGGTATCGGCTTTGAGTAGGACTGCTCTTAAATCACTATTGGTCAATTGTGCTGAAAATTTTTAAGTCATAGTATTTTATCTTTTCAACTGGAAATCGGTAGAATGATTTTGACCGATCATATAGTTCTGCAGTAAAACATAGGCCGAGGGCGTTTATGGCAGCGTCCTGGATTTACTGGAAAATTTCGCACGAAACAGCGAATACGGTTTCGTAATCCACCTTCTACCAGGGACAACATTTTTTACTTTTTGTTTGTTTTTATGGTGTTTCTTGAATCAAAGAATTCCCCAGAAAATGTTTGTCTGTGTATCCGGGTTTTATATAGCTTAACTGACGGCTCCAGTCCTTCGTATGCATTATTTGTGTTGCTGAGGTCTTGGGCAATATTATTACTGTACTTGATACTTGTTGTTCAATGGTGCGGCTACGAAAGTGAAAACTGAGTGTGTATGCAGGACCGGCCTTAAGCTGATGCAACTGCCAATGGCGATTCTAAGGGGGAGCCTGGCTGAGCCATGGCCCCCCAGATTTTTGGTTGGCCATCTGCTTGCCCCCCCAGTTTTTTTCTTAATTTCCCATTCAAGTTCGTTTGGTTGACATATTATACAGTAGATAACTTTCGGCCAGCAATATTTTAAACGATAATTTAGAAATCCTTTAGTCTAGCCTGCATTTAATATTTCCCAATGCATGATAAGTTGTGGTGTTGTTTTATTAAACGGTCGGGTAACTAGAGATGTTTATGACGACACACCTGTAGTTGCTCGGGTCCTGGGTGTAATTTAGTCAGACCGCGGTTTATTACGTTGAAAAATTCATTTTGAAACTCAGAAATAGTGGCAGAAATGGGAAGATTGATCTTTGGTGCATTTCAGTGTGAGATGGAACTGGTTTATAGTACTGTCAGCAGATTGTTGCTTGTCCCAATAGCAAAAGGTTTGTAAAAGCATTAAGAATTGGTTTCAGTTAATTTATCAGAATTTATCATGGCTGCAGTATTGCGTTCTGCTGCCTTGTGTATACGACTTCGAAACATCTTACGCAATTGGTTCGTGACTACAGTTTTAACTCTACCCACACATGTCCTGCAACCTCATAGAATTTTGTACGGATTTTCTGTAATGACTTAGAAGCAATTCTTTCGCGTATTTCAGCTCTTTGCCCCGGAGTTCAAACACTTCTATCAGTCAATCACTTGGAAGAATTCACATTCATTTAGTGAAAATGATTTAAAACATCAAATAACTTTGGCAAAGAATTTGCTTCAGAAGGAGTCGAAGCTTCCTATGTTGCTCGAACAATTTATTTCATTTATAGCTACTTAAAAAGCTGCGTTTGATGGTTACTCGTAGCTGCAACTCTTCCCGTTACCAGCGCTTCATGCAAGAGAAGTTTTTCAAAAATGAAATTAGTGAAAACATTTCTCAGAAATTCGATGACCAGTGAAAGATTGGGTAATATTGATCTACTGTCATTTGAAAGGTACGTGCTGAAAAATAGATTTAGGCCTGGATAATTTTGTTGATGAATTTGACAGTGGACGTTACAATCGAAGGATTAGGTTACGTTGAGGTGATGATGATATAAAATTCTATCGTAGACTTTGCAGTAGGGTTGCCAGATGGACGGTATTTCACTGGCCTGGCCGGTATTGTACTGCTAATTTAGCAGAAGCCGGTAAGAAGCCGGTATTTTAAAAACCAATGTCTGAAGCCGGTATTTTGAAAATAAATAATTTGCCGCAACTGCAAAAATAAACTAACGCAGAACTTTTCAAATTATGATGACTATAGTAGTGATTCTTGTCAGGACAGTCCCTTCAGCGAAGTTCATATAAGGGCAAATTGTTACACGTGCCTTAAAAACACTTACTGTCTCTCCGTTGTCCCTCTTGCTTTGTTTAGTCATACTTAGCATGAGGGCCGCAACCAGCGAACATTTTCAGAGGGGGCAGAAGTCACTTTTGGTAAGAATTATGACGTCATCAATGTGCAGTCAACTATGATATGCAACTTTTTTGCAAAAATCACTAGATTCACAAAAAACTAGATATGTAAAAATATCACTACATTGAAAATTTCTGCGTTAAAGTTAACAGTTGCGCTCGAAATCATTTATTCATGTATTTTATCGACTAAAAACCTTAATACCATTTTCAAGTTTGATCATGTTGAAGTGTGGAAAATCTTATGTCGGAAAGCTTCAGGTTTCTTTCAAGAGCTTGAAGCGACAACACTAACGAAATATTTTACTGTAGGCGAGATCGATTAACCTAACATTTAATCAGTATGTTTCTACTGCACTGATCCTGAAAGAAATGGAGAGTACATCGTAGCCAACATTGCATTAATAAACAGCACAGAAGTGAACACAATAAGAAATTGAGATTAGAAAATTTTGTTTGTTCTGGAGGTGAAAATCTTCACACAACGATTCACGCAATCAATTGTTTTTCTGAAAAAGCGGGCTGAAAAGTTAGAAACAACACATCCAATCTTCGAGCACGCAGGCTACCTAGCAAGAACTTACTAGATTACAGTGAAAAATCACTAGATCAGCCCAAAAATCAACAGGCTTGGCACCAGTGATGATCAGCTTACCAAGAAAGAGGAAATGATGATAAATTCAGAAATGCATAAGCTCCTTCACAATTATTACCAATCCCACATACTTTTTCAGCAAACGCTTTCTGTTAATAATTTAGCAGTAGTCTTTTTCAAGTTTTCAAATTTAAAAGCAATAAATCAATCAATCTTAGACATCAGTTAATATAAAAAAAGAAACAAAAGAATACACGACACATTATACAAATAACACATAGAACAACATTCATACCGACCAAAAAATTGCACATGGTTGAAAGCAGCTGCTGGATGTACCTGCTCCTTGTGTTGCCAAAGTTTCAGAGGCATATTTTTTGATAGAGAAGGTGCAAAAATTTTATCTTGATAAACTGTTGAAACAAAATTTTGATCAGGAATTTGTTGCCTGCTGAATGGTTGGTAAAATCCTGCTAGGAAATCAGTAAACTGCTATATTGCAAAATTTTACAGCTAACAGTGATAATATTCTGCTACATTTAGCAGCAAATCAGCTAAAATGCCAACACTGCGTAGGAGTAGCCTGGAATTATAGCCTATGGATCCCTGCACTGAGGTCACAACCACAACGTCACTTTCATGAAATGGATGGTTTCACTTCACAACTAACGCCTCAAAGCTTGTCTCTTGTTCTGTGTTGGGTGTTTTCGGAAGCATGGTACATTGATTGGTTGATGGTTTTATCATGACACATTGATTGGTTAATTTTCAAAAAATGGTATTGAGAAGTTCACGTAGAAGTAACGCAGTCTCGAGAAATAACTTTTCGTTTGCAGTAAGTGAATGCCATCATGTATGCAAAATTTTCGGCAAGGGGGGATTGCCCGGTTTGCCTGTTCCTGGTTGCGGCGCTGCTTAGCATCTTCTGTAGCCCTAAACATGATCTGTATGAGCATTTCTTCTGACAATTAACCGTGTAACTGACGCAGGTGGGTTTGTTGTCTGAACTACTGTACTACAGCAGGCTATTGCAGGCAGAGTGCAGGAAAACCACAGAAATGGACAGGACGACACACGACAGTGACATTGTAGTGAATAGCGAACCTTTCACAGTCACGCAAGCTGCATTGAACAGACAAATTATTTCGTCAGGAGCTACAGCTGGCTCAAGCAAGGGCCAGCGAATCAACCAGGAAGTCATCTCTCAGCCAGTCTTGTGGTCCAGAAGGTAGTGAGAAATTTTTTGAAGAGTTTCAGGTGAGCTACAAAATGTTTGTTGCAAAATGAAGTGGTTGTGGCACGCAAGAAATTATTATTTGTGTTGTGGTAATTGTACAGGCAATACTACCGTAGAAAAGCAAATGCTATCAAACTGCAGCCTACGGGAAGATATTCGCTTCAGAAATTAATGTAAAATTGGAATTTTACGAAGTGCATTATTTTTTAGAGTTTAAGAAAACGCTTCCGCTCACATTCAACACTGCAGTTGTCGTTTGTCATTTAAAGTAGGTAAGTTTGCTAATGTTTAGCATAGGACTACAGACCATGCTCACAAAGCGTACGTTTACACACTATTTGAAACATTTTCAAACCAACTATTCTCGGAACGTCATGAAAATGTAAAGAAATTTACATGAAAAATAAATGCCTTGTCAAAAACGCGTTCTTTTAAAAAAAGGTTATTTGAGAATCCAGTGCAATACACGCTTACGAATGCAGCCAAGGTCTGTCACTGTTGACAAAATAGCTGGTATTTTTACAAAACACATCTTGCAACCCAACTGTGCAGGGGTCTTCGTGAGTATTATATTCCTTATTGTCTATTTGCCTGAGTCTTTTTAGGTTTAGAGTTAGTGCGTGCTTCGCTTATGGCGAGACAGTCATAAATCAACGCAAGGTTGAAAAGTCACCTTTTGAGGATCAGTCAGAAGAAAGTTAAGTGTCAATATTGAAATGAACGACTTTGTTGAGAATATTCTGCAAAATAAGTTTTCCGCCGGCTGTTAAATTTTGCCATCATGTACACGCCCTAAACGCCGATGCACTGCTATGCTACTTTAAGTGCAGTTCGTGCCGAAACCTCGCTGCTGTTAACTGCATACTGCACTGAATAGTCCTCACCCTATCCACGCTGAAGAAAGGGCATTAAACTCGTAATAGTAGTTGCATAATATTGTTATGGTTACACCACAATCACAAAATGTCCACAAAAAAAACGGATTAGTCAGTAGTAAGCTTCTACAAAAACGGATTAGTCAGTAGTGACCAATCCGTTGCCAGATGGCTTACTTTTGTGCTTTCCAGTAAGGATATTTCGACGAAACTAGTTGGCTATGAACAGCCGACTTGTCTCTGTGTCAAGTTGGAATTCGTGGTTGGAACCATTTCACTTTTATGTGAATTATTCTTTTGTGGGGCTATTTTCGTTCACGTGAGGTCGGTACAATTGTGTGCGGTAAATAGTTGTTTTGTTTTACATGCGCAGTGCTGTGTAAGTTGCATGGTTAGCACAGAATATTCGACGTAGCAGCACACGTGTGCATGGGCGCCGGAAGGATTTTTTCCAGGGGGAGGATTTTTCTAGGGGGGGAAAAAGTGGTGAAATTTGTTTTTTCCCACTCGAAACTAAGAAAACAACCTTTTTTTGCCGAAATTTTCAAAATCCAAGGGTGTCCTCGCCCCCACCTTCCGACGCCCATGCACGTGTGTGATTGCATCTACAGTGGCGTTTAGGTGTCTCTAGTGAATAATAACGTTAGTTTATATTGAACGATATTCACAAGCCTATGTTGGGTTTGATAGGATTAATCATAGCAACTTAATCTTCAAAACAAAGAAAAATCACCATGCAAAATAAACATATATGTTCCCCCCCTACTTTTTCCTTGGGCCCGTAGTGGCCCCCCCACTTTTTTTCATTCTAGAATCGCCACTGGCAGCTACACTGGGCCCCGCGCCTTTAGGGGCCCCGTGCTATGGTGTTTGGGCAGGTTGTGCATTTTTGCTAGATACTCCTTGCTCTCGAGATTTCAGTAGAAACAGTTTATGAATCTCACTGCTAGTAAGCAATGTTCTCGTTAGAAAACGATTAATTTCCTAACTATCGAACGTTATCGAACGTGCTCAATTCTCGTACCAGGACTTGATATATGCGCTAAATGACAGCAAGCATTACAAAACCGTGTCTCCACTCTCCAGTGTCAATATTCCAACCAATTTTCCAAATTTCTGGCTGCTGGGCTGTAACGTTTCTGCACTGATTACAGCAAGACTTCCCCACTTTGCCTTCGGCGTCTACAGAAAAACTTGCAAATTACAAACTAAAGAAAGCATTGCAATTGGAAAAATTATATCCTTAGTATTGCGACACGATAACCGGATGCGGTGCAAATACCTTTACAAAAAAATTTTAATAAACAATTTCAACAAGTTTGCAAAAGTAATTTTAGGCCCAAAGAAAATTCATCCGTCTCTATCAGTCACAATAACGAAACTTAATCTCATAAAAAATTTGTTGATGGAAACCAACTGCTTCGATTGACAAATGTCACTGGCATCTTTTCATTTGAAACAAAATAAGCTCATAAAAACATTCGATATGCCAGCATGGTCCTATTGTTGGTCACTAAGATGTTGTTCTAAGATGCTACAAGTTTAAATCGAAACTTGCAAACATTTTACTAAGTAACGGTAATCTTCTTTCAAGTTGTAAAGCACGCAGCAAACCAGATTACCAGGCAAGTAGATAGCCCACAGGATATGGACAAGATCAACTGGTCAAGATCAAGGTGGACAGAGTCCGAATCTTGCCAAAGGCCGGTTGTGAAACAAACTACAAACATCCTTAGCATTTTTACACTCAAACAGTTCTTTTGATAAAATGTAGTTCTTAAAATCTATCGGTTTCAATAATTTGTGATGATGTATTGACAAGATGAAACAGACAGTTATCTTAAAACCCGATGCATATCGTGATGTGGTCAAAATACGCATTTACCAAAATCTAAAGCTAGAAGTCATTTGAAAAAAAAAAGTTTGTTTCGATTTCAAAATGAGTGTTTTCTGTTGACTGTTTGTCAGAAAATTACTGTGACAACAAAACCGTGTTTGTTTTTGTCTTTTTTGCAACGTCGATCACAGAAACAGGATAAACTTGCGTAAACAATGCATTAACAGATAAACGAGTTTATGTCAGACATGAATTTTAAATATTTCCTAATATTTAAAGCAAACTCCATCCCATGCTTTAACACAAAGGCCGACTGACTTCTTGTGTTATTCTTAGTGTAAATGCTAAGCAGCTAAACGAAGTGAGTAACACATCATGCGTTGAGCATGAATGGGCGATACAGCAGTCAGATTAGTGATTCCGCGATTTTACTACGTCCAGTTTCCGGTACAGTTGACTAACTGTTCTTTCTTAAAAAAAAGTAAAAGCCGAAGTGAAAAGTTACAAAAGCAATGTTTCTGTCTCTTCATTTTGTCCACAACTTTCCTGCTCAACTGCAAACACTGTGCGTGGTGGACAATGACCTAATGATTCCGTAGTTTTTTGTTAAGCCGCGTGGGCTGCTTGGAGAGTTAAAGACAATCGCAGTCTCATCAACGCTTAATTCATGGAAACGTTGAATCAACAGTCTCGTTTTTAAGTAGGCCTAGTTCTCAAAAATTTTGGCCAAAATTTCGGGTCGAGAAAATGGATAAGATGTGCGTTGTTAGAAAAGATACCTGGTCACAACTGTGATTTGGGGTGCATAACGGCTGGATTGTTCATTTAACCTATAAATGAAATGATAGAGACGTTTACCCAATAGCAGTTTGGCCACACGAGCACTCCTGGCGGTAAACAACATGGTTTGATCTTGGTAAGTATTTTGGCCTCTGTAAACTATGTTGGACTGCCGGCATGCATCTAGCAATTGCAACATAACACTTCTTGCTTGTTTTGTTTTGTCTGGAGCTTTAAAATATTAGCTGATCACTTTTACGCCATGTTGTTGAAACGTCCGTTGCCTAGCGACAAAATCATATGCACCTTTTCAATGGAATATCCCTTAGGATTCGGGCGCCTATTCTGTTGGTTCGTTCAACAAAATAACGGACAATGCTGCATTATCCTCGCGACAAATTTTGACGTCCCGGTGGTTCGAAAGGCTTGGCCCCAACTCGTCCAATCGCAAGGAAACAAGTCGATGTGACTTCAGAAAAGAGGCAATGTTGCGACTTACCGAAGTCCCGCCTGTAAGCCTTTTGCACAGGACACTCTGCAAGACAGCTGTGGAAAGCATTTCACGCCAATATAAACGTAACAGTCAATGTAATGTCATAAAACATGAATGATACTTGTGTACGTCACGGAGGTAAAAAGCAGCAAAGCAGATTTGTCAACACTATCACGGACGATGCCACCGTCCTCCGGGTGCGAAACAGTCGACGCTAACAAATCGCAGAAACATAACCGGGTACGGGGCGAAGTAATGTCCACGCGGAAACAAATCGCAGGTAAGCACCAACCCCTTCACAACAGCATCGCTGCGCGAAACTGGGGTCTTGTGTTGCGGGTGGGGGGGACGCAGCTCGTGTCGTTTCGCGGTATTTACGGACAATCACAGCGCGGCACAGCGCACAATTGTCGAAAAGCTCGACTAGATGCAGAAAGCATCTTCTTGGGAAGCTTGCCGCACAATGGACGCGTCGCGACCCCGGTCGAGCGTGGAAAACTTTCAGCGACGTAATAGCACCAGGAACACACGGACGCTGGAGGCGCCTGTTTCACAAAATATTGCCTTGAGCAAGTTCGCCGCACGCGCGCCACTTGCACTTCGGGGCAAGCCAGTTTTGCGAAGTGGTCGTGTTCAAGGAACGAGCCGAGTCTTCAAGACGCTCTGTGTCCAAGTTCTTGAAGCAGGGAGACTCAAGCAAGCACTTATCTTTTTAACGATCTGGCAGCTTTTGGAGACTTGGGAAATATAACAGCGGCTGAATGTTTCTCATCTGCGCCGATAAGCCTCTACGCAAAAGTCACAGTAGAAGAAAACGTTAATTCTATCACAAGCAGCTGGCAAAATAACTAAAGTTGTCAATAATCGCGTCATAACGTCTGGTTACATCCGTACTGCGTAAGACTTTGACGGTTGCCCGAACTGCTCAACGAGCAAAACTGGTCCTTCGCATGGGCTCGACTTTTTCCCGCGCAAATGCAGATCCGTTTCCGCTGTTTTTCCCTGTTTTTTCACCCAAGTTCTTGTGCCTGTGACGTCACACACAGGCGCGCCAAGCACCGCAGTTTTGTGCGCACACGACAGCCGCGAAACGCCCGTTAAGTTTTCTACGCAGCAATGGAATAAATTCTGGTGATGCAATAATCAGCGGTTATGACGTAACAGCGAGCGACCATACTTGGGGTCAGAACGCGCGCGCATTGCACCGGATCTACAGGTGGTTATTGCCATAAGCCCAATCGCTACTGACACTTTCGCTTCGAAGCTTCGCTGTGCCCAGCGGCCAGTGTATNAAATCATGGAGAAAAGTGTCACTTGCATTCATGTAATGTTTGTTCGCTTCTGTGTCATTGCAATTGTACGAAAGGTCAGTGAGGTCGTTTGCAAGCTTTACCTATAATGCACGGATTTTACGTCGGCATGGCAACACAACACGGGTTTAAAACGCGAGGCACAAGCAGCTGACGCGACAACGTACCGAGATAGGGGACTGCCTTGGTCCATTGCATCATCAGAGGCAAAGCAATTGCAAGACAGCGAGCGGGGCAGTTGGCGCAAAGAATGATATGATAAAGAAGTTTTCCTTCATCGCTGATCTGCGCTTGCTACGGAGTGAACAAGAAGCCAAACGACCATATGAAGGAATGGCCGCAAGAGGGGGGTTGCACTGGAATAGCACAACGATTGAAAATCTTTTTTTGATCGGTGTCCTCGAGTTCTACGCGTTTTCGTGAACAAAAGCAGATATCGCATGTGCTACTTCTTTAAACGTGACGACAACTGTTTAATTTTTTTCGTCACTCAGCGTCTTATCCCCGAAACGGCTAGGTCCGTGGATTGGGACCAATCAGCGTTGTCGAGGCCGCGTCTGTCGGATGCTTGACAGAAACGTATCCTGATTGTGTTGGAAAACTCCGAAAAAGGGCGAAACGATCCCGATCAGTTCACCAGCAGGCACAGCACAGACAAGCGATCAAGAGAAAAAAACAAGCAATTGCACTTAAAGTATCCTCACACTGCACAGGTAGAACATTTTTCAAACACGTTCGCGGCGATTCGGTCGCGCTGAGCAGAAAAAAGGCGTGACGTAACAGAGAAGTCGTCACACACGTGCATTGTTCAAAAACATGCGACACGTGAGAGAGAAAATCAAGGCGACAAAAATGCAAAAACCATGCCGCGATTTTTAGGCAAGCGGTTTGCTGGCGCTGCTGCAGAAGAGCGAGGAAGAACCAGAATCAATCATTTTTGCAAACGCGTTAAGTTTTTCCGCTTCTTTGACGAATTTTTAGAAACCTGCTTGTTTGTTCTAATCCGTGTCCGAACAAGACGCGGAATCGGAAAAACGCGTTTAGCGAAAGCGAGTTGTTGGGGGCGCAGATGCAAGAAGATGTTCAGTGAGTTGACCTTTGAAGACGAGCACTGCAGTGAATATTTTTGCTTAATAACGGCCATCGTAACATTTGCAAACATTGCTACGCAACACTTCTGATGTCAAAACTGTTGTTGACTGTTGAGATGATCAATGCAGAAATCGCACAACACTTATGTTTATCATTGTCATGTTTGCTTTTCTGTGAAAATTTTGACCTGAAAAATAATAGGTAAAAAAAAACTGTTCGGAATTTGAAAGATGCACCAAACGCTGCAATACATTCAGTTGAAATCCTTGCAGGCGAAGTATAAAATTGCCACTGCTGTTGTTCACGAAAGGCCCAAAAGTACTTCTACGTCAAGAGCTTTTCGTAAGAATCACAAGTCTAGCGTCCCACGTGATTCTTCTTTGTTCTGTTTGCCAGGGCGATTTCAAATAAATAAGTCCAATAAAAATAAGCAAGTCCGATGTCAGACAACGTCACAAGCAACTGACCGACGAAGGCAAAGGGCAACGACAAGATCTTCAAAAGCAAAGTCGTTTTGTCATCGCGTCCAAGAGGCAGTGTTCCAGCAGCAGGGAACTATCAGTTGCAAGGACGCGCCAGGCAGGAGGCGGGATTGCCAGGTTTCAGAACAAGAAGAAAAATACACAGAAGATATTGACGCAGATGCCGGAAGCAGAAGAAGGGGAATTGTGCAAAACCTTCATCATCCACGACTGAAAGGCTGCGCCGAACATCTAACGTAGTTTTCAGCCTCTTCTATTGTTATTATGGAAAAGAGCAGCAATGAACGGAATGAAAACAAACGAATAACTCTTGTCGACGATTTCGAAAGAAATCATCGTAAACTGCGCATTATTCAGGAAAGAAAAGGCAACGGATTGTTTGCCACACTTGGCGAAGAGAGAAATGCACGTGGTGAGCGGCCGTAGGCCCCATGCGAAGGCCACATACCACTATGCCGAGAGCTGCAGCACCTGAAGCGTCAGAGCGGAATGACGTACATGATCGATGAGCCGCCAAAGAGAGCAGTGATCAAGTCTTCATGCGAGAGCACCACGAAGGCATCGCAATTTCTTGGAGAAGTCGGAACAGCCGTCGACAACTCGTCCACAGCATGTCTCGAAGAGCCAGCGACCGTCACATCTCAAGCGATGCGCTACGCACGTGCTGACAAAACCGACTTGTGACGTCATAATTTCGTCTCCAGGATTTCCCCATCGACGTCGGGTGGCAAGACGCGGACCTGCGTCGCTTGGCTTTGATAAAAAACCTCCCCTTTTTCGAACGCTTTCAGCTGCGGGGGTTTCAGCACCGGACTGTCGGTCGAACTGAGCTCCTCGTCTATTAAAATAAACACAAATAAATAAAAAGGCTAAGAATTATGGCATCGGATAAACACAAATAAAAGAAACATGGATGCAAACATAGCCAGAACAAGTGGCGTGCGTAAAAGCGGGCAGGAACAATTTATCAAATGGTTAACTTCTGAATTGTGCGGGAAGGAATACAATTTTCTAGAAGGGTCACCATAAGAAATAATTCATTTACGATTAAACTGCTGAGTCATAATGTGATATTGCAGGCAGATATAATTTTTCAAAAAGTTGTCGGCAAGCAGTTCAATTCATACGGAATGGGAAAGTCTATCGTGAGAGACCTTTAACCGATAAGGGAATTTTTTCAAGGTAAAGATATACTAAATACTTGATCTTAAGCTTTGCCTGGGGACAGCTATGCTCACCATCCATATCCATTTAAAAACGCAGGACGAAGTTTCAAGTCAGCAGGTCAAGAACGACACGCAACAGGTCGAAAACACGCAACAGGTCGAAAGCAACACGCAGCAGGTCGAAAACGACACACAAGGGTCAAATACAACATGCAGCATGCCGAAAACACGCAGCAGGTCAAAATCAACACAAAGCAGGTCGAAAACAACACGCAACAGGTCGAAAACAACACGCAACAGGTCGAAAACAACACGCAGCAGGCCAAAAACAACACGCAGCAGCGACTCACCGAACTCGCTTGAGCGTCGCTTCATGAAGCGGTTGAGCAGCACGAAGGGCAGGTGCAGCGACCCGGAAACCAGCGGCATCACCTCCAGGGTTGCTGACTCGACCGGGCACGCCGTCGCCACGCCGCCGCTTCTAGCCTCGCGCGTGCCCGGCATGCTGAGGATACCGGTGCTCTTGCCGCACACGGCCCACCGCGCCCGCGTGTCCACGACTGCATCAGGGAAAGCAGTGAGTTGGAATCGGGAAGAAAGCTTTTGTGAACTTGTGCGTGCAACAACTCTTAACGGAATCCCCAATGATAAATCTGGGGGTTCCCAGAACGACAAGAAGGACCAGCACTTTGACTAATGATATGACCGCAGATGAGGGGCTCTCACCAAGCCTTCAGGAATAGGAGCCCCGGGGTTGGAGAAGTTAAAAGCCACTGGACCAGTGAAAGGACAGGAGAAGATTTTGCAACACGCTGTTGTCTTCAAAAATCAGGAATGTGGTTTTGACACCAAACACTGTGGCAATGCGACCATTTTGCGAGCAGGGGTTATTTTTTAAACAACGTGAAAAACACGAAGCCATTCAGAAAGGCTGATTCCTTCGTCAGCAAGAACTCGTTAAACAAGAGATAATTCATTGACACGACAATAAAAATAGTTTTTTCGAAACGTACTGTTTGATTTTGATTCTATTGTCCTTTTTCGAACTTCCAAATGAACCGAAAACGACAGATATGAAACTTCATTGATCGATTTCCGAAAATTTTGCAAACAGCACCAACAAAACAGCTGCACTTTTTTGACAACAGTTGCCAGAACTGAATCGTGTCTTAGAAAAACCAAAATACCGTTTCTTCAATCATGACACTGCGTGTGAGTTTCAAAGACGCATTGTTTCGTCATAAACGTTTGTCGAACACACATTATCACGCACAGCATCCGAGAAGACCCACCTTGAAACATCAACAACTGTTGACCGCTGGGCGTGTTCTCGTGACCGGAATCGTCCCGAACACGAGACACCTCCACACGCAGTGACGTCATGCAGCCGCTACGCAACGGCTGGGCGTCATCAGTTGCGCAACTGACAACGTAGATGGGCTGCAAACGAAGAACGAGTGTTAGAATGTCCGTCTGTCCAACACGAGCCGCGGGCGTGCCCACTGCAAACTAAAAAGCAACATCTGCTTTCCTCGTTACATGCAGTGAAGTAGTGCGGAAGAAGTCAGTGCTGCAATCTTTTGCAGGTTTCCTAACTCCTACCCATTTTGGAACACAAATTCTCCGACTTTTTCCCGACTTAACTTTTGCGAATGACACACCCAGGTTAAATACAGGCACTATAGAAGATAGCTCGATGAAAGCAAAACTTATTAAAAGTATCTCACCAAAAGTACCAGAATAAAATTTTATTAGAATGCATGTCAAAAAAGCAAGTCTAGAAAAATATTTCCATGCTCCATACTAACAGACCCAAAAATTTGTTGCACCTCACAAAACAGCTGCACCCGATGAGTCACCCCATGTAACCTCCGCAAAATGAAAGGCGCTCCGTTGTTGCTAGGTTACGACAGACGAAGTATGATGATGACCAAAAACGTCTGTTTACCTGAACATTTTCCACTTCGAATTTGTAAGATGACGTTGACTTGACTTCGTCGCATTCGTCGACGTCATTAACGCGTGACACAATGTCGACGTCGAATTGCGCGGACACGTGGGCGATGGCCGGGGACACGGACTGCAGCTTCCAGCCGAAAACGCAACTTCCGCTTTTGCTCAGCATCTGAAAATGAACGCTCGATACAGTGAAACCGGATATAACCAGCGCAAGCCAGAACAAGAGAGATCTCTGTTTCGGATGCATGGGAATAGATCCGAAAGTATGTTACACTTATTGAAACAAAAAACCCTAGAACATATCACAAAACAAGCAAGATTGGGTGGATGCTAATTCCCAGCCTATACTTACGCGTCGCTTCGAGCCACACAACGAGGTCGTTCGCACGCCTCTGACTTTTGAAAGAGTCAAGCGCGGATTCTCCAACGTTAAAGCGGACGACGTTAGGTTGTCGACGGAAACTGTGATTATTTGACTGTTGTCATGGCGACCACACCAGGAATGGGAAAATTCTAACGGAGGGTGACAAACCAACGAAGACGTTAGTCGTGCGTCGTCGCCCCAGGGCGTCGTTATGGTAACCTGAAATGGTAACGGTGTCACGAGGTAATGCCGATGTTAAAGAAGGTCAAAGCTCTTCATGATAAACAGGTGAGGACTTCAACAGTAGATTTTTCCGATCTGATTAAATCTATATGCAGCCTTGAAAGTTGGGGATTTTGAACTTGAAGGGTTAAACTTTTTCAGTTACCACGGAGAACGATTTTTTTGCCAGATCGGATTTTTTTGCCAGATCGGATTGTGAAAGGAATGAATAGATATTTCCAAGCAAAATATGATCAGTGTAGATTACGGCAGCTGCGCAAAAGCGTTGCGACATCTCGATCAGATTGGTTCAAGAACAACAAAGTGCAGCGCCGAAGTTGATTTCCTGGTCACTGCAGCACCAAGGTCACTGCAGGTCAAGGTCACTGCAGGTCACTCCTGTCGCATGCGCGGAGGAGCAAACAAACCTTCAGATCAGTGGTTACCGGGTGCCCCGGCGAATAATCAGGGGGATCCCCGGAACGAATGCAAAAGTGTTTTCTTTAAATCCCCAGATTCACAAACAACAACCGGCACTTTGGCAAATGACATAACCGCTGACGGGGGGGGGTCTCCAAGGCAGTATCTTTAAGAATATGGGTCCCCGGGGATGGAAAAGTTAAGAATCGTTGCTATGGAGTCTTCCCACTTACGTCATATGCTGTTTGCACGGGGGCCATATTTTGAGAGGCCGGAGGTGGAACTGGAAGGCAGCGGTTGGTACCGGCCTCTGACAAGGATGGACCGTGTCGGACGAAGCTCTTTGAGTGCTGTCAAAACAATGCACTGAAAGACTGCGTACATGATTAATAGAAAACACTGCGCACGCTAAAACTTAGTTCGCCTTGAATTGATAGACCAAACATTTGCCGTTTTTCACAAAAACAAGCTTAACAAAAGTTAAAAAATTGCAGATTAGACGCGGTTTTAACGTTTTGTATCGACTCAGTCTACCTGCTTTATCGCGGGCTGCCTTCTGACTTCATCGTCTGATCCTTCGTCTGAAGTGTACTGGTCACGTGACAACGCCGCCCAATCAGATTCCGTTCCGGCGACTTTAAGCGACGCGGGTGAAGCGGACCTTGGCGTACCGGCCGCTCCCGAGTCGCTGTCGTCCAACGTCACTTCGATCAGGTCGTCGTTGATGCGCAACGAGGGGGTCACAAGGTCAACGCCGCCAGCGGGCGCCGTGGACCAATCGTCAAAACGGGCCTTGGACCGTGAAACGTCGTTGGGAGTTCTGGAACGGGCGAGTCTGTTCCTGAAGTTGATCTTCTTTATTTTGAACGTCTCTTTAAGATTTGCCAACCGGTTGCTGCGAGCGACGGGCGCGGTGACGTCATCGTTCGCGTTCAGTTGCTCGTCGCCCGTCGCGACGTGACTGTTCGAGTCTTCGCGTTGGGTTCCGGTGACGTCAGCGTCGACGTCAGGTGGAGTGTTGGCTTCCTCATCCGCCGGGACCTCGATCGTGATCACGTCATCGACTTCGGACAGCGGGACACGCAGCGAGGCGCCGGAAGCGCGATGTCGATGCTGGGTCTTGGGTGACGTGGGGTAGGTGGCGGGTGGAGCGCTGTGGGTGCGGCGGTGCCCGCGACGGTTTTCTGTCCAAAAAAAGTAGCGGATGTGGGAAAAGCTACTTTTTCGCATTACTTTTTCTAAAAGCTACTTTTTCGCATTACTTTTTTCTAGGTGGCGGGTGGAGCGCTGTGGGTGCGGCGGTGCCCGCGACGGTTTTCTGTCCAAAAAAAGTAGCGGATGT
>JGI24159J19872_10002409_pt1 | contig 22222 bp, 15 predicted proteins | sample Ectturendosymbi4_FD_19872 | JGI IMG/M metagenome (IMG submission 19872) | reverse complement strand
CTTTCATGACTGCGATGATTCGGACCCGCACATATCTGTGTTCAAATATTCAGTCTCTATAAAGGTGACTCAATCGAATCTACCTAAGATTTCAGTACTAAGGATGCGATTTGCTGATTGATTCGACTGCGTCACCTGTGTGGAGGCTACTTACTCGCCACAGATCACCTGTGGAAAATTCACATCTGATCTATTACGCGCCGCGAAAGCAGGCAGTGATTTTTTCCCAGTTTGTATTCACAAAACATCCCGGAGTATGGTCTCAGTTATCAACTTTATATTACAGTAGAGTGCATTTGGATCATAACGTTTCGCTTTTTCCAGGAAGGGGCCAAATTCAAGACTTACGCTTAAACGGAGTAAATGAAATGTAAATGTCGCACTCAGCAGGAAAGTATAGCTGTAGGTTAGATCAGCAGATTTTGGAGTGGACTTAAAAACATCGCTTTTTAATGCCTAAAGTAGGCTATACAAAGGAACAATGCAGACACGTAATCAATCACGATACATTTTCGAAGGACACTTGGTCTTGAACACCAGTCAGCGCTTTACACGCTTTCCAATGTGATGAGAAAACAATGATAAAGGTCAAAGCATCTCTACAAATCGAATACGGCAACTTCCAGCAAGGTTTTCGTCATACAGAGATCAATCGGACAAGGCTTCAAAGAGACCAAGTCAGCTACACGTCAGTTGGACTGCAAGTTCATGAAGGCAAACAACAAACAGATGTGGACTCAGGAATTCCTCTTGTCATAGCATCTAGAGGAAATTTTACTTTCGCCATGTACTGAGAACGATACCGTCAAGCCGGCCACAAAATGCGATCAAAACCTGGCAGCAACTTGTAAGTTCTGAATTTCTTATATCCTGCGCTGTTGCCACCGGCACGATCGCAAAAGAAATGTCTCAAAGCAGACGTCATTTCTCAGATGGGATAATGATCGTGAAGATGGTTTTTGCAGAAAAAAAGTAACAAATAACACATTGTTGAAGCCAGGAAAAAGGCCTCTTTGCCGCTCCCTGCTGGCCCCGAGGCGGAACACATCTTCGCTGGACTAAGATTGTTTTTTTATGTCCCTTAACAGTGAGGCGGCGCGTGTCTGACAGATATTCATTCTGGGTGGCCTCGCATATCCTCAAGTGATGAGTGTTCCACTCGAACTTTTTTGAGTGGTTTGCTCATGCCATCGACTCTGCATACTGGGTTGCAGAAATTGCTTCATGTGGCTTTGACAGTCGTGTTTGCAACGGTGCATGCAAGCCTGCATACCAAACGTCCAAAAAACGGAATTTTTCTTTGAAATCTTCTGGTGAGAAAAATAACTGTCATTCAAGAGCTGTTCCCAAGTGGGTTTCGTGTAATCTCAAGTTGTCCTAAACTAATCTTTTGGTATTTCCCAAAGAAAGTTTATTACTTGCAGGCGATCAAACAGCACAAGAGTTTTTTCGAATATCTCACTCATAAGTGAGATATTCGAGTCTCCATTTCAACCTTCGCGTTGAAAAGGTCTAAGATGATAAAACATGGTTCTTTCTTCGGTTTAAAAAACTTGGCGCTAATAAACGCTGATCTGATCCATGTCGTTTCTTTTGGCGAAATGGCTGTTGATATTATTTACAGATAATGTTTACATTACAGAATGCTCATATAGTCAATCAATACCTGTCATCCTCAGAAAATTACCAAAAATTTTTTGTTGTTTTTGACTTATGTACGTCACAAACCTTGTTAGACAACAGCATTAATCTTAAACTCCTACAGAGTCTGTTTTGCTTTCCATTCGCAGCCATGTGTATCCAGACATTCTGCAGACAAATCGCAAACGCTAAGGCTTTATCACATTCTTGACATTTTTGAGAGATCAAGTCTCCATTTCAACCTTCGCGTTGTTCTCCGTTAAACTTCTGACTGTCCACCGCGAAGCGTACTTCATCTGGCATATGTTTCATCCAACTTTTTGTTCGACATGCTGGATGAAAATCCACTCACATAGGGCTCCAAAACGTTATTGCACGGTAAACTGCAGGTGGCCTTGTTTTGGTGACGGCAATTGGCAGCAGGCGGAAGCCTGAATTGTGCTTCTTGCCGGGGCGGTTGAGGTGAACGCTCTTGTCCAAGGAGCGCTACGGAAATTCACGCAGTGGATCGAACACCCAATCTCCCGACAGGCGGACACTTTACCACTATCTCAAAGCAGACGTCATTTCTATCTCAAAGCACTGTGCTATTTCCGAACGGAAATCAGTGGTTGATCATTTCTATACTTCTAATCGTTCCTTAGCTCTACACCAGGGGTTCTCAACCTTGTTCTCCCGTTTATCCCTAGCCGGCTTCCTAACATAAAATTTACTCCCTGTTTTTTGTTTACCTACTAGCGCTGTAGAGAAATGAACAACAGCATCATTAAATTTACCCCCGGTTGAGAACCCCTGGTCTACACCACTGTAAATCAATACTTCTTGCTGAGTGACAGTTCAAGACCAAATTAATATTCGTTATGAACCTACAATTTTTCATGTACTTACTGTTTAGTTCAGTTTGGGTAGAGATTAGAACACGCATGCTTTTTTTATCCATACCCACTTATAAATCAAACAAGACCGAAACTCTTTTATCCGACTATATCACATCCACAAAATTAATCTTGCGATGGCGATGTTCTAATGCTGGTTGGACCCTCCGACAGGTCCTAGCTGAGTACAAAGAAAGACGACGTTTTGTCGAACAATTGCGGTCGAGTCTGCTCGTATGTAAACTCGTGCCTACCGCACATTTTCATATCGGTGATGCCTTGTGTGGTTGGCGATGTTTGCCGTGGTGAGCCAAGAATCCTAAGTTTATCAAAGCTCAGAGTACGCGGTTTATGTACACACACTGTAGCGATACGCGGCGTCTGCTCTTCACTGATAAGCTGCAGATCCCTTATCGTCATAACAGCAGTTGTGAAACTACTTCGTTATTTTCTGCGTGCTTGCCTCCCTTTAAAAATACTAAGATCTTTCCGGCAAAATTATCACAGGTTCAAAGATTCGTGCAGCAGTCATTCTCGATAATTTCATAAGCTTCGGTACTGTGTGCTGTTCACGGGGTAGCAGCCGATTTTGTATCATAGCCTGGGGGCCGGCACAATAAACGTGGCTCTACGCTAGGTTAGTGCTCAGTGGATTTCCAAAGGATTGCAAACCTTAAAAAAGTCGAGCCAGATATGTTGCTCGGCTCAAAACGTTGGAAAGGCCTTCGTTGAAACACATCTGTTGAACTAAAATTTGCAAGGATTTGTTCGTTATTCAATGCAAAAATGCAGAAACTTGATCGCAAGTTTTGTTAAAGTTACATAGGTTTATAGCAGAGGTCTCAAATTGAAATTTCTCCGAGCGCCAAATGAGGACTTATTAAGCAACCCGAGGGCCGCAGTGTGATGCTGACGCTACAATGGCGGTGCCCGAACCTTACCAGAAACAGCTTTTGCATCTTATTTCCTGAGAAAGGTGTCGTGAGTTATACGCAAATCATTTTTAGCCGTCTTTACGTTCGTTTAAACGGAACTTGTTCACTCGACCGAGAACTTTTAAACACCGGTGCATAAACTAAATAACGTAAATGTTAATTGTTTTAAAATTCCCAAAAAGCATCGCGGGCCGCACAAAACCCCCTCGCGGGCCACATGCGGGCCGCGTATTTGAGACCCCTGGTTTATTGTGTAGAAGATGCTAATACCAATACTGACAGCACGCTACGATTATGTTAAATACGTATCAAAAGAGTAGTAATCTCACAGGAAATCGACGCAAGGTATGAAAATCAGTGGCTTACATCTTCGATTGGCAGAAAGTAGAAATTAGGCCTGCGATTGATTTTGAAAAAATTATGTCATCGCTGTTTTTCTTCCCGCTTCTTTTTTGCTGTGTGACGCTTTCATATCTTTTCATTTTGCGTAAATTGTTAAGTGTAAGCGGGGTTTGTGACCAAAATGGCGCTATCACCGTGAACTCCACACGTGGTCAATTGCCACGCACCAAGCGTCTTTTGCCTCTATATGATTACAGCATGTCCTTTTTTGAGGTATTGCTGCCTGAGGCAAATGGGTTTACGTCATCATATCTGTGTGGGGACAGTCTAGATTTGCGGTAGCATACAAACGAATGTTTCTGCCCGCTTGCTCGATTCCGATGATTGTGCAAGTCTAGTTGTGACGGAAAGGGTACGGCTATCGTGTTCAAAGACGCCTCGCTTTGCCAATACTAAGTACAAACTTTTCGAAATGTAGTCTGTGTAACCTTTCGAAGGAAATGTTGAGTGCGAACTTTCCAAGGGGTGTGTGCAGCAGGCTGCTTTGGGCAAAGTGCTGCGGTATAGCATTTCAAAGCAACGCTTTCAGATTGCGACCGGTGACCATGCATTGAGCGACTCACGCAGTACTTTGCCAAAACAAGGTTTTCGTAGAAACCAAGCTGCTGTTCCTTTCAGAGAGCAAACTCACCTCCGCACATTTTTAATATACCGTTTCATTACCGCGGCGCACCGAACAAGATATTTACGGTTGGTTACAATTCTTTCTTCCGGTCTTGGGAATAATAATAATATCCATTGTTTAGCGTAATATTTAGTCCCAAGGACGACATACTTGACTCTGGGGAAAGCAGCTTGACGAAAACAATTTGTATTCATCTCCTTGCTATTGTCGCTATACCCCAGTGTTTCCCCAACCTTTTTCTGCTTGCAAACTTCTAACCACCAGTTTGTTTAGCTTAGAAAAATGCAATGTCTTGAAAACTTGACATGATAAAGAAAATCTAATTTGAGGTTTGGAAGCAGCGAACCGATATCATCCTAACAGTGCAATCATTACCATAACCAATNCCGAAATCTGGTGACCATTGTTATCATGTATGAAGTGNCTACAACGTTCAGTCAGCACCCTTTTCGCCTTTGCGTGAAACCGTACCCCAGATTGGGAATAACTGCTCTAGTGCAATTGTGGGCTGGCACGGGGTCAGCCATGGGGCTGATGTTAATTAAAGAAAGCCAAGTAACAGCATTGTCACTAATCACTTATAGGCTTCTGTGCAAAACAAGCTAGCAGCAAGTGACTGTATGGTGTAATGAATAGATAAAAATCGATTTGTATAAAATGACCATCGTTCGTCACTATAAAATTAAATGCAACAGTGAATAACAAACACACAGTAACTCGCAAGTAGATATGCTGATTTAAAACTGGTCAACACCCGTCCGATGTCACAGGGAAACAACCAATGAATCACAACGTCATACACTAAATGACAAACAGCAATATACGGGTATACTCGTATATTCGAAAGAAACGCAGATACATGTCAAAAATTTTATGGTTCTTGAAAGTGAGTGTAGATTACTGCGTCAGCCACAACCAAATTTTTTAATTTGAAAATTTTTAGATTGTAAAATATTTTTGAGGATCTTCGCTGGCACAGATGACTGTCATTATGGAAATCGTGCATCAGCAGTATGCGCTGGCTTCTACTTAGCATCGGATCAACAATTTTTAGACTTCAATCCGTTTCCCTCGTCCGTATATGATGACGTTTGTAATTGTTGGAGCAAAGATCTTTTCAAGAAGCTGCAAAAGCTTTTTATAGTGAACAGTTATCTTCAAGTTAGGCAATTGTTTTCTGCGATTCCAATTCACTTTGCTCTCTGCCTCCTGGTACAGTCTTGAGCACCTTCGACATCACGCTTTCACTGTTTCCTCTGCATTCAGTTGAGTCTCAGGAAAGATTTGTTTGCAACAGCAAATTTGGCTCACGCTGTAATTTAGTTTTACAACCTGCACCTGAGATGGTAATCTTCGGAATGTATTGAGGCAAGACACTGACGGAAATGAGGTGATTTCGGATTGGACTAGGCATGTGACTCAGTGACTGTGTTAAATCTTTCCACTTTGGTAGGCTGAACAACGAGTTTTTGTTACTAACTACTTTTCAACAGCAAGTGAAGTATACTGTACTTTTCAAACATAAATACAGCAAAGAATAAGTGCAACAAGGCGTCAGATGAGGGCGTCAGTGTAAACGTCGTTCGCTACTTCAATTCAAGACCTCAACGTAGAAACAAGCGTTTCATGTTTCCCAGGCCCGTCGCCAGGATTTAGTAGCAGGGGGGGTCAAAAACCAAAAANAGGGGCCAAAAACCAGAAGGGGGAACCACATTTTAAGAATACAATATTGGATGTATGCAGCAACCGGTGGGCCAAACGTTAAATGGGGGGGCACTGTTTTCAAATGGGGGGGCCGGGCACCACTGCCCCCCCGCTGGCGACGGCCCTGATGTTTCCACATCAAAAGTAACAACTGTGCTCTTGACTTTGTTGTTCTTGGCCCCTGTGCAAACAATGCTCGCATATTTGTGCGGAACTACGCACTTGTCGGCGTCACTATCAACTTTGATTTACGCGACTGTGACGTACGACAAAAACCTGTACGAAGTGTGTGCATTACAAGCGTTCTCCAAATGGTAGCACGTGGTTGGCTCAGTCACATCAAACCTGGTCTGGTCTGTTTTCTTGTTCCGAGTATAACTTTTGATAGTTGTCTTGAAGTAGTGCTACTTTTTATTGATAGTCGATGTCGCCAATATTTTTATTACACAAGCAATTTCGTACCTGATCTGTAATGGTAAACCTAACTTTGATTAAGTCAGTTGCAGGGTGAATCGAAACGCTTTTTTTCCGATGGCATGAGTTTCCAAGGTCGCAGCGTGTGGGGGCGTAGAGAGGAAACCTAAAACCAGTAAACTGGTGTTAGCTTCAGGAACTATCACTGCGCCACTAACATATGTCATACCAATGGCGCGCTCAAACGTTTTGGGTATGAAAAGAACTGGATGCCAGAAAATCGTAATGACAACAAAACTTAAGCTCAGAAAACTTGTTGGAGATAATGGAGCGAACGCTTACGACTCTATTGTTTGCTGCTTTAAACTGCCGGTATCCCGGAAGCTTTTCAGCAATTATGGACCTTTCATCCCTTTCAAAAGCGTGAACCCCGGTAAAGCTGCCCCTTATCCTCTTCTCGTCAGTTCTGCCCCATCATTTGTAAGGTGACGCACAACAATTCTTCACTGGTGCATGGTCAGTTTTAGGACGTAGCAGCTCTGAAGACGCATGATGATTGCAGTATCTTCTAGTTCCACAACTTTGCAAATACCAAAGTTATTATACATGTGTGTTTGCAAAACACATTAAGCCTATGTCGTTCCCGTGCTACTTCGAACTTTACTGGCGGTTCCTACCACTGAATGATAGCAAAATGTCAGTAAAAATGAACCCCGCAATGGTTGTAGCATCACAAACAAGACAATCAAATCTTTGCAGCAATGTCAACAATAATACTTTCAACAAGTGTTCTTTTTGCATACGATTCCATTCACTAAACTTTTGATTTAATCAAGCGCTCTGTCGCTGAAACTCGAATGTCGATAAGTCGATAACTTAACCCGAGTTGATAGTTACTTCGGTGGATCGTAGTTGACCATCACTGTTGTCTTTTGTCTTCCGCAAATCAGATCCTTTTCGCTTGACTGCGCTCGAAGTAAATCGCGGGTGTAAGCTTGTGAAGGTTCCCGCTGTTGATTGGCATGGAGCCTGACTTGAAACGGCATCCGCTGGACTTGTGCTTGTAACAACAAGCGTCTGTGCTTTCAACGTCTCATATACGAGCAGTGGATCAGCTTTGTTCAGGGTACAGAACGAGCTCTTGCTCGGGTTAGGCAGCCCTACAAAAGTTTGTTTTCATTTATAGCAAGGTGACCGTCCGAGAAACCAAGTGGTGTCTGGTGCATGTCGCTGAATGTTTGCATAATTACTGAACCACATTTCCCGTGTTTTTTGTTACCTTCTGTTCAAGCGAATCCACCTTGGTAATATCTCATCATGATTGCTTCAAACTTACTACTTAAGAAAACAGTTCGTGTCTTCGTTAGACAATAAAAGCTTTGAAAAATGTTGACAGTGGACAAGTCAAAACTTGATCCAGCCAGTCGCCGTCTATTTGCATCATAGTAATTTGTTATAAATACTTTCAAGCCACCTTAAGATGAAACAGGATATTATTCAGTAACAGAAGTGAATTACAGAAGTGAATGACAAATAATATAGTGCTTCTATCACAGCGCAATAAGTATTAGCTGTACAGGCTCAGTGCCACGACGCAGTGATGCTAGACCCCCCCAAAAAAGGTTATTTGGCCTTTTTTAGGTGAAAACTAGAAAATGCATCACACAATTTTTATTGACCCCCTAATTGAGGCGTTTGGGGTATCTTAGCTACGGCTCTGTAGAGGTTAGACTTTACAAATGCACATGCTATAATTTACTTCGTATTGATATTCGTGGGAAACTCATGTGACCATATATCTATCGCAGTGACTCACACCAGCAAAATAAATATGGAATTGATGTGACAAGTAGAGCAGAGCAAACAATAGTTGTTGACTTCGGCCAAATTAGATTTGTTATATTTCACTGCAATAACTTGGCATCGCAATTTCCTCACTTGTGTTATGCTGCTAAGTTTAAATTCACGAAATGCACGGCACATGCTTCTGACTTTGCGGCCCAGTGCACAACGCAACCAGTACTTGCTGGTGACTTCGAAAAAGTTCAACCGAAATCCTGAAAGTCAACTTTGTTTTCCTTTTATGTTAGAAGTAGTTCTGTCTGATGGTTCGGGCACAAGTGGCATTACACGCATGCCCTAAATGTGTTCCTTGCCTGATATGTGAGATGCTTCCCTGTGATACTGCTGTAAGAAAAGCGGAAAATTTGCTCTCATCGGAAGATCCGCATCGTGAAGATGAGGTTTTATATTCTGCAGTCACTCGTTTGGCCGAACGCTGATTTTTGTTTGTGGGAAAAGCGCTTTTTGGTATAGGCGCATGATTTTCAAGCTTTGACTCTTCCTGTTTCATGCTCTGTTGCCGTGAACTTGCGCAACAACAGACTATTCAGCTGCTCTGCGCCATCTCAAATTTCTGTGTGTTACCTGGCTTCTATGCATTAGAAGCGAACAAGATGGGAACAAGATTACTCCTTTCCACGAACAAGATTACTTTGCTTCTGCTACTGCAGGGCATAATGGGAAATACCTATAAACGGGAATTTTTGAATGGTGTCATCAAGGATGTAGTGTCAACAAAAGAGGTGTGGGAACGCACCCAAAAAAACTAGCCATTGCCAGCAGCTTCAAACTCGTCTTAAAGCAAAACGTGAAAAAGGTGTGGGAACGCCGTTCCCACGCGCTCCCGCCCCACTACACCCCTGGGTGTCATTGATTTTATGCAAAACAAACGTGCTTCAGGAGTTTACACTTTGCGTAAAAAACGGTTTTATTTTCCAGTGAGTTTTTTACTCCAACCCCGCCTGAAGTTCCTTGAAACAAGCAGTTGGAATTGTAGGTCAAGTTTACACTTTGCGTAAAAAACGGTTTTATTTTCCAGTGAGTTTTTTACTCCAACCCCGCCTGAAGTTCCTTGAAACAAGCAGTTGGAATTGTAAGTCAAGTTATTTTGATTAATTTTTACAACTGCTTGAAACAAACGACACTCCTTGTTGAGGCACTGGGCTGCCTCTCGGTGAACGGCTCACACTAGTACTCCAACATCTTTTGAACTGACACAAGGCAATATGCGGGGAGACGGCGTTGCCGACTACAACTCACGGTCTGCTTATGTGCGCAGACTTCGTCAGTTAAAAGTCGCCTTTTTTGAATGCCAATTACTTTCGCTGATATTGAGGGGTGATAGCAGATGTGTTCCTACAAAAAGTGGTGGTACGTTTTTGCTGCGATTCCTGAATTTTGATTTAGGGCCGATATTTTGCTGTAGGCATTTATGGTTTTATGGTCACCAGCTCCCGTTGCAAGCAGCCCGCAATGAGGCTCATCTCGAAACCCGCGAGAAGAGCTGTGCACAGACCAGATGGAAGTCCATTGTTTCTCAACCGGGGACCGGTGCCCCTCAAGCGGAGCCACGAGGACTTCGCCGAGGAGCCACGAGCAGAGGCCTTTGCTGGTTTACTCGTCTAGCATGGCGAATAAAATATGCGAGCATAAATAGGCCTACGTTAAAGCGAAATCTGTGTTTTTTTCTTGGAAGGCAGGGCCACTGGTGTTGAGGGTTTCAGTTGAGAGGCCACGGGCCGTGAAATTTGAGAATCTATGTGATAGTGTCTTCATGCAGAACATTGACTAAGCCGATTCTGCTAGTGTTGCGTTGCAATTACCAGTGGTAGCTACGGTAACACCGTCACCATCACAGTTCGCCTCTCCTATCATTCATTTTGTCCTGCGGGTGCCTTAGCCTGAAACGGTGAGGTCAAACCTGTGCAAGGTGTTGGTTCACACCTTTTTCGCGGTAACGAGCAGCGATCTCCTGTGAATTTCCTGACCTACAGTTCCACAACTTATGGCCAGTGTGTGTAGAAGAGATCAACTGCAGTCAGAAGTTGTCTACATTATCTGGTGATACCCACATGAGTTTTGTCTTAACCTTGCGGCCAGGTAGATTGTTATATATAGCAACTCCTGCCGTAGTCAAGAAATATCCAGGCTTTCCTTTTAGCGTTTTGTTCAAGTTTGCATTGAAACGTAGACCAAGAATAGCAGAGTCTTGCTGACCTGTAGTTATGAACATAGCGTATGGATGGCTTCACAATGCGCAAGTTGGAAAGGCATTACTTATATAATTTTTTGTTGTAGAGGAAGTGTTTTTTCTGGCTCGTAGGTGGTTTGTCAAATTTCTCCTTATTTGAAGACACACTCTCAGTTCAAACTACCAGACACCGGTGCACAAGATATGCTGACCATGGAAAATCTCCATTGGATCTATTGAGATAGCAGTTCATCGCCATCTCTTGTGATCGTATGTTCAGCCTCTGTCAAGGAAATTAGAAACGTTAGCCATTTCGAATCCAGTCGAAATATTGTACACGGCATAGTAAGTGTCTCAAACCCCTCGGCCACAAATGAAAACGTCTTGTAGCTTTCAAGTCGTCCAAGTTTTGTTTCTGCCAATCTCACCCCGTTGAAGCCCTGTCATGATACGAATCCACCATGGTGACGAACTGATACCACAAGGTGCAGCACAGTCGCGATTCTCGCAGGTACAACAAGCGAAGCTTGAGTCATCTCGTGACATGTCGCGCCGGACGCGATAAGGATCCCGAATCGGTACGGAACAAGTTAAACGCGTCATTTTTTGTGTACCTAAACATTCAGCCTCTGACGCGAGATACTCTTGCCAAGTTATTGAAACGGCATGCTGGGCCGGTGTGGGCAAAGTCTTTCTTTGAAGAAGTGAAATAATAATAAAGGGTGTTGCCTTATTAGACGACGTTGAAGACATCTTTAAGGACAAGTCAAAGAGAAAAAACAATAGCGAATTTTTTCAGCATCTTCTGATTTCATGCGTGTAAAGTTTCTTCTTGGTGTAACTTATTTTGTGGACTTTATCACGGGCAGCCATTTTATTTTAATAGCTTGCATAGTCGCGGCTTGCATTTCGCGGTGCACTGCACGCTTTTCAGTTGCAAAGATGTCGATAAACAGTGCTCACGTGATCAGGCCAAGACTTCCGTTGATTCGCCCGAAACAAAGACGCCGTTGTGACAAGTCTGACGACATAAAAACGTGTGATTCCGGGTTTGTTCCCGCAGTTCTGCTTCGATCCCAACGATAAGACGGCCGGTGCACGCGCACGGAGGAAGCGCGCGGATTGCTTGACTGACAGAGGTCCGCCGGTAAATTACGACAGTGTCAAGCGGGAAGTAGACAGCAGACAAGCCAGGAATTGCTTTCTCGATTCCAGCAAGGCGAGTGAGCCCTGACGAAGTCGCGCCTGCGCACTACCTTGGTTCGGACGGCATTGTTGGAGTCGGCACTGTCATTGTAATTATATCAGCGACCATGCCTTTCGCTGTTTCGCCAACAAGCTGAGGTTGGTTTAAATCGTCTCTGCCACAACCTGTTCTGAAGTATTCGGCCTGCTGTGGTGGTTCGCGCAGATTGGATTACCAACCTCTGGGTCACTGTTTCATACGAGACTAGTTTGGTTATATGAATCACGCCATACCAATCAGCTGTCTGTCACGAAAAGCTTACTTGGGTGTCCACACTACTGCAGCGCACTGGTGTTGTTGTTAACGACCGCGCTAACTCCGGAATTTCACTGCAGCAAGATTGATTCTTGTATAACATAACCAGTGAATCCTGCATCCAATTTGATCTTATGATTCAAGCTTTACGCGGTTGATTTAATCTGTTTCGAACTGCGGTGGCTTTTGTTGTTGCCTGTTGCGTGTGCTGCCAACAAGAGAAATCGTATTGACTCGTTTGCGAACGTTTTTGCTCTAGGTTGCCTGCGATTCACTTTCGCTACTGAGTCGTGTTGTTTCGTTGACAACCTACGGTTCTGACGAGAATACCTGCTGGGAAAAAGTAATTTTTACAGGAGCTCTACACAACGGCAAACGCTAAAGTTTTAGTCCAAGGTGTTTCAACAAAAGCGACATGCAGCTCAACGCAGTTTGTTAACAGTTTCATTTTGTTTCGTTTGCAGAATTTTTCTTATCGGTGATTGACCGATCGAGGACATCGCTGGACAAGTTATTTTCCATGACTTACGGGATTATGTATCAAGAAAACTCCGCCGTCTTCATGGAACTTTTCGACAATTTGGCGAGTTACTACAGGTATATTTGTGGGCGATTGCTTTTCACCTCCCACCTCGCATTTTTACGCTTACGGTATGTTTGACTTAACGTTTCAAGATTCTCTTTCACTGGCTTGTGTGGTTTGCAGGAGAGAGTTAGGTAGTTCAAAGACGTTTGTGGCCTGACTCTTGGTGTGAAGGGTGCCAGTATGAGTGAAAATTGCCGTGGTTGATGAGAGGAGAAAGTGCCGATAATTTTGTCATTGATGTTTAAGTACCTTCTCAATACTAAACATAACCTTGTAGCAATTACTGCAGGTTCAGGTAACGCCGAATACGTCTAAAATGTGAATGAATTCAATCTTCCGCTAAAAAGTTGTGTTAGCGCACAAAATTGTCGTTTAAAGTGATCGCGTAATTATCTTTGATGGGCACCTGCTTCTGCTGCATGCCTTCGGCGTGAGCACCTCTTCTTTTGTGACCTCTTGTAAAATTTGAAGGACCATCCCATGCAGTGTCTGTGCAAGTTCTCATAAATGCGCTATCGGAACCGTTTGCCAAGCGCACAGAAAGGTTTATCGGTCCATCACCAGCAGTACTGTTGAGAAAACCAGCGAGAACAATGCAAAAGAATGTTTTCTATAAATAAACAGCGCGCCATTCCTTACTTTTTCCCAGCAGTTTTGTGTCGCGGTGTAACAATGTTATAAAAAAAAACTTGTCGAAAGCCACGAATAGTAAGCGGCGAGACGCTGGCGCTTCTGAAGCTAAATTTGTAGCCCGAAGAGCCGGTTGCGGGCGTCAGGAAAAGCCTCGTGACAAACGCATTGTCTGAAAATTCGATTCGCGCTTCCTCTCCGACAATGGATGCCTTTCGACGCCCTTAGACGGGCATAAATCGGGCGTGTCTTGGGTACATCTACTGCAAAGCGAAATCATCAGCGACTGAGCTACTTTATTTGGAGAAAAAGATTGCACACTTGCATCAGTTTAAAACTGGAAACTTTCGCCAACATAATCAGAATGGCGGAACTTTTTGCTTTTTAAAACTTCTGTGCTGTGAAATTATGCATAATTAAATAGAGAGAAGAATTGAAGCTAAAATCTGTTTTCAATGTATAAGAGTAACGCGTATGTTTTTCGCATGGTGCAGATGCCAAACGGCAAAAGCGATTACGAGAGCATAAACACAAAAATTAAGGGTATATTTTACCCCTTCACTGTTGTACAAGAAGATCTGATGTATGCATTCAGATTACCCCCATAAAAACGTAAATTTCTTATCATGCCGAAGAAACTTGAAAACACAAACCACTCAGTTTTTAATCTTTACCACACATTACTCACATTACCCAAGTCGATTTTAAGAATGCTGTGGAACGCCCGCAATCGCTGTGTTTATACCCTTCACTTACGAAAAGGAGTTGACGCTCCGCAGCGCGGACAATAAAATCAAAAACGTTTTGATCGTCAGCAGTACAAGATGAATCGGTAGCCGCAGACAAGCGGTTCATCTCTGCCTCACATTTTAAACACAGAGGCGATGCAATGGACGTGTCCGAGATCTTCGACAACTTCTTCGCTGCTGTGATGCAGAAAGTGTTCAAGTTGCAGCACCCCAGCTTCATACTCAACGAAGCGTACATGACCTGCATAGCTGAGAGCATCCACGAAATCCGACCCTTCGGTGATTTGCCCGCTAAGATGTCCGCTCAGGTAACACTGTTATGACGCATTTTAGACTGCTTTTCGGGACGATCACAGGTTATAACACATGTTGAAATGGCTTGCAAACCCGTGTAAAGCAAAACGTTGTTAATTTGCAAAGTTTTTTTTCAAGTTTTAACCGGCTTTTCGGCATGAAGAGGCAACATGTGTCTACTGCCGATTGTTTGGTACTACATGGCTTGCCTCATCATAAGTGTTCGCTGAATCCTAATATTTTTGCGTTCTCACACCTGCGGTCGTATCAGCAAAGAAACCAGTTCAATCCTCCGTGGCAGCATTTTCTAAAATGAAAGGTTGTTTTGTGTAACATCTAACTGACACTCATGGGCATACCAGGTGTTCCAAGTTCGCCATATTGGCCCGAAACGGCTCTAACACACTTGAGCGATCCACCCGGCTGTCTGTTTTATCTGAAAAGATAACTGTTGCCGCGATTTTCGGGTGGTTGCTTTGCGATACAGGACACTGTTGCGCCTGATTTCTTGCCCTTGTCGCTCTCTTCTTCGCAGTCAAACAAACCCTGCGTGCTTGTGCAGGTCCGTCGTGCATTCGTCACCGCGCGCTCTTTCGTGCGAGGCCTCGAAGTTGGAAAAGAACTCTCGTACAAAGCAGCTCGGGTATTTATCTTTTATAAGTTTCGCATGGCTTCCTTTGCAACTTTTCAACCGACAATTTTTAAGCATTTCAAGATAGAGTTTTTATAGGTAAAATTAATTTTTGTAGTCTACACTAAAATCAGTTTAAACCAGTGGTTATGGTTGTGGAATAGTTGCTAGGTCTGGAAATTTCTGAAAATCACCAATTCTGAACATTTCTCTGTTACAAAAACGTCGGAGCAAAGCTTTACAGGAATCAAATAGATTTTTGTCGATAAAATAAATTTTTGTTAACTACACTAAAATCATTTTAAACAGGTGATTACGGCTCTGGAATAGCTGATTCGTTTGAAAATTTATCTGTCACAAAAGCGCGGCAACAAAGCTGTAATAATCAAATTGCCCTCTCAGTGAAATTCATTGGCTACTCTTTGTAGTCTGCGTTAGAAAGAGTATATATTTATTCTTCTGTTTCAGGAGCAGACCATACTGTACAACGACAAAATTTCTAAATGTGCCCTGCCCATTGTGAAGCCGAAATATTTCACGTGTTTGTTGTGATCCACACTAATCATGCACACCTGCCGTCAGTCATTCCGTTCTGTGATGGTTAGTCGGCGTTGAAACCGACAAGTCAGGTCTGATGGTGCCATCCTCGACAGTTGCTTGTCAACCACTATCGTAGTCAACCTTACCCTCATTCTGATTTGTCAGCGTCTCTGGTGGCGTTGGATTGGTAATGACCACTTATTAGCCAGTCAGCACAATCGGCCACGCCCACGACACAATCCCCTGGCTCAGGGCCAGATTTAGATGTTAACATTTACACAATTAGAAACAAACATTCAAATGTTGGTCGGACTCTCAACAGCGGTAATTTCGAACAGTGTTTCTCAAACTTTTCCATCTCGCGGACCCCAAGTCACACATGTATTTTTGTGGGTCCCCGAACACTCCAAGTGGTTCCCAAAGTGGGCGGTGAGAAACTCTAGGGGGGCGGTGAAGCTGAAATAGGCGGTTGGGGGGCAGTAGGAGACTCAGTTAATAATTACATTTCTGTTGTCTTACTAACTTTGAGTGACCAAATGTCATAAAAAACAGTATGATCAACAAACATGTATGCGTGTAATCTGTAAACAAAAACTTAAAGAAAAGCGTTTTGGAAACAAAACAGAGGTGAAATGCTAGGAGATAAATTGATGAACTGCTGTTTCCATCACTAAAGGTAAGCTGCACAGTAAAACTGTCTTCCTCTATAATGAAATGATTATGATTGGAATTTTCGTCAGCTGTACTTCTTGTCACGGGTAAACTGCTACTTAATAATGCCCGTTTCGTTACAGTGACTATCACCGGTCGCGTGTGAGAATGCACGCTTGCACGTAGAACCAGCCTGTAACCAAACGCGTGAGCTAAGTTTGGATGGAGTGGTTTAATGATCACAAATATAATAATAACCTTGTACGAGTTAAATTCGAAAGTAGAGAGGCAATTTGCATGATTTGCAGATAGTGTTAGGTGCCAACAAGAACAAGTTACCTAAAGGGAATCGAAAAGATTCCGGAAAACAGAAGTGTATTTCAGAACGCACTTTAGCTTGAGCAGCGCCAAGGAAATCCAGGGAGAGAGAGGTGGTAGAGCCAGTGGACGACAGCAAGTGTCACGGTTAAGTCCAAATATTTTTAAAATCTGCAGATTAAATTTAATCCTGCACTGCTCCGAACTCAAAATTTACTACAAATGTGGCAGAGTATTAATGGATTGATTGATCAAAGGACACGAAAGGGTTTAGAAGTGTTCTGCTCAGTTTAGGCAATGTGGTGCACTGGGATAATGATGAAGAGAGTTTGTACGCCTGTTGCTGCACACAAAAGGTGACTGTCAAGGGTGTCACAGATCTTGGCTGTCAAATTCCACATATATCTTCACGAAGTTCAATGAAGTTAATTTGCAATTGCAGGGGAATGATGTTGACCTCATTAAAGCCAAATCGGCAATCTCCACCTTGTTATCCGACTTTAATGTTGTTTAAACGAAATCGAGACTGTCATGAATTTCAGTTTCCAAATCATGAACTGTAACAGTTTCCAATTGCTAAATGAGTTAATTTACTAAATTAGGTTTTATAGTAAAATGCACCTTGCGCTTATTCTTGTTTTAATCATTTTCAAACATACCAAATATACAATACGAAAAAATTGTGTTGATAGCATGGTAGGGGGCGATAGAAATTTGTTTGTCAGAAAAGGGGGCGCTAGCCAAAAAAAGATTGGGATATACTGCTCTAAATGAATGAAACAATAGACGGCCTGCACACGAACGAAATATATAAGTCGTTTATTCACGTCAATGCACGTGAAAAGTTTTAGCAGAAAAAAATGCGGGCAGTATGGATTATTACATCGTAAAGGTAGTACTGGAATACCTAGTTAGGCCTAGAGGTGCAAGTCAGACTGCAGTTGTGGTGCGATTAAGCTGAATAATGGCTCAAATGGACGTATAAAACTAGCGGATTTAGGGGTTCACAGACCACAGGTTAAGAACCCCTGCTTTGGACAGACATCTTTGAGAAAATACGATTAAATGTATTTCCGATTTTATATTTGCCATAAAATTCCATTTTATGAAACTTCCTTTACAGTACCCCCGGCAAGCAGTGTCTCTTTTTATTGCGTTTGGATTCCGTCTTGAGAGGGTTATCATGCATATCATGTTGACTGTTGCTATTAATCATAACGCATTTTCTTGAAATTGTGCAGGGGGTTAAGTTCACAGTTGTTGTATATTTTGTTGATCCCTGTTTATTTCCATACCGAACAATAGATTATTATTTACAAGGTCCTAGTGTCCATCTGTTTTTCTGGAAAAAACATTTTCTCGGTTTCCTGAACGAATACGGCACCCAGATTAAAATTTGCTGGTAATTTGATATGTTTTGCTTTCGGCAAATAGCTTATAGCAGGGGTGGGCAAACTACGGCCCGCCGGCACTTGCAAAAACTCCTACGCATGTAGAATTTATTTATGAAACATGTACTACTTTCATAAAAACTTAAGAATTTTATGAAAATAGTTTATGTTTCAATTCTAACTATAACTGTATAGACAGCATTAAACGTACCGAGTGTGAAATATTAAATTGTTTGTGATATGAACATGTGGTTATTTACACACTGAATAAATATTCCTACTTTGTAATGAGAGTGTACGGCCGTCGGCTGCAACATTGAAAAAAATGTTAACCCTCCGTGCAAAAAGTTTGCCCACGCCTGTCTTATATAGATCAACCAGGGAGGTCAAAGGTGATGAGTGGACTTTAACTGCGCAGCCGCGGAGTTTAGCGTTGATCCGTAATCCAAGTTGTTTGCCGGTAGTCCGTTTGTCAGTCGCTTTTTTAGGCACTAGAAATGATCGTTTGACCGGGTCTGCTCTCGTTTCAGCTTTAGACCACGTAATTCAGTTGTAGCTATTAAAAAATGCGCGCAATTAGTTTAAATGCCTGGTGGTATTTGCAAATCGAACGTTGAATTAGACAGCCGGGAACCGGGGAATGTCAAGCCTGTAGCCCTTTCTGAGCTGTTTCACATGTCTCTGCCAAATTAGACCGACGTATGTTATTGGGTTTGAGGGCAATTTTGAAAAACGCTACACGTCCTCACTGCGTCAATTAATGTCGCGTAATTTCTAATTTAATTTCACTTCAAATGGATTGTAATTGCGTGCTAGATTTGTTTCAAAAACTGTTTTGAAACCAGCGAAGAAAAAAATCTAAACATTTGTGGTTACCCTCACAACTAATGCTGTTATGTTTGTTGTATTCCGTGGTAAGCTTGCCGGATATTTGGTAGGAAGAGGAAAACCGTATTTTCTTTTTCAACACGTTTTTTTGCTTGTAGCAGTGTTTTCATAAAAGTAACGTGGCTCCATTTAGGCAACTGGAGTAGGTAGGATCTACAATCATTAATTTTTAACCCTGAACATCTGCCCTAATTTCATCGCGCGTGGGTTCGGAAAACCTGGCGGTAAATTCACGCTCTGCGGGGAATTGACCTCAAGCAGTCCGCGGCAATTTTCTTTTGTTCATAATTTATTAGCGTGAATTTTGTGGGACTGTGACACATACCTTGAATTAGGAACACTGTAAAGTACTTACAGTGGCTGTTTGATTATTTCTTTTTAAAGAAGGCAAAGCAAGTGGAACGGTCGGTTTGAGACTGTCACTGAATGCGTCTTCTTTTATGGCGTGCCGGCATCGTACAGGCGCAATGTGCATGTATTTGAATAGCTTGGATGATAATTTTCAGTCACGCCAGTGCATGGTTTTTCACATGGAGTAAATCTCGTTCGGTACATTGGAGGCATCCATATGTCAATGCTTGGTGCCGGTTTAGTGGCTGTTGAAGACGTTTGGACTTTATTTCAATTGATGTATGCATTTCCCAGTTCTATTCTCGACTGTTTGTGTGTAGTCAAATTTTCAGACAGCCACTGTTTCTGCCATAGTCACATTAGTGAAGCAAAAGCAAAACCCACAGCTACAGCCACGAACTTTTTTTAATGTTTCAGCGATCTGCTATATGTGGCAATTAAGTGCATCTTCTCCAAAAGAAATTAAACATTTACCACGTTTCGAAAGGGATCCAAGGCTTTATTCTGAGCTCATGGGCGCCAGCAGAATATTTTTCAGAGGGGAAATCTAACGTTGTACTAGCATCCGTGAAATTGAAAATTGGCTTTTACAGTTGTTACATTTCAGTCACCCCTATTCACCTAGTTCAAATAAACTATGAGAACTGAAGCAAGTCGTATAGGAACTTTCTGGACGGCCTGTAGCCACTCCTAATTTTCCAGCCAGGGCAGACGACGCGACTGCTCAGCCGACGTGTGCCTGTCGCTGAAATGGGAAAGTTGTACGCGTTGTATTGTGTGGAAAATGGCCGCAGGTCAAACGAGTGATAACTTAAAAACCCTGATATCTTCCCCGTTGCCTGTATTTTGCGGCGTTTTAGTTTCTGACAGTCAGTTCTCACACTTTCTATGACGGCCGGATGTATTGGCAAAACACCAATTATAATTGCTTATCAGTAAGTAAGTGTCACATCTTGAAGCTGTACAGTGATTGTAGTTGTACCAATCCGAACACGGTGTTTGCCTGTAGAATGTTTGCGTTTAAGTGTATGTTTGTGTTTTAATTGTATTCTTCACAGACCTGTTCGGCTATATTGATAACTAGATATGACAAACATAAGTGTGTTGTACCACGCTACACGCTGATGTGGACAGTAGTTTGAGATGTAATTTACAATGTTGGATAACGTTGTTTGCAGCTCTACCCCACCGAACAATGCAAGAATGCTTTGACGAAGATGTCATACTGTTCGAAATGCCAGGGAATTGTTTCGGTCAAGCCTTGCCATGGCTTGTGCATGAACGTGATGAATGGTTGTTTACACGACTACGGAAGCCTAAACTTTGTGTGGAATGAATACATAGGTAAGCCGCAGAAACTGGCGTTGTGGCACAAACTGCGTCTGAGTATCAATTTCTTGGAAGCTTTTTAGTTCCAGGTAGAAAGACTAAAACGTGAGAAGAGATACTTAGAAAATAAACAAACCTAGAAAGCACTGCAATCCAGCCTGCAATTTGCAAAATCTCGCTGTATTTCCTTGTCAGTAGGAGAAACGGCTAAAACTATTAACTATCAAAACGACTACCACCACTAAAGTCCTTCGCTAGCCTGCGACTTTTTTTGCAGCTGCGCAGGTTACCTCTGACAATTACCGTAGCGCCAATTTGCCCTTCTTCCTTGGGCTTGACCAAGCTTTGTCCACACTTCTTACTATCGCAAGAAATATTTCGCTGAGGCACTTTTTCGAAAGGTAGGCCTGGTGAAAAAGCAAATGGCCGCATTTCAACTTGAAAAGTTGCTTTTTGTGAGGTCAGCTGTTCGCACAATCAGCCTGTGATCAATGCCTTTCGTCCTGGCAATGGCAGTGACGACATTTCGCAAAAATAACTCTACCGTTACGAAACGAAACCGCAAAGCTCGAAGTTTCTGTCGATCGGCTTACAGTCGAAATATCAGCGTTGACAGCAATAATTGGGCTGCGCTGTATTCCGAGACGTTCCGCCGCTTTGCCCGACTTAAGTCCGAAGTGACAACGTGAGTTGAAACAACGGCGGCGTATTTCCTTTCAAGTTCACTATAAGCATCGACAGAGCTCCGCACTGGTCCGCTGTCATTGCTACGAACGCTCGTGTTTTCTTGTTTCTGCTTTTGTTCGAAGGATTGCGTTTCGCGGATTTAAACTGGCTTTTCAACGTCGGCTCGAAAGATACAAGGGTTTAAAGTAGGCGGCTTTTTCTTTTGTCCAATTGGGAGTACGGAATGTCAGCTTGCCTGATGTGCGTGGCCCTGTTTCGACAGAACGCTCATCGGTTAAATCAGATGAATCGCCGTTTACGCGCGCAACCAGTGATCGCTTCGTATGGCGATTGGCAACCCTGCAGGCGTCAGGCTGATTTTTAGGTTGCTCGACAATTAGGTATGAATACGCCAGTTTTGTGAGAAGTCCGCGTGGAAGCGCATTAAATTCCGTTTGACCGTCTGCACGACATGCAAAGACGCACGGATTTTTGCGTCGGCGATCACGTGGCTTGTGTTTTACCACATGGCAAGACCAAGCTGAAGAAATGGCCTGCATCAGGTTCAGGAAAATTTTCGTCGCCTTTTCACTTTTTCACCTGGAAAATGTCGCACCCAAAAGTGCAGCCGAGGGGCTGCAGGGTCTAAACCAGGGGTGTCAAACTCGTTTCAGTTCAGGGGCCACTTCAGGCAAATTTAATCTCAAGCGGGCCGGACCAATGTAATCACTGTATAACACGCTTGTTATAAGTATTGACAACTTCCAACTGTTTTCATAATTTTAATGCAAAAATTCAAACTTATCTGAAAATGATTATTAGAAGATAAAGTTTTCAATTTCCCCACGTAAATCAAAAAACTCCTTATCACTGAGAAGAATGTCAACTGACGGTGATTAAGACCTCTGGTTCGGACGAAATTAACCGTCCGGACAACCACTTCCATGACGTGATCCATTTTCAATGACTTGCAACACAATGCCTCCTGGTGCGAAATACAGTGAAATGTCCACAGTTCACGTCCTCCACTTACAACCTGTACTTTTCTCTAAATTTTGTCGCAACACC